>Ga0306901_1000514_pt1 | contig 16056 bp, 37 predicted proteins | sample AntRauMFilla3767_FD_190431 | JGI IMG/M metagenome (GOLD analysis project Ga0306901, IMG submission 190431) | Saline lake microbial communities from Rauer Islands, Antarctica - Metagenome Filla 3 #767 (v2) (version 2) | ecosystem: Environmental > Aquatic > Non-marine Saline and Alkaline > Saline ... | reverse complement strand
CATCTCCAGTCTCGGGATCGTAGGATACCTCCGGCTCCACAGCATAAGCGTCCGGGAAGAACTCGGGGATAGCCTCTAGAGCCCGCTCAGCTTCTCCGTTATGCCCACGGGCAGCCCATTCATTGGCGTCGGCATTCATGACCGTCGTGTCGCCCAAATAAGAGCACTCAGAGACGTAGACGTAGCGGTAAACAGTTGCTTCCCCCGCATACTCGTCCAGTTCCTCTTCAACCTCAATACCACCATCCCATTCCAGCGGGAAATCCACGAACTCATTGAGATCATCGCGGCGGGCACGGGCGAATTCGATTTCTTCGTCGGTCAACAAGAGATCAGTCACGGTTGGTGTTCCTTTTCGTACTGGTCACAGGGGATCACATATCTGTCTGTGAGACCGCTGGGCCTTTTAGTGACGGTTTTGATACATTTCAGGGGGCATACGATCCGCACACCGGACTCCTCGCACTGTTCTACCAAGTCTTCCCCTTCCTCGTCGGACATGGGGTTGCCCCTTTCGATACATCGGAGAGTCCAGTCAGCCAGCTTTTCCTTTTCGCTGGCGATCATGCAACGAGGCTCTTGATAGTAACGGACTTTATCGTCACAGCTAGAAAGCCACAGCACGACCGCCCCAATAAAAAGGACGGGGGATGCCAAAATGAGGGTGCGCTTAAACATAAGTTACTTTGCCTCGCTGATTTTCATTTCGAATTCGGCCATCACCCCTTGCAACAAGTCGAGGTACGTCTGGCCTTCGGCGGCGGCCTCGGGATCTTTGAGGTAGGCTTCGAACTCTTGCTTTGCCCGGTCCGTAGCGACGATGTTCGCCGAACTCACGAACCGTCCTGCCTCTAGACCGTTTTTGAAATACTTGACCTTCGTAACCCCCCAGCCGTCGTCGGTCTGGTCACAGAAAAGGTAGACGGCAAGCTGTCCTTCGGTTTTGATTGTCGTAGCCATCGTGTCTATCCCTTACGGTAACAGGTACCAATCGTTGTCAGTAATCTCTTTAAGCCGGACGAGATCTTCTGTAGCCCTTTCTTGTCTCCGGCCCCTGCGGGTTTGGTCACGCAAAATGCGTTCGTACTTTCGAAAATATCCCCGAAGGTCGTAAAGCTCTTCTTGGTAAAAGATCCACCTCCGTATGGGTGGTATCCTTAACATGAGACGGCCCAACCAGTTCCAGCCAGTGCCTTTGTCTTCCATGTTTGACCAACCGGGCATCTCAGGACACCTCGACCTTTTCCACTTCATCCGAACGGGACTTGAAGTGAATCTGCATCGTCACCCCGAAAGTCTTGGTAGCCACGTTACCCACTTGGGCTTCGAGGTCCACCGAAACTTTGTAACAGTCTTTCCGCTGGATATGCCAAGAGCTAGTGTCAGTGACCTTGGCCCCGAAGTCGTAGGATTCAATGACCTTCCGCATCGCTTTCATGCGACCTAGCGAACGGGCCTCGAATTCTTCGAAACTTTCGGGGAAAGGGTCCTTGAACGAGGTATCCCCACAGCCGAATATGCGCTGGCGGTATTCTTGGTCACTCGACCGCCAGAGATTGACTTGCCTCAGGGTACCACCGATGGCTTCCATCTTTTCTTTTGCGTCGAGGAGCGTCGCGTAGACCTCTTCGAGGCTAGGGCCAAGCCCCTTTACCGCATCATCGGCACGAAGACCTTTATCGGTCCCTTTCAGCGGTACCGTAACCTCGATAAGGGCCTCGTAAGTAACGTTGGTTCGCTTGACGATATCTGTCAGAACGAGGTCTTCGCCGGTGAGCACTTTCCACTCCGCCTTGGTTCGTTTGGGATACGTATAGTCGCCAAAGATAGCAACACGTTCGTCCTCACCCGGCTCTTCGATAGTGAAAGTGTATCCACCCATGTCCGGGTCGCCGTCACCGCGCAAACGAAGAATACCCTCGTGGATTTCGCACTCGGCGGCGATATCCATCGCTTCGAAGTTCATATTGGTAATCCCTTCCATATCAACAGCCCCTATCAGATAGTCGTGTTTTCAAGACGGCCAAGACGTCCGAACCAGCGTCATAATGGTCGGTCAGGAGTTTCGCCCGTCGCCACAACAGCCGTTCGTTGAGCTTCAGTAAGGGCGCTACGTCCAGACGGAAAGCACACCCGCCGAAAGCGATTGCCGCACAGATGTTTTTCCAACCGTCCATTACTGTATGGCCTACCGTTAAGGTTGCGTCAAATGTTATTTACTACAAGGATCCATTGCGGGTCCGGTATATCGGTCACGCCAAGGGTTTCCAACAGTGGTCCGGCGTGTTCGGCCCATTCCTCTTTGGAAGGTGTTTCTGGGACGCCTAACGCAGTTACCTTGTCGTATTCGTCGCCCTTTTGAGTAGCGGGCCGCCAACAAAGGGCGTACTGTTCCTCGCCGTCCCAGCCTCCGTCCACAATAACGAGGTGTTCGTTTACCTCGTCTTCCCACCATGTGTACGTAAGGAAATTATCTTCACCACCAAGGGCCTCTTCGAGTTCACCCCAATGCATATCTTCGGGGAGCTTGACGCCCCACCCCACATAAGCAGTCGCTACCCTTCCCATACATATCTCCTACGAGTAAACCAATTCTTGCAGACGACCCATGTCGCCCTGAATATAGGCATACACGAAATCGTCACCCCTTACAATAGCTGCAGCGAACCTGTGATTGCCGTCTGTGACGAACCACGTCGGTTCTAAGGCCATACCAACTACGCCTACGTCCATGTTAAGGGGTTGGTTCCAGCCGTTGACTACGAGCCATGCTATGCGTTCGATATGCTTTTGGCGGGAACAAGGCTGATCTACACAATAGCGGTCACTATCGGGTGGCTGGAGATCACCCCTTTCGACGGCTGTTTCAATTTCTTCGGTGGTCAGCGGTTCGTCAAGGTCTTTCCACCACACGACAGTATCGAATGGGTCGTTGACCCTCTGTAGGTCTTTGACACGCACGGGAAGGGGGCGCGCACTATAGGGTGAATCAAACATGACGTCTCCGGTGTTGGTCCACCTTTTATACCCTAGATTTGGGGTATCGTCAAAAAAGAAAGACCCCTGTTACGGGGCCTTTCTACGGGGTGTTTAACCCCCGATCGACATTGTGTTCTCCCAGCCCTTCGGCAGCAAAAACATTTCTATTGTCCTGTGGGGTCCGACGCCCCGTGTACTTATGTATACCCTAGCACTTACGACATGTCAAAAAGTTTTTCAGCTTCGATAGCTCCTTCAAGGGCTACTTGAAAAGCACGCTCGAAACTATCGTAACCGGAAATGCCTTTGGAACCCACACCCCGATTACGTAAGATGGGAGTAACATAGTCGATAGGGTGCGCAGCATCAAAACCCGCAATGAAAGTTTCGAGGTTGGCGGGGGTTTCCGGCCCGATATACATACCGGGGCGATCCTGAATACTTTTGAGGTACTTGGATAAGTAAATCACAGTTCAAGGGCCTCGACATGCTTGTGCAAGTGATCGTGGTAATCGGCTTTGCGAAGCTCGTGGACACTTTCGAAAAGCCCCGCGCTAACAAGCATCTGTTCCAGCGTATGGATAGCCACGCTGTTCACGATGAACCGCACCGGGTTATCGGGCGTGTCCAAATTGATACGGTTTTCCTTGATATCCTCGTTGACCTTCTTGTGGATCTTAGCGACCCGCAATTTCATGGACCGGTGCCACCCTTTGCCGATCTCTTTGTTGAAAATGGCTTCGAGATCAACCGAATGGGTGTCGGAAATAGGGACGGGATTGCGGACAGCTTCGACGACGGCTTTTCGGCACAGCGAAGCAATTCTCTTTGAAAAATCAAATTTCATCAGTAACCTTCCATGTCTTCAACTTGGGTTTCTAACTGTTGGTGCTTTTCTTCAAGGTCAATCAAAACATGGGCCACTCCCCGGAGGGCAGGGCCTAGTTTGGTGATCACGTCTTGGATAGAATCAGGTAAGTCTTCGAACCCATCATCTTTCGACGCCACATCAACGGCTTCGACGCATTCTGATATCTTATCCATCACGCCGTATTTGTCTCGCAAACTACTCATCTGAATCGCCTCCGATCCCGTGGAAATTGAAAAGGTCTTGCCCCAAGGCCGCAAAGGACATGTCGTCGTGAAACACAGGCTCTTGTGTTGCACCCCGTATCCGTTGTTCTTCTACATAATTCAGTTTGACTTGTGGCATTTTGGGTGTGTTGTAGGAGTCATACACGACCTTATCGCCCCGGTTGCACGACCCCAGCAACGCCTTGAACCCGTTTTCTTTGATCTCCCCGTAGTGCTCTGAAAGGTCCATCTCTTCGATGGCGGCCTGTAGTTCGCCCATGAATTTAGGCTTGGAACTCGCCCTCTTTCAGTTCGTGCGTTGCTTTGACAGTGACAAGCATCAAAATTTTTGCAAGTGATCGAGGAAAAGCGCATCACGACTAATACGCTTGTTCAGAAAATCAATAGCAGCGTCTAAACTTTCCAAAAGAACGTCGTCATACGCTTCCAAGCCCTCGACAGCATACCGGATCTCTTGCCCGTACCCAAAGCAATGGAAATTAGCAACCCACACCGGCGTTGCTTGACCGGAAGACCTACCTGAAAGGGTAACAAAAGCCTCCAGATCGGGTTTAGGTTTTACGTGTGCTTGAATATTCAACTCAATCCCCCGAGTGGTTAACAAGCATGGGTAATTGGAAGGTCGCCAATTTATTGGAACAAACGTCTTGGCCTCTTGACACAGAGCATGGGCGATCAATAAGATCGCCTCCTTATTCTGTTCCCGTCCTTCTCTGGAAGGGTTCCAATCAAGGAAAAACCACTGCAGTCCGTCCCGAAGCGTCTCTGTCATTCGCTATCCCCGTGGCGCTCTTTCCATTCACGGCGCATCTCGTTCATCCTGCGTCGTGTTTGGTTTGCTCTTTCTACGGCGTCAAGCGTTCCAGACTCGATTAGCCTACGCCGCTTTTCCATCGCCAGAGGGTCAACGTCTTTTTCATTCAGGAGGCGTAGGTTTCGGTCAAGTGCGTCTTCGAACTCTGTGACCGACATGTGTTCGGCCTCTTCGAGGGGCGGACAAGCATCCAGAACGTCTTGCATGGTCTGGCCTACCTTACGCCACGCATCCCCGATTGTTTCGCCAGAGAGTTGGTATGAGCGGCCTATATGACGAAGTAAAGCCCGAGATTGGCGCGGGGACAAATTTCGGGAAGCGTTAAGAATAGCATCGTGACGGGTTTCCATTTCGGCCATTTCCCGTTTATGCCGGGCTTTCATTTCAGCGCGGTTACGGCGATGACGCTCCAACATCTTCACGTAAAAGTAACTCCACGTACCTAGAGCGCCAATCGCCGTGATACCGAACAATACCCATGCCAAGGCTTCAACCATAACTTATCACAACTTGCTCATAGTGCTTGCGTAATAACGCGAAGACCAATCCCATTCGTCTTCGATCCAGTTGCGGTATTGCTCACCGTTGATGGTAAGCGATATCGCTTCCGTCATATCTAGCATAGCGATAAGCCGGTCGTAAACATGGGCGTAAGTCACCGGCGTATCTACGCTGAAACTCAAATAGCTTGAGGGGTCCCCGGCCTCACCTGCTTGCAGTTCATGGAGGCGGTCGACAAGAGCGTCTTCACACTCCTTTTCGTAGACCTCCATAGCCGCATTGTAATTGGCGATATGCTCTTGACGGTTGTTTTTGACCGCTTCAAGCAAAACTGTTTTGTCGACGGTGATTTCGAAATTGTTGATGCTACGACTCATGTCTGATCCTTTTTCTGTTCGAGGTGTTTTACGTATTTCTTTTCGTGTCGCCACCAGAGCCAAGCTGGTAGCTTGGCCCATTTTTCCAGCCTTTCGGCCATTTCATCCGACAGGCGTGCTTTGCCTGCCAAGAACTTGTAAAAGTAGTCGGAGTCGATTCCAGCCACTTTGATAAAACCGGCGTGTGATATCCCCAGATCATCGAGGGTTTCACGCAATACTTGACCCGGACTCTTCACGAGATCCGGCTGATATTTCACTTCGTCTTCAGCCATTATGATTTGAAGAGGGCTTTCCCGATACGGGAGTTATCCTTTTTGCGAACCGTTAATTTCTGGTTGTCACGAACCGCTTCCCGTAAGACTCCAAAAGCATCTTGCCACGGGGTCTTGCTTTCGTGGTTGCGGACCAGAAAATGCCGCTTGCCGTCTTGATCGTCGAAATAAATATCCACGTCCGGGCGGCGTGAGGACATAAGGATTTCGACTTGACGGCTGTACTTGAGCTGCACCAATTTAGTGGTCACGTTGCGCCACTTTTGCTCTTGAGACTGTAGCAAATCATCCGCATCGGCAAGGAGATCATCGACCGTGCGTTGCTGCCTATTAGCCTGTGCTTGGACGGCTCTTCCCCATCCGTAATCATCATGCCGCTCTTGGAGCATTTCGATTAGTTCTTCGACGTTGAACTCTTCCATAAGACTTCCGTCTGGGGTTTGATTCGCACTACATCGGTGCCGTGGATCACAATGTCCTTGGGCATGAACTCGGCCATCCGGCAAGCGTCATCCAAGTCACCTGCTTTCAGGCGGTCGATGAACTCTTGCGCTCGGTCCTCCATGAACTGGAGGGTTTCGGCAGGCACCGCTTTCGTCAGGTAAAGGCCCACGCTGTAATACGCATCGTTGCGTTCCGGCACTTTCTTGATTTCGTAGAGGGGGTAGCCCTTTTCTTCGCGTTCCTTATTGCGCTCGATGACCGTTTCCCGGTACGTCTGAACGCATTCCTCGGAAAGCCATTCGTCAACGGGCCAGACATTGCCGTAACCGTCATTGGCGTAATAGGCCGAAGGCACAATGGTAGCGTACCGGTGATAGCCGTTATCATCCGGGTACGGTATCACCACGTCGTCGAAACGTTCAACGAGTTCTGGTTCGTTTTCTTCGACCCATTGGGCCAAGTCTTTGCCGTGCGTGCCGTCGTGGCGGGCCGTGATGTAAGCCCCCATTTGGCGCTCGAAATTACCACCATACTTGTTCGTATGGATGCGGAAGATGTAACGCTCTTGGAAGTATTCGTAGCTCATCGGTAAGTCCCTAGTAATATGGCGGCACCGTGAAGTATGCCCCACCATAGCCCAATTATGATGCCGATAACAACCTTCAAATCGAGGCCAATAGCGGTTTCGTAAGGTTCGCCAATAAAGACCGCTTCGATTCCCCAGCCCAAACACCAACCGATCCCGTAGGTAAGCAGGATCCAGAGGGGGTAAAATATGAAAACGGTGTACAGGGCATCGTCGTCTTCGAAAAAGTTAGCCACCGTCGCGTTCCTCGTGGTATGTATTGATTACCTGTTCGGGTACCTCAGATGCGGGAACCATTTTGGTATAATCCCCAATGCCCGAGACATAATGGCGTTCCCAATCTCCACAACGCAAGCACTTGGTCCACTGTGTGAATGAACCAAAAAAGTAAGACTCGATGGTAATCTGATCACGCTTGTGGAAACCGATTTTACACCAAAAGCTCATTCCTCGTCCTTGTCCTCATCGTCGTCGCCGAAATCGTAAAAGTCGAAAGGGCCTTTCCTTTTATTCTGTATCTCCTTTATCGCCAGAAGCAACAGAAGGAGGAACGTGAACACCATCCCCGTCAGGAATCCTATCCACCAATCTAAAGTCAGTCCCTGTACCATTTACAATTCTCGTTTCTTCAGCAACCTCGGAGGCTTCGAAAAGGTCGAATTCCTTGTCCGGGGCCACTTCTTCGGCATCGGTGGAAATCTCTTCCAACGAGGGCGAACAGTCGTTGTTTTCATGTGTTTCGAAAAACCTTTCGTGACGCCCAGCGTTCACCCAATGGTGCATCAGGTGGTAAGCGCATTGCTTGGCCGCATTGAGGTCTTCTTGTTCTAGTTTCGGGTACTCTTTCCGAATAGCCTCGTCGGACCAACCAGACCCCATCAGGGAAAGGATAAACTCGACGGATATTCGCGCCCCTCGAAAACTAGGTCTTCCGCCCACGACCTGTTTGTTCGAAACGATTCGACTTTTCCACTCGGACATACGGTCCCTTACGTACCAAAACGTATCATGAATCTTTTGGGGTGTCTAGAGTGCCTTCGAGCGCTTGGATAAGTACCCGTGCGCTTTGCCGTGCATCATTGACCGGCTGGTGTTCGGGTAGTTCATCCTCTGTGCGCCCGAACGAACCGATAGGGTCATAACCCTTGGCCAGCAACACACCCGCCAAGTCTATAAGCGGGTAGGGTGCTTCCCATTTGCGATCACGGTTGTTCATGACGCAAGCCCGCAAGAAATTCGCCTCGACAGGGTAAACGCAATCGGCAACCATTGTAGCACCCGCCTCTTTCCAACGCATCCAATGTTCCCAGAAACGGTCGTAAAGATGCGGGAGAGCCTCACAATTCGGATCGGGCAGGTGGGGGAGTACGTTCTCTTCCACCCATTTCACATCGTCCGGGTCTGTTCCTGAATGCAGGGCCTCATGATACGGGCAAGCGAGGTACCCTTCGTCGTGCTCTTTCCCGTGATCGTCAACAACAACCCAACCCACCGAGAAGCCAAGCCCATACAAGCCAAGCGCCTCTACGTCGAATACAAAGTACATATTGCTACTCTCGGAAATCCAAAGATTGATAACTTGCCGAAGTTAAATGTTCGGCGACAACCGGCATAGGGCACAGAACCAGAGGAATCAGTCGCTTGATTCGGTGCATCCGTTTCAGGTCTTGCAAAACATTCTGAGACACATCGGTGATGGATACCAGTGTCGTGACCATCAAGCCATCAACGTCCAAAGCGTCACAGACGATATCCACGTAGTTCGATAATGCCTCGGGCTTCTGGAGGTTGCCTCTGGCTTGCTGTAAAGCGGCTTCCGCGAAAGCCATAGGGTCCCGTAGACCTCCGGGACTTGGGGCGCTTTTAGAGGCACCCATCGCCCACGCTACGGCTTCCATAGCGTTTGTGTAACGCGAGGCCCTTACCGTAGCTCGTGCTTCCTTTATAGCTAAATCATGGATTACCGACACCACATAAGGAAAGAGACCTGTGGCTTGGTATTCGGCGTCGATAGCTTGCGGCAGTGCGATCCGTTGGTCTCCAACTCGAACACAAAAACCGGAACCCGAGTGCATGAGGTCGATAAGATCCCATGCACATGGCTGTGCTTCTCTTTGACGAAAAATCTACCTTCCAAACCACAGGAGACACAGGTGGTTCCCTTCTCAGCAAAGGTCCAGTATCGGTGCGACCCCATCTTAATACTATGCCCGTCGAAATCGATGCGCGACTTGCCACGGGCGTAGATATAGTCCTTTTCGAAATGCTGCAATACTTCTGACGGGGTGTATTTACGACCCGTCCGTATCATGTTGTGGTGTTTTTTCGTAAACGTCGGCATCGTCGTACTCGTCTAGTAGTTCTTCGACCTCTTCAAGATGGTCGTCGTCTAAATCTTCAACCATTTCGCCAAGATTACGCCGTGCTTCTGCAACGGTAAGCCGCTGCTTCTGGAATTCTACACAGATGATACACATAGGGTACGTCTCCGTCAAAATGAAATTTACCATTCAGTTTCCATCAGTTCGTCATATTCTTGGTCGTGCCCCTCGTTTTCAGGAACGTCTTGGGGACTCCCTTTCCGGGCTTCCCACAGGATCATCCGAGCAATATCACGGGTATCCTCATGGCTCTTTTTACAATACGTGATCTTGGACGCCAGTTCCAGCGCTTCATAGACACGTTCACCAGCTAAATCAATGTCTTGGTGTTCACTCATCGTCGTCTCCTACAGGTTTCATGGGTAATATAAGGATGTAATGCTGGGGTTCGCCGTCAATCCCTTTCCCCTCCGGGTGAGGATCCCAACGCAAGTCACCATCTTTCCAAACCACCGAATGGTAAAAATCACCACGTGGGCTAGGGCCGGTAGCAATTGACAAGGCGTTCGTAACCTCATCATATTGGCACAGGCGGTCTTCAACAGGTACACACAAGGGTATCAGACCTTGTGGTACGAGCCACTTTTCCAAGGCGTGGAACCAGTGGTCATTGTCGGCGACGAAATTTGGTACGTCCTCTACCGGCACATCCAACAGGCACGCTACACAGGTCGAAAAGCAATTGCCGTTAGGGTAGCCAAACACTGTCTGGTGTTGCTCGATCATGGTTGCCATAACTCCATAAAGAAATCGTATCCCTCTTGCGATAGCGCCGGATCAACCCGGTACTTATCGCCATCTTGCTCAACATAACCTTCGGTCACACAATAGTCCAGACAGTCCACCCCGTTTACCGCCTCACCCCGTTCGAACGGTACGGCCCGATACAAAGCGTCGATATCCAACCATTCCCACACACGGCAATTGATGATTCTCCGCTGTAATAAACTGCTCAACTGAACCGATAAATCGACCACGCCACCGTCGTCTTGAGGGCCGTGATCTAAATACAAATCCCGGATATCCCGCCTGATCTGGTCTTTGAACGTTTCATCGTCCACAGGCCCCGTATCTGACTGTTCGATTTCGGAAGCCACGTCGTACTGGCAAAGGAGGGCGATCAGGTTGGGGATAGTCAGTTCGAACCATTCACCTTCCCGGCGATGGTCGTCTAGGAGGCCGTGTATTCGACGCTCATCGTCTGGTGTACCTACCCAAGCCGCCACGACCTCTAGGCGGTGTGGATTGCCTGTCTGTAAAGATGCGCGGCGCTCATCGGGGGTCTTGGATGTGAAACCGATCTTATAAAGGTCGGTTTCACCCGCGCGTATCAGATACACCATTCCTGTCATAGCAATTTCATCGAGCCTGTAATGGGGTCGATATCTTCGGCCTTTGCCGGTCCGATAGCGATAGCCGTGTTGGTAGGCTCACCGTGGAATTCGGTGCGACCTACATCCGTGATAAGGGCACAGGGCAACCCCGCTTCCTGTGCGTCGGCATACGCCTGTAGCAACTCCTCTTCGGACTCAACGCCGAGGACGATTTTGGCAAACGTACCTTTGGCCCAGACCTCCATTTCTTTGTCCAAGGGAGTGCGCATTTCACAGGGCAACCCCGTCCCGTGCTCATTAGAATGGAACTTGGCACGGTCGAAGAAGATCTTCATGGAGGCATGGCTTGCCTGCGCACACATTTTCCCTTTCCGCATATTAAGATCCTTTCGTAACACGATTACTTGCTTAATCATCCCATTCCTCGCGATAGTAACCGTGCTCTTTCCACAAGGCACGGCGTTTTTCGATGATGGACTCAAGTGTGTCCGAATCCTCTACCCACTGTGCATACTCTTCCGGTAACATACCCAAATGGTCTGCTAATGTCCATGCCACAGACCATTCGCACTCACCACCATCATGCCACTGGCGCACGTATTCGTCGATTTCATCAAGGCGGGTTTCGCCTCGGATGCACTTTTCGATAAACGTCTGGCCTTCATGGACCCAACCCCACTGACGTGGGTAACGATTCGGGTCAGTACGTAATGGAGGTAAATCTTCCCATCCATCCCATTCCCGTCCCCACCATTTTATGTGCGGGTTTTCCTCGTCCCCGTCATAAGCGACAAATTCGAAAAAGTCACCTTCTTCGATTTCATCTTCCGGCTGATCCGAATGCCATTTTTCAAGGGTGCCGGGAGGGATTGTCATACGACCTTCGCGGCGACCATCTTCGGCATGGTCACATATGATCACATAAAGGGTGTCGTTCTCTATATCCTCTACACGGCCCGCCGCCCACCGCGTGATTTCCCGACCATCATCGGGGTCATAAAACAGGTGAGGGCCATCATGTATCTGGTCGTAAGGGACGTTCAGGGGGAAGAAAGAGCGCCTCCGGTCAGCCATGCGGTAATGGCCTAACAGATGCCAAAGGATCCGGTAAGTAGGGTGCTCACGGAACGCTTCGGGTACATCTTCTAGGGCGGCCTTCATCATGTCCAACCGAGCCGACTCCATTGCCATACGACAAAACCTGAAATGCAAGTCTTCGTAAAAGGTCACATCGAGGCGGCGGTCGTCTTCAGCCAGCTTGTGCGTGACTATCTGCCAAAACCGTAAAGCGGACCGAGGTTGGCCCCGGATCACAAATAGCTCTAGCTTGTGGGCGATATCCGAGGTTTCCTCGGGGACATCCATGCTTTCTAAACAGGCAAGGTGCGGATGGACTTCAGTCATAATCTACTGCTGCGTATTTGTTGAAGCGTCCCGCTTTTCCCGTCTTGGCCAGATGGCCTTCTTCCTCCAAATATCGGAGCATTCGGTTCATAGCAGAACGGCGTTTTCTGTAAGCATTCAGTACCTTTGGTAAGTTATCGTACAAGTCTTGGGTTGTAAAGCCGGAAGTCTTTTGTCTGGCCCATTTCAGGATGCGATCACACCCCAGAGACCAATGCGTAATGTACTCCTGTTCACCGCTAGGGTATCCGGCGAGACATCCCTTATTCTCAGGCACTAAAAGCAACTGGTAACTTTTCTTGCGGTAATACCTCTTGTGGTAATCACGCAAGGTTACATGCGACTTACGGTGCTTACTGAACCCATCCCCGGTCCACGATAGCAAGCCGGGCTTAATCCAATTCGCCTGCCTTTTCGCATTATCCCATTTTTTGAGTGTCGAAGAACGGGGAGTTGCAATCGTCACGCCCCAGATCTCATCGGAGACATGCCGCCTGTCGATAGTCCACATCTGGCTGCGGAGGGATTTGGAAGCGCCACGTTTCATTTCAATAGCGACGACATACGTAGGATCATCGCAAGGCCCTTTGTGTGCCACGTGGTCGATGAAAATCGACTTGCCGTAGACAGCCACTTCCCCATGCACACAAAAACCCCGGTCTTTCCAATGCCGAATGACGTGGGGACTAAGATCAAGTTCGGTTGTTATTTGATACATAAGGGCTATGTGGGGGCTAGATCAAGTTACATTAACTTAGCGGTGATCTTACCATGCTCAAGACGCTTGCGAAACATTCTGTGGTCGCTTTTTTCATCTTTTTCGGACCAGACAGCGAACCCATGCCGGAACCAGAAACGGTTTTCAAGTCGGTTTTCGAAGCGGCTATCATCGAAGAAGCCGAATCCGATCAGTGGCAATGGTACTGCGACGATAGCCGGGACGTAGCTCCGGTTGAAAAAGTCGTTTATCCCTCGGGTCGTGTGGTTTACCACGATCCCGACGTGTGCGACTCCGCCGTAGCTAAAAGCGGGCGAGATTCGGCCACATAACCCCCGGATTATAGACGGATTAGTCGTGGTCGACGTGTATCGACCGGAGGTGGGCAAACCGTTCTTCGGGTCTTATGTGGATACCACTCATGACGTGGCTCGTCTGGATAAGTTTTTTGTCTTGTTCCAAATCAAACGTTTCCAGAAGTTCCTCTACCGTGGGCGTTTCTGAATCTTCCAGAAAACCCCGTATTTGGCCAAGCCAAGCATCTCTTATGCTGGCCCATGTGCCATCATTAAAATCCGGCCAACAGGCTTTCATGCGCTCGGTGTCGGGTCGTAGGTAAACCCAAAAATCACCTTCTTCGGTAGTCATAACCAAACCTACGTTCAAAAGTTCACCGGACCATTCGCGGTAAAACCTAATGAACGCAAACTGATAGGCTACGACGTCTTCACTTATCTTCTTGACCTTACTCATCATCTTGACTCTGTAAGAGCACCTGTAAACCTTCCCACATTTGCTCCAGTTTATCTTCGAAATTACCTTCGTTGTCAATGATAAGCCGGTTCGGGTGGTCCGCCCACACCTCCCGAAACTTGTGATCCAAGGCACGAGCCTCTTCCAACGTCTCCGTCCGGGCCTCGTTGTTCTCTGTCGTGTAAAACGCCTCCGCCCCGATAGCCGCCGTCACCAGATGCAACACGAGATCGTAACGGTTGTGGGAGATGAATTCATCGGACCACCACATCGTTTCCATGATTTCAGTCCACTCGTAATCTTTGAGGTACACCGCCGCATCGACCGTACCCCGATCACATATCACGACCGAAGGTTCACCGGTAAGATAGGCTATGTCCATAAAGGCTTGTTCCAGTTCCATCTGGACCTTGAGATTGTACGGCTGGACGTTTTGAGCGGCTTGGTTCATGTGGTGAACCATCCCTTCCCAATCCTCGTCAAGGCGACGGTTTAGCGAACCACTGAGCGCCTCTAAGGCGTCAATGCTGCTGTAGTCGTTTGAAATGTGGGCGATGAAGGTGTTGCACTCATTGGCCCAACGCAACAAGGCATGATCACGTGCGTTTGAAATCCTCGCCTTGATGGAGATGTAGTACATCACCAACAGCCAAGCCACGAAAAACATCAAGGCAGGTATAGCGGATAGTAGGTCTGGCATGGTCGTAGTTGTCTGGTTGTATTAAGAAAATGGACAAGGAGGGATTCGAACCCTCAGCCTTTTCGCTGCCAGCGAAATGCTCCCCCAATTGAGCTACTCGCCCGTCTATGACAAAAACGTACTACATATCGAGGCTTATTCCAAGCCTTCTATCAGAGGACATAGACTTTATCTCCCTCAACGACAACCAAAGCGGCCTCATAGACAGGCTCTTCGGTGTCGGCAAAAACAAACGAATCGAACAGGTACGGGTTGTACCGGACGCGGCGGCCAAATTCAGTGTCTTCGACCGGACCCTCGTACCAGTACCCCCGTACCTTGGCGTGGACATTTTTGCATTGCTCTTCCAGAACCCTCTGACGCCCGGCTTCCGACACCCAAAACTCCACATCCCGAAGAACGGCACCGTCGCAATGGTCGATCACGAGGCGTTTGCGGTTCTGAACCGATAAGCAATGCTTGTGCAGGTTGTAATAGACCTGCACGTACTGTCCATCTTCGGGTGTCATTCGCTATCGGCTGTTACAATAGGAACCAGACGGTCGAGATACCCGCGTTCCCGAAGCGTTTCGATCAAAAGATCGACTTCGCCACGGTCTTCCATGATGTCCAACAGGACATCGGTGGTAGTCGGGAGGGCAGCCTCGTCACCGTTTAAGGGTGAACGGTCGTGAGCTTCTTGTCGCCGCTGTGCAAGCTCCTCGTCGGAAATCTTTTCCAAACGACACTTAATCGGCTTGTCGTCACCTCCGACAACAAGAACGTGATCTGCAGCTACGTCCTCGTCGAAAATAACGGCGGGACCCCATACTCGATAGTCGTCACCGTCGATATCGAAGATCTCGCGAGCTTCTTTATCGTAAAACGAATGCAAACTATCAGGGTGCATAGTAACCGACGACACACGTTCATCATGCTTCTCAATCTCTGCGAATGCATCGGCCAAGCCAGCAGTGTCGAAAGTGCTGCGGCAAGTGTACGAAATAGGTGCTGTAGACATGTGATCTCCTTTAGGATTGGGCAAGCAAATTGAGGATGCTTTCTACATCCCCCAACTCGTCACGAACGGCTGCCGGAATACCCTCAGTATCGGCTAGGGCCGTGAGTTTTTGCAGAAGGGCCATTGGATTGTTGGCGACTTCTTCAGCGAATTTCACCGTTTCCGGCAAGTAAAGGATCACAGGTTCCATGACCTTACGCTCATTGCCACCTTCATCGCTGAGGGGAACGCACAGGGCGTAGCCTACGACCGAATCAAAGCCTTCGAGCATCCGATACTCGGTGCCGTCCACTTCGACGATGCTTCCGGGAACCGGGATCCCCAAGATATCAGGCAACTTTTCTTGGAGCAACTTTTCCATCGCCAACTGTCCTTGCATTTTCTGTTGCATGAACTGTTGGAACTCTTCCATTTCAGACATTTGGTTTCCGTGATCTAGAGGTATGTATGTGTGGGGCGGACAAGTGGTCGCAATCGGAGATGTGGCCGGTGAGTTCTCGTTACTCCAACCCATTGTGATAACGGGTCCCGGAGTTTAACCGGGGACTCCGGCTTTTGGATAACCGATTACTTCGGTCCGTCCTGAGGCCTAGTAGATCACAGATCTTACCCCTCGTCAAGGGTGGTAAATAGCATTCAGCTCTTCGAGTTCTGTCTCCAGCTCCCGGAGGGCAGTGCTGTCCTCTTCTACGTCC
>Ga0306901_1000509_pt1 | contig 16175 bp, 8 predicted proteins | sample AntRauMFilla3767_FD_190431 | JGI IMG/M metagenome (GOLD analysis project Ga0306901, IMG submission 190431) | Saline lake microbial communities from Rauer Islands, Antarctica - Metagenome Filla 3 #767 (v2) (version 2) | ecosystem: Environmental > Aquatic > Non-marine Saline and Alkaline > Saline ... | reverse complement strand
CTTCTTAGCTGGTTCTGAAATGCTCTACTGATAGTAGTTTCTCTATCATTAGCGTTTACAAACCTCTTTTCAGTTACAGTTGTATCGTGTGGACTCCAAACGATTTCTAAAGCTGTCTTTTCTTTTGGCAAAATAGAGTTAAGCCCTGTCTCTTGTCGAGCGTATTGCTCGTCAGACATATTTTTCTTATCACGCTTTAGTTGTTCCAGTCGTTCTGCGATATTGCCTGAATAATATAAAATATCGTTCTGGTATTTGCCGTTTGTGTAGTTGAGATAAGGTGCTCGTTCCTCAGTAAAATCTACAAAGCCGTCTCGGTCTACTTCTGTGTAGGTTTCGAGTTGTGCTTGGGGTAGGTCGGCTGGGGTATTTGAAATGTTTTTAAGTGGGTGTGTAGCTGGCACTTTTCTACCAGTCATACGCTTCACGTCTTCATTTGTGTAAACCTGTTGTTTAGCACCAGCTTTTTTCTTAGTTTTAGTCTTGGTTTCAGTAGTCTCTTCCTTTTTACTTACTGCCTTTTTAATCTTCTCGACTGCTGGGGTTGTGTCTACCACTTCTGGTGTGGCTACTACTTCTTCTTTTGTAGCTTCTAGGTTTCCAATAGTGTCTAGGTTGTCGATAGTACCCGATACATACGTTTCTTCTTTACCAAAGCGGTTAGTTCGAGTCTTTTCTTCACCTGCAATCTTGCTCTTGTCAGCAAACATAGCGTCGTCAGACATTTTCTTTACCCGTTCACTAGCGTCAGCTTTTTTAGCTGGTGTGCTTTTCTTGAACACTACAATGTCAGTACCAACTCCTGTGTCTGAGAAAATACCCTCTGGTAGTCGGTATGCGTCTACGATTTCACCTACTCCTGCAATACGCTCCTTACCTCGACTGTAGCCCTTAGTTAAGAATGATGAGTTTACAACGTAAGCAACGATACCTCCCTCGTTGGCTAAGTCTAGTCCACGCTTAATGAAATACTCCTCTTGGCGTAGGATATTCTTTTCCTCTCCTCGTCCTTTGAAGAAACCAGAACGTTTACCGAACGGTGGGTTTCCGATAATAAGGTCGTAACGCTTTTCAAGTGGCTTTTCTCGTTTGGTTTCAGTATCAAAGAATAGCGATTGAAAGTCACCAGCATTGTCGAACATATCACTGTTACCAATAGTGATGTTGGCTTCTGGGATTAGGATTTGAGCAATAGTACCCGATACTTTCTGGTACTCAGTACCAGCTAGTTCAATGCCCTCTGGGGCTTTCATTAAAATGTTACCTGTCCCAACAGACGGTTCGTAGACTGAGTTCGCCTTAATGTAGTGGTTAGCAATCTGCCATAGCTTGTCTACAATCTTTGGGTCAGTGTAGTACTCACTAAGTAACCCGATACCCTCTGCACCAGCGTCAGCCTTACCGCCAGCACCAGAATACTGCATTAGCTTGGCTAATTGCGTATCAGAATATGAAGACGGACTGGTTGAGTAGTTTGTAGCCTTTAGGATAGCCAGAACCTCAGCGTTGAGGTCGGCACGTCCCTTTTTACCTAGCTTGCTAGTTGTTCCTGTTCCGCTAGGTCTTGTTCGAGGTTCACTAGGGCTTGTTCTTTCGTTAGTCCCTGCGTCAACAGTTTCCCCACCGCCTTGCCCAACATCGTCGGGTGATACTGTGCTAGGGTCGGAAAGTTTATCTTCTCCTGTGGAGTCAGTGTTAGAGTTATCATTGTTATTATCTTGCGTGTTATCCTCGGTCTTGTCAAGACCTTTTGTGTAAATAGCTTCGGCTAGTTCAGTACTGTCTAGCGATAGAATATGACTAGCTTTTAGGTCGTCTTTTGCATATTTATTGAATACAACAGGTCGAACCTCGTCGATTCTTCTTTTCATTGACTGAATAATGCCCTGCTTGTCGTTGGTCTTGTTGTTTATAACAGCCCGATTAGTAGATGTAAGGACACTATCTATTACTTCTGTGGTTAATTCCTCTTTTTGTTCAAGGGTTAGCTCAGTGTCTTCGGCTGTTTCAGCTTCGACTCCGTTAGCTTCCTGCCACTCTTTTACCAGCTCTGCTTTGTCTGGCAATACATTAGGGTCTGGTACAACGTACTCGTTTACACCGTTACCAAAGTTAGTAATGAACCCAACATAACCCTCTTTTTCAAGAGTTTTCATGAAGTCGTCGCCACCTACGTCCCAGAACTCAGTTAAGTCACCTCTTTCAGCGTCGATTACTTCTATTACGTGGTCGATTGCGTCCTGTCCTTTAAGGATTGTGTTGTCCTCTGTTCCAAATATCTCGGATAGTATCTCAGCGTCTTTGACTGGAATGTCACCAGCCATTATCTTGCTCTCGTTTAGCTGGAAGAACTTACTCATATCAGCTACTTTTTCGATGATACGGTAGTCGGCAACGTCTTTCTTAGACAGTTTATTACCTCTAAAGTTTTCACTACCAACACTAAGAGTAGCTTGGAAGTCTAAGATGTCTTTCTTAGTCTCAGTAAAGAAGAAGCCACGGTCTACGTTGTCTGCAATGTCACCAGTGTTAGAACCTAAGAACTCGCTATCAAATTTGTCGAACTCTGCACCAGTAGTGTGGTAAATAACAGTACCTTTAGAAGCCACATACTCTTCGGCTGTGTCAAAGTCGGTTGGGTCTGTTTTTTTAACTGACTCTTTTTCTTTTTCAGCTTTTACTGCTTCGACTGCTTCTGGCTTATACTTAGTAGCAATGTCTTCTGGTAGTAAACCGTTCTTGTATAAGAAACCTACGATTGAACCGTCAGTAAAAATCAACAAGCTACGAGCGTCTTCTTTACCATATCTCTCTTCTTGAAACTCTCTCCAAGCCCTTGCTCCCTCTTGCGTCAATCCACTAGTATCGGTTGCTTCGTGGAAATACTCCTTTTCCTTTTTCATTAACAACACAAACTGCGACAATGCTTCGTCGTGGTTGCCATTATTTCTCTTTAGGATTTCTGTGTACTTTTCAGCGAGTGTAGCGTCTCTGTATTCTTCAATAAAAGACTCAACATCTTCACGAGTTTCAAAAGACGGCTTTGTTTCTTGTGTAGGTGCGGTAGGTTTCTTTGGCTTCGGGTCTGACTTTTTCCCTCCGCCTGAACCGTCTTCGATAGCGTCAATAGCCGCCTTTGCTTTTGCAAATGCGTCAGCGTGTTCGACTTCAAATGCTTGTAACTCTGCCAAGTGTGCTTCGGCTTCGGCTTTTGTAGTACCTACTTCTTTGTCTCTAATTTTGTTAAGTGCTTTTAGCTCTTTCTTTTCTAAGAAATTGTTTACAAAGTTTGCAGGAGAACGTCCTTTGTAATCAGAAGTTGTAGCTTTCCACTTACCCTCGTTTTCAAACAGTTCAAAAGCACTGTCTTTTGGATTGTCAGCAAGGCTTACATACTCATTCTCTTTTGCTAGTGAAGCGTCAATTCCAGCGTCAGTAAGTTCAGTTTCAGTTGCCTGTCGTAACTGGCTAGCGTAGTCGAGGAAGTCTGCTTTGTCGGTAAGAGCGTCTTTAGTACGAATAGTCCCAATGTTAATTGAGTCAATGTAACCGTCGTTCTTAAAGTATTTTCGGTTAGAAGTAGCCGCTTCTTTTAGATTACCGTCGGTGTCTACAAGGTAATCACCTATGTCAGCAATAAGAACTCTATCAGTGTTTATTACTGCTGGTTCAAGTCCTGTAGTACCCTCTGGTGCGGTTTTCTTTTCTTCAATTAGACTCCAAGTCTCAGTTTTACTGTCAAACCGTCCGTTCACTATAAAGTTTGCAATTTCAGTACGGTCAGTTGTTCCGTACTTTGTTTCAGCTTCTTCAAGCGTCATTATGTCACCAACTTTTGATTTATCTGAGTTGTATACAAGTACCTTTGTTTTACCGTTCTTGCCAGTTTCAAAAGCTACTACTCGCTCATCAGATACACTCCCGTCTTCGTTTCGTTCAGTAACTTTTACATCATCTTTAGACGTGTCAGAGCTTTCCTTAGACGGCTTGTCGGTCTTCTTATCCGCTTTCTTCTGTGACTGAGACTCCTTACTTTTAACAGGTTCGGTCTTTTTAGCCTTTGTTTCAGCCGTTTTCTTCTGTGACTCAGTTTCCGTCTTTTTACTTTCCTTAGCTTCTTCTTTAGACGGCTTAGACGCTTTTTTCTGGTTAGCTTTCGGTTCTGTAGGCGTGCTAACTGTGGTTTTAGTATCTTTTGCAAGACGTGTGACAATATCTCGGACGGACTCACTACCCTTTGGAGAACTAGCAAGAGCAACCGCTTCGTCAATCATGTTGTCTGCACCAGTGGTAACACCAGCTTCTTTTACCAGTCCCGATACGATTTCACGTAAGTCACTAGCAGAGTTTTTAGTATTGTTTTCTCTAGCAGTTTGAGCTTTACTTAGGTCTTTTCGCTTGCTCTCTAGCTCAGTACGCAGTTCAACCTTACGTTCAGACGTAGTGTCTTCGTTCTGCATTTCCTTTTGGATTTGAGCGATAGCTTTCTTAATCTCAGTATCAGTAGCAAAGTCGTCGGCTTCTTTTTGTTTAGCTTGTTTGGCTAGTTGTGAAGCGGTTTTATCGGCTATTGTTTTGTCTACCTCTCTAAACGTGTCCTCTTGAGCTTCGGCTGGTAGGTTAATATCAGCTTTGTCCGATACAGTTTCAATGACTTCTAGTACCTCATCTATAGAAAGGTCAGTAGTTTGCGATACCTTTAGGGCTGTCTCTTCGGTAGAAAGTCCACTCTCTAGGCTATCAACCACCTCTTCGGCTGTTTCCTGCTTTGTGTAGTTCTTCTTACCGTCTTTAACATTATCCAAATAGTTCTTGTCAACTGCGTTTACAGCTTTAGATACTGCACCTCGGTCTTCTTTAGCGAGTTGTTCTAGGGTCTTTGCTTTGTCTTCGGTACTCATTTTGTCTGAGAAACGAGACTGTAAGTCTGGGCTTAGGTTTGAAACAACTTCATTTAAGTAACTAGCTTCTGAGTCCTCCCGTTCTTTCGGGGTCATAGCCATACCTGCTGTTTGGAAAGCAAGACCGCCAATCATACCCAAGATGAAAGACTGCTGGCTTTCAGTACCCATAATATCGAACTCTTCGCCTTGTGCTCTTGCTGAGATATAAGACTGGTAGACTTCCTCTCCACCCTCAGTAATACCTGCGGTTGCCATTCCAGCCGCTCCTATAATGATTTTACCCATTACCCCAGTGTTCTTACCAACTAAGCCTTTTAGCGGTGTCATAGCCAAGAATAGCTGTCCTGCGTCCATTCCTACGAGCTTTAGGTTGTCATAGTAAACCTGTGAAGCCGCTTTTATAGCTTCTTCTTCACTTCTACCCTTAGCAATCATTTCATCGTAAGTACCACCAGCTTCAGCCGCACTTTCCATTGGACGTGAGATAGCAGAACCAGCAAGAGAAGCACCTGCTACTTTTAGTAGTGTAGGTGCTGTTTTGTATAACAAAGAACCAGTAAGTCCTGCTCCTGGCATCATCAAAGCTAGTGACGGTACAATTTGTTGTGGAACTTTTGTCACCCAGAACTCTTTATACTTCAATGCACTAACAGCGTCGTCATTAAATAAAGTGTCAATCGCTTCTGAGTCCTGAGTCTTGAACTGGTTGGCTGTACCTGTCCCAGCTTGCTGTAGAGTCTCTCCGAGTTTGCTGTAGTACTTCCATAAGCCTTTGTCTTCGTTGGCTTTACCCATAAACTTCAAGGCACTACCAAACATACCTACAGTGTCTCCCACACCTCGCATAGCCGACCCCATTCCCTCGTTTACACTATGAGAATACTCTCCCCAAGCGTTGCCGTGGTCTTTGGCAAGTACTTCTTTTGCTTTGGTTACACGATTGTTACGTTCATCAGCTCGATACTTTACGTTGGCAGTAAACTGTTCGTCACGTCGGTTTTGGTATTTACCATAGGTAGAGTCACCTCGTACAAGGTCGGTGTAAGACTTTTCTTTTTCTGGTTGAGCTTGTGGCTTTGGAGCTGGACGGTTTTTACGGGCTTCAATCAAGGAGCGAACACTACCGCTAGAGTTAGCTGTAGTTTTCTTCGGGGCTGGACTTGGTGTCGAACCCTCACTCCTTGCGTTGATTAAGTCTCTTATTCCCATATATTATTTAGTCATCACCTTTAAGTTTATCACGTTCTGCTTGTGTAATTCCGTAATCCTCAGCATTGTTGGGGTTTACTAAGTGTCCGAACTCTTCTAAGAAGATTGAGCGTTTCATTTTGTCGTTCTGAGCTTCCCTAGCCGCTTCTCGCCACACATCTGGGTTAGCAAATCCGTCGTCACCCACAATAGGGTTTCCGTCTTCATTAGCCATACCAAACAACTCATTTACATCAGAGATAACGTTTGTTTCCTTTTCAGTTCGGTTAGCCGTTCTGTTTCGGTTGTAGATTGTATTGTTTACGTTAGCAATATCAGCTCGCTTCTTCTCAATATCAAGAGCGTCTTTAGTAGCGTCAGTCTCAGCTTTTTGTCTGTCACTTGCTCCTGTGGATAGCCCACTGTAAATATCGTAGTAATCATCTGGGCTAAGAGTACCGCCAGAGTCTTTGATAATACCTTTAATGATTTTATCTACTGCTTCTGGGTCTTTTGCGTCTTCAAAGTCGTCCAAGTATGATAAAGCGGCACGTTGCAGAGCCTTGTCTACTTCCTCCAAGTGTTCTTTCTCTTTCTTCTCTCGGGCTGTGACAGTAACCTCTAAACGTGTTTGCAGTTCTTTCTGTAGGTCTGCAATCCTATCTCTCATATCACTTTCAACTTGTCGAATGTCTGCTAGGTTGTCTCGCATAGCGTCAATACGTCCCTCATTCCGAGCCGCTTTTGCGGCTTGTAGTAACCCGTCTCTTTCACTATTCAAATTGGAAATCTCCCGAGCGTTACTCTTTTCTTTTGTAGAAATAGAGCTAGTAAACTCTAGTGGCATATATCCACCACCGTTTTGCACACCGTAAGCCTTGCGACGGTCAAGTCCTACAAGGTTAATACGCTTCTGCTCGTCAATTAGCTGGCTGTAGGTAGCTTCAATGTTCATCTTTGTAGACTTGTATTGTGAGTCAATCAAAGCAAGTGTTTTTGGTAGTAGACGTTCGTACTCTTGTCTTTGCTCGTTAGCCCACTTCTCAGCGTCAGCTTCGTTTTTTTCTCGATTAGCTAGGTAACTATCGTATACAGGGTCGCCAGAACCAGTGTCTTTTTGGTCATTAGAAACGTTTACACCCTTGTTTGTTCCATTGTCGCCTTGCGGTGGTGGTGTTTGTTGTTCATTTCCATTTCCGTTATCTTTACCAGTACCAACACCAGTGTCACCGTCCATTGTTACATCACGTTTTTGTATTTCACTAGAGATACTATTGAACTCACCTGTGCGGTCAGAAGAAGAAACAACGGGTGAACCCTCTTTGATAGGGTCAATGGTAGTAGACGAAGAAGCATTATTCCGAGCAGTTATTTCAGCTTCGGTAATAGTTGTAGGGTTAGCAGTACTAGCGTTTGGTGCAAAGCCAAACTTTTTTTCTTCTTCTGGTGCTCCTATTGAATCGCCACCATACTTTGTTTTTCCTGTATATGACATATATTTATATTAAAGCTGGGATAGCTGTTGGTGGTAAAAATGGTTCTAAGAATCCGTCTGCTTCAAATACATGTACTCTATCACCTCCAACATCAGTGATAGTTCCCCCGATAAACGTATGCGGTACATCAGCCCTCGTATATCTTATGATAACCGCACCGTCTTTCCCTGTAGTTGTTCCAGTTCCGAAGCCACCACCACCATAGTTCTCCTGTCCAAGACCGTTTGAACCAGAGCCGTTACTTATACTACCTGCTCCACCCCCAGCGTAATAAACATCTGAACCTAATATATTAGAAATCTTACCAATCCCACCGTCGTAACCACGGTTTGTTCCGCCTAGACCAGCACCACCAGCTCCTCCACCACCTCCAGCACCAGCGTCATGTCTAACGTGAGTACCTTTAGAAGCAGAACCAACACCACCAGCAAAACCTTGTGGTGATGTTCCTGACCCTGCACTAGCACCTGAACCAGCAGAACCTCCACCAGAACCACCTCTCTTCCCAGATTCGTATCCATACACACCCCTACCCCCACCAAAACTGAAAACTTCATACCCTGAAATAAACTTAAACGTAGCCGTAGCACTGTTACTGTTGTTGTTAGTAGATAGCGTGATAGTAGTTTTTCCTGCAAGGAGACTTGTCACGTCAATAAAGTAACGTCCATCAAAACCATGACCAATCAGACTTACTCCCTCAACATAAGCGTATGTCCCATCATTCTGATTTTGTTGTGTTCCGCTTAGATTTAATTCAAGCCATATAACACCTGTTGCCCCTGCTACTAGTGCTGAAACATCAACCACTTCGGTATCTGTTGAGCCATATATACCTAAAGACCAAACCTGTGTTTCTAAGATGTTCTGTGGCTTATAGAAATAACTATCACCGCCATTCCCTCCTACCTCCCCACCTAAGCCGACTTTAACTTCGTATTTTGTAAAATCCAAAAGAGCCAAGCTAGGAAACTCTAAAAAACCACCAGCTCCACCACCACCTGCGTTTCCGTTTCCCCCTCCTGCAATACATAGTACTCGTGTGTCAATCATATTAAGCAAATCCAATTAAAGCCCACGTTACACCGTCAAAGTTGAACACACACTTTAGTTTCTGGTCTGTAACCATTGAAGTAGGTAGGTTATACACGTCTCCACTCACAAAGTTAGCACCCCAAATGATGTCGTAGTCGCCAGCAGAAACAATATCTACTACCAGAATGTCCCAGAGATATGGTGTACCACTTAGGTTGGTAGACATACTGGTTATGTTTGTCGCTAAAGCCGTAATCTGGTGAATGTCGGCAATGTCAGTGTCTATTGTAGGTGTGGCACTAGATACCTCAGCCGTTACTCGCTTCTTTACCAGTCTTGCAATGAAAGGTGAGTCTACACCGATAAATAGTGGTGCTCCGTTACTACCGTTGGCAGTACCAGCCACTACCTCAGCGTTAGTAGCTTTTTCTACAATACCTTTTACCGCAGTTCCAGCGTTCGGAACACCAGCAATCGCCAGTGCGTCAGCGTAGGCAACGGAAATCTGGTACATCGTATACGGGTCGTTACCGTTTACCACCTCAGCACCCGAGCCAAAGTTCTCGCCAGTGTCACCTCCCTCGTAAGGAAATACACCAGACAAGTCACGTCCTACAGAAGCGACTATATCGACAGTAGCAGAACCGTCAGCGTTTTGAGTGATAGCGTCGCAAAGCACCATTTCAATAATGTTACCTTGTCTTATTGTCAGTACGAAAGAACCGTCGAAATCGTCAATGTCTACAGTACGGTTTTTGTGGTCTACAAGTTGAACAACACTCAATGTCGTATCACTTGCATTGAAAGGAGAGAGCAGGGAAGTCTTTTTGATTTTAGCAATCTGCATATAGTTTATATTAACATTATTTAATCGTTACTATCACGAGCAATAAACAGGTCTTCGTCAACGTCTTCTTCGGATAACTCTTCGTTTATCTTCCACGCAATAAGGTGAAATTCAACTTCTTTACCAGTGATATTGAGCACTGGTCGGAAATCGAACCAAGAAGCCATTTCTTGTTTATCAAATACAAAGAAACCTTTGAGTGACTGGTCTGGTACGTCGTCCACACCAGCGAACGAGTGAGTAGCTAGTGGGTTAGCTCCAAAGCTCACGTCAGCGTTTATGTCATACGTTTTAATGTCTTTGACACTAAAGTTGGCTGGTCTTAGTAGTACAGCTCCAAACTCTTCGTACTGGTACTCTATTTCCACGTCTGTATTCACTGTACCTCGCCCGTGTAGAGCGTAGGTATCGTGCTTTTTATACATAAAGTTATCCTTTGAGTGAGTGAAACCACCAGCAATCGTTACTTCTATCTGCCCTCCGAGGTCGTTTCGCCCCTCAAATAGAAAGAATGTTTCGTTACGTGAGTTACTGTGTCCAAAGCGTACCCCGTCGATGATACTCATACAGGACATACCAAGATATTGTGGTGGCATAAACTCATTAGCCACAATGTCGAGCATTAAAGTAATACCCTCACTACCCGAGATAACAAAGATATACCGTTGGTGGTAGTAAATACGCACGTCAGCGAGAGTCATTCGGTCTAACAGCCCGTCAATCTGGTCGGAAATAAGCTCAATATCGTCAATACCTAGTACTTCGAGCGTGATAATACGTCGTAGACGCTTATCCTGTGCCATAAATACCACGTCACCTTTCTGAATTGCGACTGCATAAGGCTTCGCACCTACCGACTCAGCCGCTTCAAACTTCTCTACACCTGTCCAAAAGCCGTAAGCGTTCTCCTCAATACTCTTGGTAATCTTGTACCAGTCGTCAGTAGTAGACACCCAGAGCACACTTTTACGCTCAACCATAGCGGTGTAGTTACCGTCTAGGTCTAGGAAACCTGCTGTAATAGCCGTTGTAGTCACTGGTGTTGTGAAGTTCAAATACTCTGTAGCGTGTGAGTAGTAAATACGTCCACTGTCTAGTTCTCCGAGGTAAATCTGGTTCTTGAATGTATAAATATCGTCTTTTTTTATACTTGTGAGCTTGTTCGTGTGTTTTATTACACTTGCAATCAGCAAATCACCTGCTACTCCAGTCGGGCTAGGTGTTGTAGTCAGAGCTAGTTTGTCGTTGTCCGACAAGGTACTAGCGTGTAAATACTCCGTTATATCATCTGGTACTCCCTCAGCGTCCAGTGAAACAATCTGTACGTTACGGTTGGTAACGTTTCCTGTATCAAATCCAAGTTGCAAGAGTGTCTTAGTGTCCGAGATACGCACGTCTTCTGGGTCGTCCCCTACTTCTGCGTCAGCAATAGTTCCAATCGCTCCACTCCACTCGTAGATAGCGTCAGTACCGTCCACCATAAATAGACGAGACTTAATGATAGCCCCGTTAGTATCAAGCCAAGAGGTGAAGCGAACACGTACATTACTAGCGTTGAAGCCCTCGTAAAGAGTAATCCATACACCGTTAAGTTTTACCTGTAGCGTTGTTCCCCAGACTCGCATAGCCTTAGCACCGTTTGGTGCTTTCTTCCATACAAACTCACTGGTTACTTTCTTCTCGACTGTGTGAGCTGTACCGTCGTTCTTGATACCGAGACGAGAAACAATCTTACCTTTGTAAGTCAAACAGTTTTTACTAGGAAAGCAAAGATAGTCTGGCGGTATTGTCAGAATGTCCTGTCCCTCTCTATATCCTTTGAAGCCCTCGACTATCATACGGTGTAGCGATAATTAGCCTTAAACGGCAGTCCCGAGAACATAGCGTTCGGTGCGGTTGCCATTGTGATAACGTTGCCCGACAACGTGTAATCAACTCCTTGGTTCAAATACTGACCGTTAAGGTAAAGCAGTAGTGACGTTGGTTCGTTTGGTGCGTGTGCCAAGGTAAACGATTGGTTTGAGCCGTCAATTACTCCACTTGGCGTTTCGTTGTCTGCAAACTGCAATGTGGTGTTAATTGTTGTGCCTTGCACTGTAAAGTCAGCTTGTATATTTTGCCCCACGTAGTCTGGTAGCTGGGTTGCTTCCCCGTGTAAGTGATTGTAAGACATTGGTACTTCACTAGACGGAAAGCGAGTCCAGTACGATTGGTAGACACGTCCTAGTTGAGCTGTGAAGTTATCGAAAGCACTTCGCCCCTGTCTAATCTTGGTGTTAGCCTGTGCAATAAGTAGCACTGTCTCATAGTGAAGAATGTCCCGAGCTTCTTCCGCTAGGTTAATCTTGTCTCCTTTTACTGGCAAAGTCTTCCAAGCTCCTGTAGAACCGTCGATAAACATACGGTTTGAGTAGTATTCAAAGTAGTAGTGAGCCGCTTTTTGTAGGGTTATCTTGTCTATCAGTACTGTTTCGGTAGTGCCGTCCACTGTGTAGATACGTAGTTTCCACTTAGTAATATCAGAATAGTCTACCGTTCCAGTCTCGACTGCTTGGTTGATACGAAACCGAACCATATTGAGTCCGTCGATTAAGTTATCCCCTACACTATCCACAAGAGAACTCATTGTAAGGTAGTTTGTGTCGTCTGTTTCCAGTACAAACTGTATTCTTGCGATGTTTCCAGCGTTCTGTAGCACTAAAGGAATGATTGCTAGACCGTTCTTGTATTCACTTGTATCAAGTGGTTGAGCCAAGACTGAACTCATTTCATTAGCTCCCAGACTCAGTGTGCTTGTAAACTCACGTTCGAGTGAAGCCTTACCCGATACAAAGTTGAACTCGTTTACTGCTAGTGGCTTGTCAGAAACAATACCAGCAGTTGAGTCCATTTCATTCACAAGAATAGACGATGTGTTGACTGAACGACGTACCAAGAGAAAACGTACACCGTTAATGTACTCAATAGTGAAGCGGTCAGTCCTGTTCTGGCAAAAGAACTCGTGCGGTGCGGTGTAGATTGCACACGCTTGGCGGTCATTGGGTTGTGTGTAAATGGCACTAGGCACTATTACGTCCTCGGGACAGTAGTAGATTGCTAGGTTGTCAGTCAGTCCACCAAAGATAGGGACACGTCGTTTCAGTGTATCTGGGTTTATGTTTGAAAGAGTGTTGCGAGCACCACGTTGTAGGAAACCAAAGAAGTCGAGACTTAAAGACTTACCGCCCTCAAACTCAGAGCGTAGGTCAGATATTTGTTTTGAAACTAAGTAACTCATATAGTTATATTATACATTAGTGCTTCTTCACTTCTTTGATAATTACCTTGGTATCTTGTGTCATTTGAGAACGTAGGTTGTTTACTTCTGTTCGCAACTCTTTTACCTCAGTACGTAACTGGTTAATGATTTCGTCCTTACGTTCAATCTCGACTCTAAGCTCCTGCACAAACTTACGCATATCTTCCACTACTGCACTTGCCGCTTCGTTAGCCGCTTTTTGTACGTTCAGCGTTACACCTCGTGAGTTTAGATACATATTACCAAGGGTCACAATAACTCCACTAACTAAAGCAGAGATAACTGCGACTATTGCTGATACGGTATTTATCCATTCCATAAGGCACTTTGAAAAGAGTGATTACCGACTCGTAAGTAAGTCCAAGCTGATAAAAGGGCAAACGATGAGTATACAAAGCTACCCGTACCGATAGTACCCGAAGCTAGAATGAAGCAGTACACCGTAAACGACCAAAGCATAAGCAATAGCAGAACTGCAAACTGTATTACTTTTTTATTCTTAACTAAGCAAGAATAGATACCAAACAAGCCTACACCAGCGTAAATCAAGAGCCACGTCATTGGTTCTAAATTAAATGCTTGAAATACTTGGTACGAACTAGAGCTGAGTAGCACGTCTTTGTTTACAAAGAGAAGCACCCCCCACCCTAGAGCAAAGTAAGACAGCCAGAAAAGATACAACTCGGCTGGGGCTTCTATAAAGACAATTCTGAGTATTTTTTTAATCATCATATTATTGAAGCATTATGCGTCTACGTGCTGAACCACCACCATTATCTTCTTCTGCTCCTGGTGTGATGAATGTAGAGACTGAGGATTGGTTGTTGTATTCAGTGGCGATTGTATTCCCGGAAAGAGTCCCGTTGTACATTCTGTTTTCGGCTAACTTTCCTGCATAGCCTGATATTCCTATACCACGAGCATAGCTACCGTTTGTGGTTGAAATTGTACCAGCATTTCCTGTGCCCTCAGCATCTCCGTCTGAGTAAAAACGAATGGTGCTTCCGTCATAAACTATGTGCAGTAGTACCCAAGTAGAAGCTGGTAGTATTCCAGTATTACTATCATGGTCATTAGCGTATAAAGCAGCTTCAATTTTTCCACTAACTCCCGATGTTAAATCAAGTCTCCATAAATCTGAAGAACCAACTCCACCATACTGAATTAAGTATCCACGACTACTTGTCATATTAACCCAAGATGAGTGTGAGCGTTCGCTTGCACCTGACTGAGAAGACGCTGGGTAAGCTATTCCAACACCTGTGCTTGATGTGTATGTCGTTGCTTTCCCTATAGGGCTTGTTGAGTTTCCGCTACTTAACCCTCCATCTTCAGTTCCACCTACGTCATTCCCTGTACTATCTGTTGCTCCACCATCATGAGAAACACGATAATATCCTGTCCAAACATTATTCCGCCCATACGTAGCCGTCACAGCGTAGCAAGAAGCCCCAGCGTTGCCGTAGTAGATATAAAACGTAGTGTCAGTACTCCCACTGATACTGTCTGCCAAGAAGTGTAGCTCTCCTGAGTCAGTCCCAGCGTCGTAACTAACCAGCTCAAAAGCAGTTTCAGTAGTCTCGTCACTCTCTACTACTCGAATATCACAGCCGTCACTCTTTACGTTTGTATGAAAGCCAGCAGGTAATTCACCCAAATCTACGTATACAGGGAAACTCGTTTGGGTACTTGGTACTTTGGTAGCGTCGATAGTGATAGCTACTCGTTTTGTCCAGTCTGTATCAAACCACGGGTCAAGGTGTCCATACGCTCCCTCAGAACCAATCGCTTCAAGGAAGAAGTTACCGTCGTCACCAACAGGGTAAGCAATTTCTAGCTTGTAGTACAGCACTTCTTTGTCTTTGATAGCAAAGTCTGTACTCTTCTTGTTAGCAATATAACCGTCTACACTTTTACGAACCTTGTCACCTTTAGCTAGTTTCTCTACGTCTTTTGCAACTTCGAACAAATCATTCTGTTGGGCTGGTAGCTCTATCCACCGAGCTATGGTCTGAGTCGTTTCTTTAGCTGTTTCAACCTGAGAACACTCTATATTTTCTGAACTAGAAGCAGTTTCAGCTTTTACTTTATCTTTTACTTCCGCACACACTGTCTCATATACTGCTGGTACTACCTCTTCCACCTCACTGAGTACTTTAATGTCCTTGATATACCGTCGCTCATTTACGAAGTAGCCAGCCAATTCAATGTCTTGCTCGATACCACTCATATTAGCCACCGCCACGTACACGGTAGCGTTTGATAGCCCCTGAGAATAACGTTCTTGGTCAGTGTAGATGATTAAGTCCTCATTTGTGTTGTCGTCAGTCCAAGTAAACTCAATAGTTTCACCGTCTACCGTAATCGGGTTTGGTACGCCAGCTTTATCCACTCCACCAACAAACAGAGCAACAGCAACTACTCCCGTACCGATAGCGGTAAGAGTAGCGGTCATTAGGGTTGTTCGTTGTTTTTGTTTCATAATTAGTCTGCGATTGTGTATGTTACCTGCACTTTCAACCAAGTAGGTGTGCCAGATACGCTAGTAATAGCTAGGTCTACGCTTTCATTATCCGAGATAGTACTGTCACCTGCGAATGAAATATCATCTACCCCTGTGCTGTTACATACTAAATCAGAGCCATTCACGTCGGCTGGTGTCCCGTCGTCTACCTGCAAGTCTAGGTTTACTGTCTGGTCACTCTCACAAGAGATAGACGTGATAGTAAGAGCTTTACCAAGATTGTTCTCAAAGATGTTCTTGAAGTCGTCGTCAGCGGTAGGATTCTCGAACCAGATACCGAACGTGTCAGTGTACAACTCAGCGTCAGCGTTGATTGTGTCACCCGATAGAGTGAGTGAACGTCCAGCACTTAGGTTAGTGTTGGAACTTATATCAACCGTCGTTAAGTAAGAGCCTAAGTCAGAGATTTGAGACTCAGTAAGAGACAAGGCAGATTGGTTTATACCCACCGTGTCACCGATTAGAGTTAAGGGACTGGTAACTCCAAGATTTGTATTTGCTGAAATATCTATGCTCGATAGTGTTGCTAGTGAACCTAAGCCTAAGTTCGTTCTTGCCCCAGAAGCGTTTGAAGCTCCTGTACCACCATTTAAGATTGAAAGGTCAGTACCACTCCAGTTACTATTACTGATAGTTTTTAAGTAGCCTTGACTCGCATGATTGCCCCAGCCAAAAGCAGTATTCCAGTTGGAACTGTTGTCTGTGAAGCTGTAGTCAGCTAATAACGTGCTCGGGCTAAAGTGAGCACCAGTAGAATATCCAGCACTCGCATGGTCGCCCCACCCAAAAGCGGTGTTCCAGTTCGCACTATTGTCAGTAAAGTCATTGTTGGTGTAGATGTTTGTTACGTTTGCGACTATTGCTTCTAGTTCAGCTTCGGTGT
>Ga0306901_1000507_pt1 | contig 16265 bp, 14 predicted proteins | sample AntRauMFilla3767_FD_190431 | JGI IMG/M metagenome (GOLD analysis project Ga0306901, IMG submission 190431) | Saline lake microbial communities from Rauer Islands, Antarctica - Metagenome Filla 3 #767 (v2) (version 2) | ecosystem: Environmental > Aquatic > Non-marine Saline and Alkaline > Saline ... | reverse complement strand
TAATTTTTTAACCGCTGTTCAATTTCATTTTTAGATAATCCCGGATTTCGATTTTGGTTAAGAAGCACTGATTCTGTGGTGATCAAAACGCCTTTGCCGTTCGTTTCGATTGCCCCGCCTTCCAAAACCATCTCGGGTTCAAATCGGTTGATATTATATTTCTTGGCAATGTAGGCCGGCAAATTATTGTCTGCTTCAAAGGACGGATATTTCCCGCCCCAAGCGTTGTAGTCCCAGTCCGTGATAGCAAATTCTTCCGTGCCGTTTATCTCACGCCGGACAAAAATAGGACCACAATCGCGCGCCCAAACATCATCGGTTGGTTGCAGGTGAAAAGTTAAATTTTGAAGGTTGATGCCATGAGTTTCAAGAAGATTTAATACACGCTTTTTTACTTTCTCATCGTTTACAAAAAGGTGAATGGACTCATAACGGTGCAAGACTTCAATGATATTAAGATATACTTTTTCTACCCGCTGCAGGCGGTCGCCGGGCCACGTTTCTCTGTTGTGCGGCCAATGTAATTGCGTGCCGGCATGGGGATGCCATTCGGGGGGCATTTGGTAGCTTTGTTCTCTGGAATTTTTATTCATGTTAAGTGGCTTTTCCAGTTATTCCACAGAGTTACACGAAGGAGCGCAAAGGTACACTGAGAGTTTTATTACTTTGTGCAACTCTGTGCCTTCTCTGTGGTTCTTTGCGTAATAGTCATAAATGAATTATGAACTTTTAATCAATAAATCGCTTCAAAATTGGCTTGTACGTATCAATGCGGCGATCACGGAAAAACGGCCATTCCTGCCGCTGGGTTTCTATGTTAGATAAATCAATTTCTTTAATTAGTATTTCCTCTTCTCTTCCTGCCTCGACAAGCATTTGTCCAAACGGGCCGGCCACAAAGGAGTGTCCCCAAAAATTAATATTGTTCTCCTGACCCGTTCGATTTACCGCCGCCACAAAACAGCCGTTAGCAATAGCATGGCTGCGCTGCATTACCTGCCACGCTTCCAGAAATTCTTGGCCCATGCTTTCATCTTCATCCGGCAGGGTGCCGATAGCTGTGGGATAAACCAGCAGTTCTGCTCCTTTGAGCGCTGTTATGCGCGCTGCCTCGGGGTACCATTGATCCCAGCAGATTAGCGGACCAATTTTTACATATTTAGTATCAAAAACCCGGTACTCATCATCGCCGGGGGTAAAGTAGAATTTTTCATGGAAGCCGGGATCATCCGGGATATGCTTTTTTCGGTACGTGCCCATCAGCGTGCCGTCGGCATCAATCACCACCAGCGAGTTATGATAAATACCGGCTGCGCGACGCTCGAAAAATGGTGCTACAATTACGATTTCCAATTCCTTCGCAAGTTCACATAATTGGTCGGTAAGCGGGCCGGGAATAGACTGTGCCAAATTGAAATTTTCTTCATCAACTGTCTGGCAAAAATAGATAGTGTTGAAAAGTTCTTGTAACAGAATGATTTGTGCGCCATTTTGTGCTGCATCTTTGATATGCTTAATGGTCTTTGAAATATTTGCATCCCGGTCTTCCGAGCAGCTCAGCTGAATAAGTGCTATCGATATGTTTGTGTCTGGCATGAATCTGGAGATAAAATAATTTTGGGGATTCTGAATATAGAAAAGTAATCACCAGAAAATAAAAAAGGCGACAAGAAAATTTGCCACCTTAAAATCAGTAGTGAAATTGGATACTTTTTTATTCAGCTATAACGCCCCAGCTTGGTCATCGGTCAGCTTAACCGATTTGTACCTTCAATTTCAACAATCCAGATGGCATCAGAATCCTCGCTGCTTGCAAGTTCGAGAAATGCAATATAATTGCCATCCTCATCGGTGCCGTCTCCAGTAGTTGAAGCAGACACTTCCACAGTATCGGTCGTTATTTCGGGCTCGGGTGGGGATGGTTTGGGCTCAGATCCCGTAGAGGTGGCGCCACAGGAGATAGATAAGCTTGTCGCGAAATAGCTAAAATAAAAAGTAGTGTTCGCTTATACATAATAACAATTTTCTGTTTACGATTCTTCATCATGTTATGCAAAAAGCAGTGTAAAATTGAATTATATTCTTTTTTAAAGAACCTGCAATGTTTTTATAACATGACAGGTCTGAGTTTCCATTTAAATGCATTTTACTCCATTACCCGGCTCCAAAAAGGAGTCGCATCTTGACTGGAGTTAGACGTAAGATTTACCGCAGCGCCTGACCCATCAGCGTTAATTTTATAAATTTCCATGTTGCGGTCTCGAGTGCTTGAGAAGGCAATTTCACTTCCATCCTGAGACCATACCGCATAATAGTTTTGAAGCCTGCTATTTGTCAATTGAATCACTCCGGTACCGTCGGCATTCATCACATAGATCTCATTATTGCCATCCCGGCCGCTGGAAAATACAACCTTGGTGCCATCTGGTGACCACGCCGGATAATTCTCCGAGGTTGAATTGTCTGTAATCTGGATCGCACCGCTACCATCGGGATTCAGGGTATATATTTCAAAGTCTGTACCACTGCCCCTTTTGCTATGTATCAGTATTTTGCTGCCATCAGGCGACCATGCATCGGGAGAAATATATTCTTTAAAATTTTTATTGCTGATGTTCACTTGCTTGGAACCGTCAGCATTCATCACATAAACCTGGTCATTACCGTCCCGATTAGAACCAAAAGCCAGCTGGCTGCCATCCGGCGACCAAGAGATAGAGGGAAAACTTGTTGATCCTTCTTCGGCCGTAGTAAGTTCCATATCATTTGTACCGTCGGCGTCCATCACATGAATCTTATACCTGCTCTCTTCGTTAACTCTCTTGGCATAGGCAATGCGGGTTCCATCAGGAGAAACACTTGGGAACGCATCCCTATCTGTGTTATTTGTTAATTGGCTTATTGAAGAACCGTCGGGTTTCATCAAATATATTTCAGAGTCTCCATCCCGATCACTCGAAAATGCTATTTTATTTTCTGTTGCCGCAACAACACAGCTAATACCAAATTCTACCGCAATAGTTTCTTCAGCTACAACATCCACCGAAACAGGATTATCTCCATCAATGGTGCATCTCGTATCCAGCCCACTCAATTCAATGTTATAGGTTTCTTCCTCAACCTCTTCAAATGTTACGGTTCCATTTATACCAATATCTTTGGAACTGTTATTTAGCGTGACGGAATAGCCATCTTCATCGGTGCCGTCTCCAGTGGTTGCCGTTTTTACTTCTACCGTACCGGTTGTTATTTCCGGTTCAGGGTCAGAGCCCGTGGAGGTATCACTGCAGGAGATAGATAAGCTTGTCAGCGTAATAGCTAAAATGAAAAGTAGTGTTCGCCTATACATAATATTAATTTTCTGTTAATGGTTATTCAGTATGTCATGCGAAAAACAATCGCCAATTAGATCATTTTTTTGAATTATTTTTTTAGAGAGCTTTGCAAAACAATCTTGATCTTAAAAAAATTATAATATGGCTTCAAAGCTTCCATCAACAGTAATTTTTTCGCCGGCTTTATCCATTACGGTAAATTTAAAATGACCTTTCATAATGCTATTATTTACACTGTCAACGGTAAGCGTTCCGCCAGTATCTTCCTCATTAATCACAGAATTAAATTCTTTTACAACCTTTTCTGTATTCTGATTAATTAATTGATAATTTGCCGTAAAAGTTGTTTTTGAACCGCTCCCTTTAATAGCATATTCACCGGCTCCGGGTCGTTCCACCGGCCCACTGCCGTACGAATACATCGCAAAATTGAGATTATAGGTCGTATGATTATCGGATATAAGAATTTTGAAATTATATTCACTGCCGGGTACTACCGTGGCGCCACCTTTTTTGTCTGCTTTAGTGGCGCCCGAAACAATAAATGATGCGCTGCCCTTTTCAGTGCTTTGTTGGTCATTTACACCTTGGTTTGATTTACCCGAACAGCCACCAAGAATAAAACTAATTGCTGTGAATACTAAAAACAGGCTTAATTTATATTGAACGGAAATCATAATAATAGTTTGATGTTTTGGGTTAATGATTGAATAAAAGATGATTCTTTTTCAAAAGGCTATTTTTGTTTCCATAGCCGAACAGAACCTGATGAGCCGGACTTGCTTGCCTGAGAGCTGCTTATAAGCATTTGCCCATCGGCACTGATTACAAGATCGGTAATATATTTGCTATGCCCTTTTAGAGTATGCAGTACCTTGCCGTTTTCAATGTCCCAAAAATATATGGCTCCCCGCAGCGATCCGCTTGCAAGGTAGTTGCCATCCGGGCTCCAGGCCAGTGCTGTTTCAAACGAAGCATTATCAATACTTATTTTATGCAGTACTTCAGCTTTCGCAATGTCATACACCCAAACTTCATTTTCGGGTTGAAGCGCTACCGCCACTCGTTTTCCATCCTCACTAAAAGCAATCGCCTCACCTCCATTATCACGCTTCTGATTATTATCAGTCATGAGTGCAAGTGAATGTTCAATTTTCTGTTTCTGTAAATTCCACAAAACCAATCGTGCTGCTCCCGGTGAAGCGGAGGCAGACGAAGCTGCATATTTTCCATTCGGACCTAAAGCAAAATCAACGAGTCCGGCGCCGGCCTGCTTATCGGTTATTTCATTATATCGCAAAAGAGTGGGCTTTGAGTCCTTATCAGCTATATCCCAGAAATATACATCGTGTCCAAAACCTCCGATTATATTTTTCCCGTCCTTACTCAGCCCCGCACTCTCTAACTTCAGGCTCGGCCCGTAATGTCCGTTAAATACCATCTTACCTTTTGGAAGTAACAGAACTACTACCGAGTCTTTCATGGCCAGGGTAAGCATGGATTTTTTCGGTTCCAGCCCTACTCCGTAAACATTGGCCTGGTAAAGCACCGTACTTTCAGAGAATGCTGCCAGATCGAACGTATTGTCTTGCGCCCACACTGCACTTTTTGGTATCGTAAAAATGAGCATGGTTAAAACAGCGGGTATAATTTTTAAAAATAATGACTTCATGGTGTGTAATTTAATTTATGATTCAAGTTTTTAGGTTTTAAGCGTTTAGGTTTTGCATTAACTTTAGCAGTAATTCTTACTATTAATCTGAATGGCTTTTGCATAATAGTCTCTGTTACTTATCGTCAACTATCATATTATTGAGCATTTTTGATATGACTCCGGGCTTTACTGTCGCTCAACAACATACATATTGGCGTAACTGTCATTCGTTTCTGCAAGCGTATAATTATACCACCTCATCTGGTTTTCGCCGTACTCCTCCACGCGATATGTTGGTTCTCCGCCTTTTTTAGAAAAAATGATATCATCCCCATCCAGCCTCCAGCTGATCTCCCTGCTCCTTTCAGAGCCACTATCCGGATTTTGATAATACTCCCCGGTTCGGTCGGCGTGAAAGATCCATCTAAAGGTACCAAAATCAACCGGGCCTTCACCTAACCCTTCACCTTCTGTACGTACATGCTTCCAGGTTCCGACCATTTTTTTCTCATTTTCCGAAAGCTTCGATAAATCGGGGTCAGATCCTTTACCGGTATCCGAACAGTTACAAACACCGAAGATTAAAAAAAGTGAGGCTATAGCAATTTTTGATGTGAGCTTGAACGTCTGCATAGTGGTTAATTTTTATTTGTATTAGTCGCTCACTATTGTATGCGAAACTCAACATTCAATGGGCTCATTCTGATACAAATTGCCCCGATCACCCTTAAAAAAGACCGATAAAAAAAAGGAGATCCTTCTCCTCACTCGGGATATATAGTAAAATTATCTCACGCAAAAAAAAGATTCTGATCCGCCGCCTTTTGGCAGACCCCTGCTGATTTATAAGCCCAAATGAATGACCCCGAGGCAGAGCCATCGGGGAATTCTTTGATTAAATTTATATCTGTAATATCTGCTTCATTCTACATCATTGTTCTCGGTTAAGCTGACCGAGTTACGTAGGTCGGACAGCCTGTCCGACAACGAACCCACCCCTTATTCAACGAACCCACCCCGTCCCGATGTAGCATCGGGACAACCGCACCCCTCCGGTGGAGGGGATTTCAACCACTACTTTTGCATACATTTTCTGCCAAACCCGTCATTCCCAAATTCACGATTGTATAAATACCCTTTTTCCTCATACCGGCGCTCTGCTCCGGAATGAATAGAGTCACTCTTACCCACCGAAGCAGGAGCTTCGGTGGGAGATAGAGGGTCGGACTGGAAGTCCGAACTACATACTACACAAATAATAGCGCGAGCATCCGCTCGTGCTATACAAATTACTTATCCTTGCTATCCCCCATTAAGCTGGCGTAAGTTTAAAACACACCGGTAGGTTTGTGCTCGTTTTGGAACAATCTTAAATAATCGGGCAGGCTGCCCGATCTACATAGAAAGTACAAAGCTCGGTCAGCTTGTCTGCCAATGCTCGGCCTACGTAGCCAAGCGAGGTCTGCCGAAGTTTTAACGCAGGCATGACTACTTCGGCGAAGTGGGCCTTTGCGTAAACACGGCTTGACCGAGCAGAATAAGCAACCCCAAGGCTGTTAAACGCACGCGAGAACCATTAGTCTTTTTGCCATTCGACATTGAATTCGATAGAGAGTTTGTTTATATAACATTTGGATAAAAGTTCGTACCTATCATTTACGATTTAATAGATAAGATTGGGGCATCTTAACAACAGATGAAACAACCGCAGGTAACACAATTACTTCTTCGTCTCAAGGAGGGAAAAGGCGGAGTATATGACCAGCTCTATCCGCTTATCTACCAAGAGCTGCGGCAATTGGCCTGTGCCAATATGAGTCGGGAATATGAAGATCACACCCTCTCAAAAACAGAGCTGGTCCACGAAGCCTACCTTAAAATGATAGATCAGACCCAAATAAATTTTACCGATAAAAGTCATTTCCTGGCCATTGCTTCGCGCTGCATGCGGCAGATACTTATTGATTATGCGCGTAAAAAACATGCACAAAAGCGCGGCGGCAAAGATAGAGACCTAACCTACATTGATGAAATTTTTGAAAACGGCAAACACAAAGTACAAGAACTGATTAATATTGATGATGCGCTGCATGAATTGGCATCATTAAATGAACGTCTTAGTAAAGTGGTGGAAATGCGCTTTTTTGGGGAAATGACCATCGAAGAAACCGCGAAAGCATTGGACATATCCCAAAGCACCGTAAAAAGAGACTGGATGAAAGCCCGCGGCTGGCTCTATAGAGAACTAAAGGGGCGGTTTGATATAAAATAATTTGAGCTTATTTAAATTCTTGCTGCGTATTTAATAATGACAGCGGTTCCGGCAAGCAGGGTACGTAGGTATCCCCCTCCTGCTTGGCAAAAACCGCCGGTCGTACTCCCCCTGAAGGGAGATTTTATTGCTTTTTTAAACCTTGCGGTTCGTTATCAAATCGAATTTTTATGAGTGATCTAAACTGGAATGAAGTCGAAGCAATCATCGATCGGGCGATGGACTTGCCCGAGGGTGAGCGTAAATTATTTATTAAGGAGCAGTGCGGGGATAACCTAAAGCTGAAGGGAGAAGTAACCCTGCTGCTGGAATCTATTTTTGATTCGGAGGGCTGGCTGGAAGATCCGGCCGACTATAAAAAAGAGTTTTATGAAGAAATTTCCGACGATGTAGAACTGCTTGCAGCCGGCCAACCTCTCATTGGCAAGCAGGTGGGTTCCTACACTATTAAAGAAAAAATCGGTGAAGGCGGTATGGGGGTCGTCTATCGGGCAGAACGCAGCGACGACGAATTTGCCCACCGCGTGGCCATCAAAATTATTCGGCACGAACGGGCCACCCGCGAAAATATCAGGCGGTTTAAACACGAGCAACGTATTCTTGCCGGCTTAAATCATCCCGGTATTGCCCGGCTGTTCGATGGCGGCGTAACCGGCGACGGCTTCCCCTATATCATCATGGAATATGTTGATGGTACGCCTATTGACGATTATTGCCATCAACAAAGCTGCACGCTCGACCATAAGATTGAACTCTTTGAGAACGTGCTGGAAGCGGTACGTTATGCCCATGAAAACCTGGTTATTCACCGCGACCTGAAGCCCGGCAATATTTTAGTGGATCAGGACGGCAATATTAAAATTCTGGATTTTGGAATTTCCAAGCTGCTGGAAGATGAGGATGACATGGAGCTGACCCAAACCGGCGCTCGCCTCCTCACCCCCCGCTATGCCGCCCCTGAACAAGTGCGACAAGAAAATATTACTACGGCTACTGATCTCTACGCGCTGGGCATTGTCTTTTACCAATTGCTTAGTGGAGAGCACCCCTTTGATTTTGCAGAGCTTTCCCAGTATGACGTGGAACAGGCTATTCTGGAACAAGAAGCACCCAGGCCAAGCGCCAAGATATCATCACCCAAACTGCAAAAAAAGTTGCAAGGTGACTTGGATGCCATCGCCCTGAAAGCTATCCGCAAGGAACCCGACAAGCGCTACCGAGTAGCCAATGAATTCCTGGATGATCTCAAGAATTACCAAACCGGCCTGCCGGTTTCTGCGCAAGAAGATTCATTTAACTACCGCAGTCAAAAGTTTTTTAAGCGCCACAAACAAGGAGTTGCCATAGCGGCCGGAATTCTATTGCTTGTTATTGGGCTGACCGGATTCTATACCTGGCGCATTGCACAGCAACGTGATATGGCACAATTGGAAGCCGAGAAGTCAGCACAAATTTCTAATTTTTTAATGAGTTTATTTAAAGCCAGCAAACCTGATCAATCAAAGGGAGAAACCATCACGGCAAGAATGCTTCTTGATGAAGGTCAAAGACGCGCGGAAAGCCTAAGTGAACAACCAATAGTTCAGGCCCGGATGCTTTCCCTAATTGGACAGGTGCATATGGATTTGGGCAATTACACTGAAGCTGATTCCCTTTTACAATCTGCATTAAAAAAGGAAGAGATCTTAGGTGAATCCGACCAAAAGCAGAAGTTGGACATAATGAATAACTACGCTGACCTCATGAAAAGACAGGGAAAATACGAATCCGCTGATTCGATTTTAACTAAAGTTCTTACCTTAAGCAAAAGATATGAGATTCCAATGCAGACTGCTATTACTCTTAATGATCTTGGAAATCTGGCCCACTTACAATCTGATTTTCCTAAAGCTGAAAGCCTGCATACAAAAGCACTTAACTTGCGAATTAACCTATATGGTAATGAACACAAAGGGGTAGCCGCCAGCTACAATAACATTGGCTTAGCCTTACATGAGCAAGGCCAATTAACAGAAGCGGAAAAATATTATCTCAGAGGATTGGAATTAGATAAACAAATTCATGGTGAGTTACATTCCGAAACAACTATTACCATGCGGAATTTAGGTAAACTATACCTCGATTTAGAACAGTATAAACAAGCGGATTCTTTTATTTCAAAAACAGTAGAGATTAACAGGAAGTTGTTGGGGGATAACCACCCCCGGTTGGCCGAGGATTTAAATGAGCTTGCCGTAATGAACGCCAGAAGAGGTGATTACCGGGCAGCCGACTCTTTATTTAAAGAAATTCTCTCCATTCAAAAGGCTACCCTGGCACCGGATCATCCCCGAATAGCCCTCACATTAAATAATTTGGCTTGGGTAGTTAAGAAAATGGACAGAATTAAAGTTGCAGAACAATATAATAGAGAAGCTCTTGCAATTGCCCGACAACGATTTGGGAATGAGCACTTCAATACTGCAATTTATACCCATAATCTTGCCAATGTACTGTTCAATCAAGAAAAATATCAAGAAGCAAAACAGCTATATCGGCAATCAATTTCGTCACTACGCAAAGTTTTACCTACAAATCATGTGCGAATTAGTAATCCTCTTTATGACTTAGGGCGTCTTCTCAAAAAAACGGGCCAGCCTGATCAAGCAGAAATATTACTACGAGAGGCACTTACAATTCGAGAAGATACATTGGGGACAATTCACTCACAAACCGCTCTTGCACAAGCTGCTTTGGGTAACTGCCTTACTGATCTTAAAAGATATGACGAGGCTAAAATACTTTTAGAAAAAAGCTATAAGACTTTTTTAAAAAATGAGAATGACAAAAGTAAAGCTGTTAAAGAAATGTTAACTCATTTAAATGAACAAATAGAGCAGGACTGGTAAAACCACAAGATCTTTATACGAGCACACCTCTTCAAAAATAGGTTTTTCAGATCCGGCACCAACAGATTGCGAAGCCCTACTATCAAAACCACTTGGTGCATCCCAAACTAAATTTTGTGTATAACTGATCTGGTACTCATTAACTAATGAGAAAATCCAAATACCTAAAGCTCTCTCCTATTTTGCAACCACACGCATATTTTTAAGCATTATTGATATAATTCCTTCAACCTGTTCATCAGGATTAGCAGGCATAAATGCTGAAATACTTATAATGCGGTCATCCCTCGGGGTAGCCCATTGCAAAATAAGAATCGGACTACTCGGCACTAAAAATGTTAAATCCATCTGGTGCATCAACCGGTCTTGGCAGGCGCCAGTCCGCCAGAGGATTTCCGGGCTCCATCATACCGGGGTTCTATTATAAAATTTCCTTTCTTATTTATATTCCCAAAGGCATATTTGAAATACGGAGCGCATAGCAAAAACCACACGTTATATTTTATTGGAATTTATTTTATCATGCATTGTCTATTTATCTACTTTAAAATGCATAATAAAACAATATAAAAGTCCAAATTGATGTGGGGAAAATGCAATCACCGAATTTAAATCACTACCCAGGTTTATGAATATTCACTGCATGATGGGTCTTAACATTTCATTTTTAACCGCCCGTTTACTTTAAAATACCTACGGTTTAACCCTCTGGTTGTAAAAAAATTAGGCCATTTTTGACGAAGCGTTTGAATTATTCACATTCTCCCGGCTTTCCATTTTTTGTTATATTTTTTCTTATACTTACAGCTTGAAATTATGAGCGACCAATAAGGTCATTAATTTTAAAAAATATCAATAATACTTTCTGATGAGCAACAAAACCCACCCGCGCAGTTCTATCGGACTTGACTATCTCAACCTTCAAGACAACCCCCAAGCACTTTGGAACCTTGCACCCCCTGAGCTTTATGAAGAAGCCATCCAAAACGGTGAAGCAATACTTACCGAAGATTACGCGCTTCGGGTCAAAACGGGGCAATACACCGGGCGCTCTCCCAAAGATAAGTTTCTGGTTGATCAATCATCCATACATGACGATATCGACTGGGGCGACATCAACCAATCTATTTCGGAAGATGTCTTTGATAATCTATTTGAAAAAGTGACCAATCACCTGGCCGACAAAAAACTGTATGTCAAAGATTGCTATGCCGGTGCAGATAAAAAATATCAATTGAACGTGCGCGTGGTTAGTGAGGCGGCATATCACGGTCTGTTTTCGCACAATATGTTTATTCGCCCCTCAGATGAAGAACTCGAAAACCATGAGCCTGATTTTACCGTTTTAGCAGCGCCCAGTGTAAAGGCAGATCCCGAACAGGATGGTACCCGCAGTGAGGCTTTTATTCTGGTCAATTTTGATAAAAAAATAATTCTCATTGGCGGTACGCTCTACTCCGGTGAAGTAAAAAAAGGTATTTTCGGGGTGATGAACTATCTGCTGCCCAAGCAAGACGTCATGGCCATGCACTGCTCGGCCAATATGAGTGAAGAGGGCGATACGTCGGTATTCTTTGGGCTTTCCGGAACTGGAAAAACAACGCTCTCTTCCGATCCCGAGCGCATTCTCATCGGCGATGATGAACACGGATGGAGCGAAGACGGCGTGTTTAATATTGAAGGAGGCTGTTACGCCAAAACCATTAACCTCTCGGAAGAAGGCGAACCGCTCATTTATGCTACTACCGAGATGCCGGGTACCATCCTTGAAAACGTTGTGCTCGACAAAAATCGTCAACCGGATTTTGATGATGTAAGCCTCACCCAAAACACCCGCTGCTCGTATCCTATTCACTACATCCCCAACGCAACCGAAAGCGGAACGGGTAACCATCCAAGCAATGTCATTTTCTTAACCTGTGATGCATTCGGCGTACTCCCTCCCATTTCAAAACTCACGCCAGAACAAGCCATGTATCATTTCATTAGCGGATATACGGCCAAAGTAGCCGGAACCGAGCGTGGCGTAACCGAACCACAGGCTACCTTCTCTGCTTGTTTTGGCGCACCCTTTATGCCCCTGCATCCTACCGTATATGCCGAACTGCTTGCTGATAAAATTCGTGAACATAATGCGCGCGTTTGGCTCATCAATACCGGCTGGACGGGCGGACCCCACGGAACCGGTCACCGCATGGAGCTTGAATATACCCGACAAATGCTCAGCGAAGCACTGGAGGGAAAGTTAAACGGAGTTGATTTCCAACGCGATGATTACTTTGGACTGGCTATCCCCCAACATGTGGACGGCGTACCGGATGAAGTGCTTATTCCACGTAACACCTGGGATGATAAAGAAGCATATGATAAGAAAGCAGAAAAACTGGCTCAAATGTTTGCCGAAAATTTCAAAAAGTTTGAAGGCGAAGCCAGCAGCGAGCTAATCAAAGCAGGACCGAAAGTTTAGTAGGCAGGAGGCAGTGGCAGGAGGCAGTTTTGCCTAACCATAAATAACCTCTTTAAAATTGATCGAGGATATAAAAATCTTAAGGTATATCAGCTTGCTTATAAATTAGCCATGGAAATTTTTGAGATATCTAAGACATTTCCCAAAGAAGAAAGATATTCTTTGACTGATCAAATAAGAAGAAGCTCTCGATCTGTTTGTTCAAATATCACAGAGGGATATCGGAAGAGAATTTATCCTAAACATTTTAGAAGTAAAATGACAGATGCAGATGGTGAATGTTCGGAAACCATGGTTTGGCTGGACTTTTCAAAAGATTGCAGCTATATAACTTCTAAAGAACACCAAAATTTGTATTCACAATACCAAGAGGTTGGCAAAATGCTTGGATTTATGGTTAAAAATCCTAAGAAATTTCTACCCAAAAATTAAGTGCAGGAAAAACTGCTGCTGCCTCCTGCCACTGCTTCCTGCTTCCTCCCTACTGAATCACCCCTCCATAACTGCATTCAGTTTATCCAGATTGTCTTGCACTCTTAAGGCCTCAATAACTTCCATTATATCCCCTTTCATTATGTCATCGAGGTTGTACAACGTAAGGTTGATGCGATGATCCGTCAGTCGGCTCTGAGGAAAATTATAGGTGCGGATTTTGGCGCTGCGATCGCCCGTTGAAATTTGACTGTTCCGCTCCTCCTCGCGCTCTTCACGCAGGCGTTGCTCCTCTTGTTCGTACAATTTTGAGCGCAGCATCACCATCGCCTTTTCTTTATTTTGATGCTGTGAGCGTTCCTGTTGGCACTCCACCACCGCCCCCGTGGGTTCATGCGTAATACGTATTGCCGAGTCCGTTTTATTCACATGCTGTCCGCCGGCCCCGCTTGCACGAAAAGTGTCCACGCGCAGATCAGCTGTTTTAATTTCAATGTCCACATCCTTGGCTTCCGGCAGTACCGCCACCGTAGCGGCCGAGGTATGCACCCGTCCCTGCGTTTCGGTGTCGGGTACGCGCTGTACGCGATGGACCCCGCTTTCGTACTTCATTTTTCCATACACTTCATCGCCCTCCAGGTTGAACACAATTTCTTTAAAACCGCCCTTTTCTGATTCACTCAGGCTCATCACGCTTTGTTTCCAGCCCTGTTTGTCGGCATAGCGGCGATACATATCGAACAGATCTCCGGCAAAAATAGCCGCTTCGTCTCCGCCCGTTCCCGACCGCAATTCGATGATTACATTTTTTGAATCATCAGGATCTTTGGGAATCAACTTGAACTTAATTTGCTCTTCCAATTCCTCCAGCTGCGGTTTCAATTCTTCATTTTCCATTTGGGCCATTTCAGTGATTTCGGGCTCATCTCCCTCATCAATAAGTTCTTGATTCCCCTTTATTTGGCCCTGAATATTTTTCCAGCGCTCATAATCTTCCACCAAATCTTTTAATTCGCTGTGCTCTTTACTCAATTCGGTATAATGATCAGGGTCATCAAAAACGGCAGGATCGCTCATTGCGGCGGTAACTTCTTCAAACCGTTCTTTTACCTGCTGTAATTTTGCTTCTATATCCATCTACGAAAGTACTTAAATTGGGTTGATTAAATTCTGCCCTAAAATACGACACTTACAGTAAAAAATTAAAATGAAATATAGAACGCAGATGACAAGGCTTGAGCTGATTTTCGCTGAATTAGTTATACGTTTAGATCTTCTGTCTGCTCAATCCGTTTAATCTGTATCATCCGTGTTCTATTTTTAACTTTCTTAATTAAAGGATATGTTCTGCTCATATTAAAATCCAAAAGTGTTATCTCAAATGAAAAATCCCCTTTCAGCAAATTTCAAAATGGGTTTTTTAGGCGCCGGGCAGCTGGCCCGTATGAGCGCCCTTCAAGCTTTTCGATATGGCATACAAGTAAGCGTTTTTTCTGATCGCCAGGAACATGAGCCGGTCCAGTTTATGACCCCCTTTTCTCAAACCGGTTCGTTTGATTCTGTCAAAGACATGACCGCTTTCGCCGAAACCTGCGATGTGCTCACCCTGGAAAATGAATTTATAAGCTCTGTAGTATTGGAAGAAGTGCAAGAAAAAAGTAGCACGCCTATCTACCCTTCACCTAAAAGTTTTGCGCTTATAGAAAATAAACTGATTGAAAAACAGACCTTTGAAGAAGCGGGGATTCCTGTTACCCCGTATGAGTTGATCCAAAATGAAGATGACCTTACGGCCTTTGGTGATAAATACGGCTGGCCGTTTATGCTAAAATCATCCAAAGGCGGGTACGACGGCTACGGTAATGAAACGATCCGTAATAATGATGAAGCCGTGATGGCATTTGAAAATCTTGGTGGAAACAGCGATCGGGACATTCTGGCGGAAGCTTTTGTAGATTTTACCAAAGAACTGGCCGTGCAGGTGGCGCGCAATGAAACGGGACATGTGGTGTATCCCTGCTGCGAGACGGTGCAAAAAAATCACATCTGCGTGGGTGTACAAACACCCGCCCAAGTAGACGATTCAATCAGAAAAAAAGCACAAGAATTGGCCGTAAAAGCAGCCGAAGCCATCGATGGAAAAGGGATCTATGCCTTTGAGTTTTTCCTTAAAGAAGACGATGAACTATTATTAAATGAATCTGCTCCGCGTCCCCATAACTCAGGTCATTATACTATAGAAGGATGCATTACATCACAGTTTGAGAATCACGTGCGCGCCGTTCTGGGATTACCGCTGGGGTCTGCAAAGCTGCGCAGTCCCGCCGTTGCAATGATCAATTTACTTGGAACTAATGACCGGAAATCGCAGGTTGATAACGCTTCAAAAGCACTTAAAACAGCCGATGGCCACTTGCATATCTATGGCAAAGTTGATAGCCGGACAGGCCGAAAAATGGGACATTTTACTATGTTGGGTGATGAACTGAATGAAACGTATGAAAGGGGTCAAGAATTGACGAAGGAAATTGAGATTTGAGGCTGGAGGCTGGAGGCTGGAGGCTGGAGGCTGGAGGCTGGAGAATAATGATTTTAAAGAGATGTCAAATCATTTCTAATTTTACATGGTTAATATTAAATTGAAGATAATTTTGCATTCAACATTTATATATTCAAATATTTAATTTATAACTGCTGAATTTTAATATTTAAAATTATGACTAATGATAAAGCGGTAGTCGGAATTATCATGGGCAGCGACAGCGACTGGCCCACCATGCAGGAAGCTTGTGAAATTCTGGATGAGCTGGGCATCTCCTATGAAAAAAAAGTGGTCTCGGCCCACCGCACGCCGGATATGATGGCCGAATACGGTAAGTCAGCTCGTGAACGCGGGCTCAAGGTAATCATTGCCGGTGCCGGAGGCGCAGCACACCTGCCGGGTATGACCGCCGCTTACACCACTCTTCCCGTCATTGGGGTACCTGTCAAAACCAGCACGCTCAGCGGTGTCGACAGCCTCTACTCTATCGTGCAGATGCCCAACGGCGTGCCCGTGGCAACTGTGGCTATTGGCAAGGCCAAAAACGCCGGGCTGCTGGCTGCTCGCATGCTTAGCATTTTTGATGATAACCTTGCTGATAAGCTGGATGAATACCATGAGCAAATGGCACAGGAATCCAAAGCAAAAACAAAGAATTTACAATAAATAGTGGCA
>Ga0306901_1000506_pt1 | contig 16353 bp, 19 predicted proteins | sample AntRauMFilla3767_FD_190431 | JGI IMG/M metagenome (GOLD analysis project Ga0306901, IMG submission 190431) | Saline lake microbial communities from Rauer Islands, Antarctica - Metagenome Filla 3 #767 (v2) (version 2) | ecosystem: Environmental > Aquatic > Non-marine Saline and Alkaline > Saline ... | reverse complement strand
TGTTTAAGACTTTTAACAGGAGCCAAAAAGAATATCGCTCCGTTCTTTACCCTCCCCATCCGCCAACAGAAGGATCTCCCCTCCCTAAATCATTAGGGAGGGGCCGGGGGTGGGTCAAGAAAAGTGCCTGCGTGAATAAAGATGAATTAAATTGATTCAATATATGGTCTCATATACATCGAGCACACCTCAAATATTAATGCGCACGCTCAATGTAGTGATAAAATTAGTTTCCAGTGCGTTACCGTTCAAATCTTGCACCACCGGAAGCTGAATAGCCCCTTCAAACACAAACTTACGGGTGATATACTGAAGACCCGGATCTGCAAACCAGGTAGTGCCTCCGGAATTCAGATTACTAATCCCGTTGACTTCATTGTTATCCTGAATAATTAAGTTGGACTCCAGCAAAATATAGAAAAAACCCGGTACGCCCGAACGCAGCTCGCGCGGAAACAACCTATACTTTACCACCCCATCCAGCCGGTATTCATCGCCGAATTCGAAGTTGTTGGCCTCGGTATTTATCTGATACGAAGTAGCCGCATCAAAAAACCACTGCAGTGTTTGGTACGTGAGTACAGCTCCGAAAAACGGATCAACCGAGCCCGAACCCCGCTGGAGTTTTGGGGGAACGCGGCCAAACTCATCCCGCTGCTTGTTGGCGCCGGTGGGCAGTTCTGCTCCGCCGAATGGAGAGAAACTCAAAATTTTGCCGCGGCTACTTTTGCGATACACATCATACCGGGCAAACAGGCGGGCATCGCCCAGGCCAAAATCACCTCCGCGGCTGATGCGGCCCTGGGGCGTGGTAAGCGACAAAATCTTATCCAGTACAGGCACCACGCCAAATACCGTCAGCCGGGGTGTAATACCATAAACGCCTACAACGGGAAACGCCTGCACCAACAACTCGCGGTCGGTGCTTGTTGGATCACCCGTTGCCCTGATGATCTTGTTTTGCACGCGAAATATCGCCTTCCCTTCGCCAACAGGCAACGCATTATTGGTAGTGATTTGAGCATGAACGCCAATACTAAAACCCAAAATAAAAACTATCAAAGACATGCTAAGTTTCAAAAACCTGGCATGTCTTTTACTTTTAAAGAAACCTTTACAAAACGACGTGTCATCGCGAACGGATGTGCGGCGATCTCCCAATAAAAGCATATAAAAGAAGATTGCTTCGCAGGCTCGCAATGACAGGCTGGTTTTTTGAAGGTTTTGAAAAGGTTTCTTAAAATAATTCATCACTCCTGTCCGGGTTTAGCTTTGGCTTGGCAGCCTCGTTCAGATATTTAATGCTGCGTGTGTCAAACCCGGCTTTTTTAACCGCTTCCCTGATCCTTTCCTCCGAAAGGGTCGCGCCTTTTTTTAGTTTTAAATCTACCGTTCCCTCTTTGATATTGACATACAGCTTCTCGATGCTGTCAATATTTTTGAGTTTTTTTTCAATGCCGTAGGCACAAAACGGACAAGCCATTCCATCAACACCCACGCGGATATCCGGTTTTTCTATTTCCTGTTGTTGGGCAACAGCTTGCTGGTTTAATCCAAACATCAGCAAGAGTACGGCAAGCAATCCTGTTAATGCAAATGATCGTGTCATAATGAGTACCTCTTTATAATTATTATTAATTCAGTAAAACGTTGTGTTCCTATAATTAATTGAGCGTATATCTTACAATTGAATAACTTCCGTAATTGGGGATATACAAATCGACGCCGATCGCACGTATATCCGTGGGTTTATCAAAATGGCCGCTTAGCGTCTGCGTCAAGTTTCCACTCAAATTATACACTAAAATGCGGTTGTTGTAAAAATCGGCCACAAAAAGTTGGCCTTTATGCACCGTAAGGCCCGTTGCTACATTGATGCTGTCTTTTTCGCCGATCACCTGCAATGGCTTACCAGACGTATCAAATACCTGTACGCGATTATTGTACGCATCCGCTACGTAAATTTTATCGCCAGAAATTTCTACATCGGTAGGATAGTTGAGCTGTCCCTTCCCCGAGCCTTTTTCGCCGAAAGTGGTCGTTTGGCTCCTAATTTGCAGAATAATACGGTGGTTATAAAAATCAGCAATAGCAACGGTATCACCTTTCACAGAAACAGCCGCCGGAGCATCAGGTTCTATGCCTATGCTTAACGTATCTGTAATTCCATTTTGAATGGTAACTACCTGATCTTCGAGATAGAGCGGCGCAAATAATTTTCCGGCGGCGGCATCAATATGCATGGGCCGTTCCAGACCTGTTTGTTGATTCAGGACTTCTCCTTTCTCATTAATTTGGATAAGCTTTTTCTGGTCGGGCGCCGAAATCCAGATCGCTCCTTCATTTTCAGCAATGCCCAGCGGGTGCACCTGCTCCTGCAGAGAAATGGTATCTTTATGCGCCCACTGCTTTTTTTGCGAACATCCTGCCAGCAGCAATACAAACAGAAAAAGCAAGCCGTATTTGAGAGCAGGTAATTTATTATTCATTTGTTTTAAAAGCATATCATCCGTTTTTAATGTTTATTGATGTTTCAACTACGCAAAGGATTACCAAATTTAATAGCAAGAAACACGCTTAAAAAAGGCAGAAACGTAACTTGAAGCAATGGAGAAAGCCCTACCGTTTCACCAAACAGGGTGATGGTAGGCATAAGCTCATTGTAAGTCCACCAGTTCATTGCTTTGGCCGCCCACTCCAGAAAGAACCCGGCTATAAAACCAATCGTTAGCATAGAAAAACTGGCTTTCCAGCTTAAAGCAAGCATATTGGACGTGCCGGCTGTCCATCCGACAACCGTACTCACACCAAGAACAATAAATACGTCGCCGATAATTGCCATCGTGATGTAAAAAAGCCCGGATGCCAACGACACCTTCGCCCACATATCGTAGAGCGGCCCTGCTTGTGCAAACTCCCAAATGGCATTTAGCACAAAGCCGTAACCCGCAATGATGGATAGCGCGCGCCGGGAAAAAGGGATGAGGGCTTTCTCTTTCATTCTATAAATCGTGATTATTTATGCTTTAATATTCTGTACCCATAGCGTAGTTTCCTCGTCGCCTGTTTCAGCTTTTCCGGTGACAATAATACGTTGTCCTGACTCTAAAATATTATCCTGCATATTTTTATTTTCAGTTTCCAGCAAGAAACGTTCCCCTGTCTTTGTTTCTAAAACATACTTTCCAGAATCATTTTTCGTAATCTTTCCTGCTACCGTAATGGTTGCTTCTTTGGCCTTGAACCCACTTTCCTCAACCGCTTTGCGGATGCCTTTTAAGGTAAGCTGATTATCTTTTTTCAGATTGGTTGTCAACAATCCTTTATTGAGACTGACGGAAGCCGATTGAATACCATCCATCTTTTGGATACGTTTTTCCAGTCCGTAGGCGCAGGGCGCACAGTCCATGCCGAAGACTGTCTGTTTGACTTCTAAAAGCTGGGCTTGGCTTCCAAGCGGAAGCAGTAGAAAAAGACTGATTATAAGTGATGCGATGTAATTTTTCATAGTATAACCTCCAGGTTATTTATAGTTAAAACCAATAAGATAAAACGAAGTTCAAGCGATACGATTCAGATTCTTGTGCCTCGGAAAAATTCGAATAGATCGGAAATAAGATCCCTCCGGACAGTCCCCATTTGCCATATAGTCCTAAAACGCTGGGACCGAGTAAAGATTTTGTTCCCCCCCTATTACCTATTTTTAGTCCATTTTGCTTACTGCCTCCAACCCATTCGGTAACACTTTCCACAAAAATGCGCCAGTCGGGTTTGGGGTAATCGTGCTGAAACACGGGAGGCCGGTATCCAATCACTCCGGTGATATAGCCGATGTCGCCTAACTGGTCATTATGCTGCTCGCTATAGTACTGATATCCGCCTCCGGCCCAGGCGTAAAAAGTACGGGAGGCATATCCGGTTACGAGTCCACCGTGCAGGCTTGGGCCCACATGAAGGCCACCGCGCTTGTCTTCGGTCGGTACTGATCCACTAAGCAGCAGGGTCGATTCAAACCGCTGTCCTACTCCCGGATAAGTTTTATAAAAGCGAAACAACCCTGAAACTTCCAAGTCGCCGTAGCTGCCCATCATGGTACCGAGCCGTCCCTGGGGTGGGCTGTCGATCTTTTGCAGCGTCGTGGGAACCGACACATTCAGTTGAATGTCTTCAGTCAATCCGTAATGCCAGTTTTGACGAATCATCCATGCCGAGTTTCCCTGCCGGGTGGACATGGCCATCACGTCAAAGCTGAGTTCGCCTTGCCCCAGGGTGGGGGTCGCCAGCGTGAATACAGGGCCGTGCCCCCCTTGGGCATACGAATTGCTTGCGGCCACCAGAGATACTCCGGCAACAGCTATGACGAATAATATCTTAGAAAATATTTTTTGTGAGTTTGCACTCATAATATCCTGTAGCTAAGTAGATTTTTAAATTCCCAAAAACCGCATAATCGGTACAAGAGCGTAGGCAAAAAAGGTGCCGCTTCCATAAATGATTACCGATGCCCAGAACATAAATTTGGTAAATCGTCCGGCTACCTCGCATCCTTCTCCGCCGGTAATACTGCACGCCACTTTGCCCTTGGGGCGATACACCAGAATACCACTTATAAGCAGCATGATCCCGGAACCCAGGAAAATCCACCCTTTATTGGCTGATAACGGGACCATCCACGGAAAAGTGGAAATCATGGACGTAACCGCCGCGCCCCCGGCAAAGGCCGCCACGGCCGCAGGCAGAGCGCAGCAGATTAAGGTGCCTGTTGAAGTAAATAAAGCAAAAAAGCTGGAGGCTTTCTGTTTCCAGCTTTGATTTTTGGGTTTTGCTGTTTCTGTTGATTCCATACTGGGCTACTGTTTTTACATTCTGTTAACTAATATAAGGCCTGTACCTTGGTCGAGAGTCAAGCGATAACTCGAAAAAAAATAGGCTTTATTCAATCACAGAGGGTATTAAATACAATCAAGATTTTTTTGGATATTTAAAACCTTTAACCTGTGCGAATACTCTTTTTATACGTATCAGTATTTCGCCATAGTTTCATCCACCTCATCGGCCCAGGCCAGGATGCCTCCCTTAAGATTATAGAGGTTGTCAAAACCATACTTGTCTTTAAGCGTACGGATGGCTTCGGCACTTCGCGCCCCGCTCCGGCAGTGTACAACCACCTTTTTATCGGTTGCAATACGGTTGACGTTCTCCTCGACCTCCTTATGCGGAATCAACTCCCCGCCGATGTTGGCAATTTCATATTCATGCGGTTCCCGCACGTCGATAACCTGTACTTCTTCGCCCCGATCCTGCAGTTGCCAGAGCTCGTTCACGGTCATTCCCCTGACCGGTTCTTCTTCGTTGGCTGCTTCTTCGGCCTGACCGATACCACAGAAGGCCTCATAGTCGATCAGTTCAGTAATTTCTTCCCGTTTTTTCTGTTTGGTAAGGTTCAGCGTTCTTGTTTCAAAGCTGAGGGCATCGAACAGGAACAGGCGGCCCGACAGCGGTTCGCCGGTGCCGGTGACCACCTTGATCACCTCATTGGCCTGCAGGCTTCCGATGATGCCGGGAAGCACCCCAATTACCCCGCCTTCGGCACAGCTCGGCACCATGCCGGGAGGGGGAGGCGTAGGGAAAAGGTCGCGGTAGTTGGGTCCCCGGTTTCCGTCTTTATTCACATAGTTGAATACCGACACCTGTCCCTCGAACCGGAAGATGGAGGCATAGATGTTGGTTTTATCAAGCAGCACGCAGGCATCGTTTACCAGGTAGCGCGTGGGAAAGTTATCGGTGCCGTCGGCCACTACATCGTATGCGTCGATAATATCGCGGGCATTTTCGGAAGTCAGTTGCGTATTGAAGGTATTGATGGTGATGTGGGGATTCAGGGCCTGCAACCGCTTTTTGGCCACCTCTACCTTGGGCTTGCCTATATCATCGACCGTGAACAGCACCTGCCGCTGCAGGTTGGTGTCTTCTACCACGTCAAAATCCACAATGCCGAGCGTGCCCACACCAGCTGCGGCCAGGTACTGTAGCAGGGGTGCTCCCAGTCCGCCGGCACCGACTACCAGCACCTTTGCTGTTTTAAGTTTGCGTTGTCCCTCAATATTGAAATCCGGAATAATCAGGTGCCGGCTGTATCGCTCCAGTTCTTCTTTGCAGAGCGTAGCTGTCGCGCCATTCGGTCCATTTGAGCGATGCCCATCGGGAGTTCCTCCTGCAATGGCGGGAACCAGGCTCACCTTTACCTCATTGCCAAGCTGGGTATCCGGGCCCTCCAGTTGTTCAATGTCGTCATCACCGACATATACTTTTACAAACGACCGCAGGTTTCCATCGACGTCAAACACATGGGTTTTCAGCTCGGGGTATTCTTTCGATAGAGCCTCCAGGGCCTCCCGTACAGTCGGGCTGTTGGTTCGAAAACACGATTCATTGTTGGTGTATTTTCTGAGCGGGGTGGGTATGATCAGTTTTGCCATAATAGATAATTGGTGTTTTATATTTTAAATAGTCGTTGAATCAGTTCACTTTTAGGGATTCTTCTTCAAATATGCGTTGTCCGTTGAGCCGAGACGAGGTGGTCCGGTTGATGACCATATCGTCCAGTGATATGATGACGTATGAAAAATAGGGCATGGCCTGCTTGCGGTCGTGTTCCGACGGCACGGCCGGATGATCAGGATGAGAGTGATAGACCCCCAGCAGTGTCAATCCCTGTTCTTCGGCATACGCTTCGGCCTTCATATATTCCGGGGGATCTATTTCAAACCGGCGCTTCCGGTTTTCCCTACTGTTATTGGTAGCGGAGATCACCTCGGTTACCTTGCGGCTGTTCCTATCCTGCCCGTACATAAAGCCACAGCACTCTTCGGGATAGCGGTTTCGGGCATCCTCGTGCATTTCTTGAAGCGGTTGCTCTGATATGATAATCTTGCTATTCATTCAGAATGATCTTGTACCAGGGTGGATATTTCGGCCTCATGTTCGTTGTCACCTTCATAGAAGGCACGCAGGCGGGGCTGTTCCGGATCGACCATCGACAGGATAAACACCCACAAGCCGGACCCTTTGGCCAGTTCACGGTCAATTTCGGTGCAGGTATCGCGGATGGGATCATGATCCCAAGCGACCCGGTGCGTGTGGTAACTGCCGAACATTTCGCCGCCGTTTTCGGTAAATTGTCCGGAGGCCTCCCACACCTCTTCGGGGTCGGTAACCCATCCCCGTTGTTCCATGGGGGTCTCGGAGGGATGGGCATGAGCATGCATGGACGCATCCATGGAATTCTTATAGGATTCGTCGTGCCGTATATTCTTTTCCAGGGGATACAAGCCTATAATAATAGCTTTCTCCTCTTCATAGCGGGCTCCCATCAGGCCATAGGCTTTTTGCTCTTCGTATTCGTCCTTTTCATAATATCCGGCCAGTTTGCGCCGGGCATGATCGAGCAGCCGGTTATACCACTGTTGGGAAATAATGATCGTGTGAATGTCGGATCTTGCCATGATTGTCAACTGTTTTTAATTGCAGAGAAGGTGTATCGTGAAGGGGTCCATTCCGTAATATTGATGGTGGAAAACCCGGCCGCCAGAAGCTGCTCGGTCAGCGCATGTTTATCCATTCTGACTTCCAGCGGGGGACCTTTGTCTTCGGAAATCTTTTTCCATTCCAGGCCGGTAATGAATCCGCCGGGACGAAGGATGCGATGGACTTCGCCTAAAAAATCATGCAGAGCTTCTACCTCATGCAGCACCAGTCCGAGAACGGCCGCATCGGCCACTTCATCGGAAAGCGGGAAGTGCGATTCTTCCGAACGCATAACCGTCAGCTTGCCCTTCAGTTTTCGTCCTTTCAGGTATTCCAGCATCGGATCGGCGATATCCAGCGCATACACATGGCCCTTCCCTCCTACGATATCGAGGGCAGAACGGGTATAGAATCCGGTACCACAGCCGATATCGGCTACCGACATACCGGACTTAATTCCTGCTTCATGCAGCATTTTTTCGGGCTGTAACAGTTCATACCGTTCGGGGCGATCGAGCCGGTTAAGACGGGCCGGGTCAAATTTATGGGTGGGACTACTCATACTGAAATTGTTTGTTCCTGGATTTCCATTGTGCGTATGCATCCAGAACGCCGTCTACCAGTTCTGCGCTATGGCCCAGGTAGTGTTCCGGATTGAACAGTTCTTCCAGTTGTTGTTGGTTTAAATATTTTTTGACCGTTTTATTCTCACAGATGCCCTGTTTAATAGGTCGGCCTTCCGACTGCGCCTGCTGAGCCAGTTCATAAACCAACTCATAAGCGCTGTTTTTGCCTATCTCCGGAGCGAGTTCCAGCATGACCGCTTCCGTAGCCAGCTCGTCACTTATTTGGCGGGCATGGCCGGCCATCACTTCGGCATGAATTTCCAGTCTGCCGATGATGGTATTCATCATGTTCAGAGCGGCCAGTGTATAGTGGGAAATATCAGGAACAACGGCCCACTCAAGCCGAAGACCGCGGGAGTCCCGTTCATGTTCGTTATGCATGGCATCCAAAGCAGAACCCACCATGTTTTTCACCAGTTTTGAAAGTACCACCACCTGCTGGCATTTTTCCGGATTACGTTTGTGAGGCATGGTGCTGGAACTTATTTTGCCATAGCTCCATGTTTCCTCCAGCTCATCAAACTCGGGCCGGCCAAGGGTGCGAATTTCGTCAGCTATTTTAGCGAGGGTGGCGGTCAACGAGCCCAGAACGGAGGCAAATTCTGCAATACGGTCGCGGCTGCTGTGCCAGGCCACCAGCGGCACCTTTAGATCCAGATGTTGAGCCACCGTTTCAGCCAGTTCGCGCGCCTTTGAGCCAAAACCGGCCATGGTGCCCACCCCGCCGAATAACTCGATCACCAACACCCGCTCTTTCATCTGCTCTATTCGCTCCAGGGTTCTCAGCAGCTCATCCATCCATACGGCCGCTTTCAAGCCGAAGGTGGTGGGCAGTGCGGCACGGCCGTGGGTTCGGCCGGTCATAAGGGTATCACGGTGGGTGCGGGAGAGGGTCTCCAGATGTTCCAGGATTTCCTCCGTTTGGCGTTCAACCTCTTCGATCACCTCTTTTATTTCCAGCGACTGCGCGGTATCCTGTATATCCTGTGTGGTGGCTCCATAATGGATATATTCTCCATATTCTTCTGGACAGGCTTCAGCCATCGCTTGGATAATAGCAACCAAAGAATGACCGGTTTCCCGGATTTTGGTGGCAATCTGTTCTACATCTAAATCTTCAATGATCGCCGATTTTTCAATAGCCTGTGCCGCTGCTTCGGGGATGATTCCCAGCGCGGCCTGTGCGCGGGCCAGTTCGGTTTCCACTTCCATAAAGCGCTGAATTTTGCGCAGGTCCGAGAAAATTTCCCGGCTTGTTTCGGTGGCGTACGAGTGCCCGTAAAAAATGGAATCGGTAATGTGTGCTCGCTGCTGCATATTATGAATCTATGTGTAGTTTTTTAAACGGTTACTGCTTCTGTTCGCCAAGCCCCGTAGGGCTTTTGCTGGCTGACCATTTCCCTGTTTTGCTCGCATATTGCGTGGGCAGCCTCGCGAAAGGTGAGCTCGTTATTTTGGGCCTGCCGGAAGGTTTTATCAACAAGGGCCTGCATCATCCAGGCCACGGTGTCCAGTACCTGTTGGGCTTCCGGGGTTTCTTCGGGCCCGAAGAGCGCTTCCATAGAGGCCGAACCTCCGGAGCCTCCCACAAAATCCGGAATCACGATGGTGTTCTTCTCTTCCAGTTTTGTCATTGCCTTATCGCACAGCCCGAGGTTGGCGGCTACCATCACGCAGGGTACCTCCAATTGTTCAATAGCTTCTTTCGGAACCGAATCTTCCGTGGCTCCGAGAATCAATATATCCAGCGGATAACTAAATAAGGCATTGCCGGCCGAATTTTTGGCTCCCTTCAGCTTCTTGTTTCCTACCGGTTTTCCCAAGGGACGATTAACGAGCGAAGACAGATCCAGTCCGTCCTTGCTGCTGAGCATACCGCCTAAATCCGCAACGGCGTTGACCGGGATGGATGCTTCCTGCAGTCCCCGGGCCGCAGCGCGACCGATAGTGCCAAATCCCTGAATGCCTACTGAGGCCCGGCTTTTGGGTATACCCATCTTGTCAAGCGTGGCTGCCGTAATATGGGCCACAGCGTGACCGGCCCGGCGCTGGCCGAGGGTAAGCGGGCCAACCTGGGTTTGCAGCGTATTGATGCGCCTTAAAAATTCCTGCTCGCTAAAGCCTTGTGCCCTGGCTATCGCGTGTTTGATGGAAGAGATACCCAGTTCCCGGGCTTTGTCGTCTATCTGCCGGTACGAGACATTCAGGTCGCCGCCCATTGAAAACCGGTCTTCCAGAAAGGGGCGTAGAAAATCAATAAAATTTCGTAACTCCTCCTCCGCATCAGGATGGGCGGGATCCATATTCAACCCGCATTTGGCGCCGTTAACGGACAGGCCGAGGAACTCCTGTTTCAAGGTCATCAGCCGGCTGAGATGTTCAATTTTTTCTGCCGTGAGCCCCTTTTGTATCCGGAGTCCGCCGGCCGATAGGGAGTGATTGAGACCATGAAGGGAAAGAAATCCCTCTGCACCGGTTTCAAGGTTTGTATATTTGAAGTTTTTTATTTCTGGCATAATGGAATCACTTATTAGCAAATGAAGTTGAACTTAGTTGAAAAAAGAAAGCAGACCTTTTTATACCGAGTAATTGCAGATGTAAGTAAAAACAGGCCCGCTTCTCAGTTATATTCTTTTATATCATTAATGTTGAGCAGTTAATTCTTGGGTGATGGTTGTCAGCATGGGATTATTTTCCTCACCGATCACCACATATTTTGCAAAGTCGGTAGTAAAGGTAAGTGCCATGTACTGTCCGGCCTCTACCAGCGTACAATCGGTTGAGCCGATGCGCGTATGTTTTGTGGTGTACCCGCTGAACTCAACAGGATGACTTCGCGGTTGTTTGAAAATGGTGAACGATTTTCCCTGGTGCTGTACCGTCACCTGCATCGACTTGCAGCAGGCGCTGTTAAGTAAGTACACTGTTTTTTGAGGGAGATTTTTCATCAGTTCCTGGAACCGGTCGGGACTGTTTTCAACATTCATCTGAGCTATGGCATAATCCAGCTCCACCTCTTCGCGGTTATAGCCGTCGGTAAAGCGTTTCATTTGATCCGGCTCACTCAGGCCGGCCAGATATGGGCCGAAATCAAAGGAAAAACGGTTGACAGAAGCGGTCGTTTCAGTTGAAGCTGCCGGGCCTCCGGTCTGATTATTCAACAGCATCCATCCGGCGGTAATCGCAATCAGGAAAACGGCCGCAGCCGCCACCCACCGTTTATACCTGTTGAAAAATCCTTTATGGACCGTAGCCGAATCCAGTTCCCGTTCAATCCCGGGCCACACAGCGCCTTCCATCACCGGTTCGGGGCTTTCGGTGGCAGCCTTATGCAGCAGATTGAATTGACTCAGGCGGTTTCGGCAAATTTTGCACGTTTCGAGGTGTTCGTTGACGGCCGTTTGTTCGGTTGCAGAAAACTCATCGTCCATATACCTCGAAAGATGTTCATCCGATATGTGGTTTTGCTCTTTCATAATGTCTTCTTTCAGTTCAAATAAGAACCGTCGATTCCGAACTTGCTCAGGTAGTCGGCCAAATGGTCGCGGGCACGTGCCAGCCGCGAGGCTACCGTACCTTCCGAGCAGCTCATGACATCGGCAATTTCCCGGTAGCTAAGCTTCTCAAATTCCCGGAGCACAAACGTCGTTTTAAGATCTTCATGAATCGACTGGAGTTTTTCGTTAATTAATCCATGCAATTCTTTGCGATTCAGAATCTCTTCCGGCTGTGTATGCCGGGGAGATTTTATCTGTGCTTCATAGGTGCCCGGCTCAATCAACCCGTCGTTATATTTTGCCCGCCGTTTATGCTTACGCATCACATCATAGCAGGCGTTCACTGTAATCCGATAACACCATGTGCTGAATGTCGATTCAAACTCGAAGGTGTTGAGCTTGTGATGTATGTTTACAAACACTTCTTGGGTAATGTCTTCGGCACGCATACGGTCTCCGAGCAACCTGTACGCCGTGCGATATACAGACTGTTTATACTGATTATATAAAGTTTTAAACGCTTTACGGTCACCCTCGCGGGCTGAACGAACCAGCGTTTCTACTGAATCGATATCTATCATTTGCTTTACATACATTAGACGAGACTCCGAAAAGATTTCTTCCGCAGTATTTTATTTAGCACAATTCGGATTTAAACCACGAAGCAGAACTACGGACGTTCATTAATTTTGTTGATATGTGTACTGCTTTGACCAAGATAAGCCCTGTACCCTGGATGAGTAGGGGGCGCTACAAAATAAATACAGCCTGGTAGATCGGTTATAAAGCATATTTCTATGAGTCCCTATGTGCAACAGTTTTGGGGCTCTCCGTTTTAAATAATGGAATGGCCGCCAGCGTAACCAATATTTGAATGCCGGCAAATATCAACAGTGCCGTATTAAAGCCCAGGCGTATAGCTTCTCCAAACAGCAGGCTGCCCAACCCAAAGCCGGTAAAAAGCGCAAACACATTCAGCCCCATGGCCTGGCCGCCCTGCTTTTTGCCTCCCAGCTCGGTTACGATTCCTGCAAACAGGGGTTGCGTTAAATCATAGCCCAGGGAAATAAGCGTGACGGCAACAGCAGCCAGAATCAGCGATACGCCCGAAGCCATCAGTGCCGTGGCTAAAGCGGCAATGCCAAGGCCCGGAACAAGAATGCGGTACCGTCCCCATTTGTCGGCCTTGCGGCCTATCACCGAGCCCAATACCAATCCCGGCACGCCGTATCCCAGGATGGCTAACCCTATACCCACCTCTCCCAGGCTATAACGCTGGGAAAAGTATACCCCCAGCCAGGTATAAATTCCGGAGTGAAAAATGCCGTTCCAGAAAACGTACCCATAGGTTCTTGCACCGCGTGCGGTTGAGAGCAAACTACGGAAGCCGGAAAAGGCCTGCAAAATGGAGGTAGATGGCTGTCCCGATGGGCGGGCTGAACGATCCAGATAGGTGTATTGCAACCATAAAACCAGGGCGGCCAGCAGTGCTGTTCCTAAAAATAGCATCCGCCATCCTGTAAATGGTTCGAGTATCACCCCTGTGGTAGAGCCCAGCGCCATGCCGCCCTCCATAGAAGCAAATAGCATTCCAAGTGGTTTCCCCCTTTGGTCATGCGGATAAAGGTCTCCCACCAGGGCAAGCGACATGGGAACCACCCCACTGGCACCCAAACCGGTTAAAAGTCTCAGCAGTACTAATTGAGTAGTTGACTGTACAGCCGCGGTCAACGCAGTTAACAACACAAAGGCAAAAAGGGAGACAAGGATGATGCGCGTGCGACCTATACTGTCTGAAAGCCACCCGTAGAAAAGGATGGATACGCCATAGGCAATCATATAGGCGGGTACAATCAGACCAATCCGCTGCTCCGATACACCGAAAACTGCCGAAAGTTTGGGTATTAGCGGTGCAATCATATAGGCCTGGAAAAATATCAGAGCCGCGGCAGCGCACAGCAGCCAAAGAATTCCATTTGGAGATTTAGATGCAGAAGAGTCAAATGATTTCATCAAGGATTATAATTTACTTTTTTAGGAAAAATGGATATTGGCTGATCATTCTTTATTTATTTGCATCTCACCTTTTATTGAATGATCAAAGATAAGGCCTGTACCATAGTCAAGAGTCAAGAAAAAAATTGCTTGATAAAAAAAGACCTGTAAGGTTTTTAAAATCTGACAGGTCTCAGTAGTATAAGTTGATTGTAAAGTCACGCAGCCATTGACCGGCAGCTTTCGGCACACTGGTTACATTTTTCCGCGCATTGCTGGCAAACATCACTGTCAAACTTCGCGCATTCGTCTGCGCAGGCTTTGCACACTTCGGCACAAATGCCGCAGAGCTTATTCACATAATCAGACTGTGAAGCCAACATTTGCACGCAGGCGGTACAAATAGCAATGCAGTCCAGACAAAGCTGGTGGCATTCTTTCATGTCCGGCTCACCCATGTGCTGATCCAGACAGATCCGGGAGGCTTCAATACAGTTATTACAATTGTCGATGCAGTTTTGAAGGTCTTCACTTAATGGTTTCATAATGTTCTCCTCATTAGATTTATTCTCCGCTGGTACGGCAACGAAGAGAAATGAATTGACCAATCCGTACCTTGGTAACAAAAGTCAATATTCAATTTTAAACAGGAAAAATTCAAAGTTCCCTAACGGTGTCCGCCGGGCCAGACCAGCACCGGCATATTTACTACAATTCCGGCCTCCTCAATCGTCAATTCCCCGTTTGACTGTGCCTGCATAAGGGCCTCCATCATTTTTAGTTCTCGGGGATCGGCCTGCTCGTTCCAGCTAACCAGATGAATAGATCGCAGCGGGCTATAGTCCGAATCACCGGGAACGGAGGCTATAATATCCGGCTGATAGCCAAAAGGGCCGTTGCCCTCGATGCCGTTCTTAAAGACGTAGATATCAGCCAGCAGGGAATTGGGCGTTTGGGCCAGTTTGGACAGGTGAACCACGTTGGGGCCCATCATTTTGGTGAGCATGCGAGCTACCTTGGAGTCGGAAGCTTCCGTATGAATGAAGTAAGCATCTCCGCCCTCGTGATAGGCTTTGACCAGCGGGGCCAGCTTCATATTCTGCAGGGAATCGGGAGCCATTTGCATGCCTTTAGACATCTCATTCATTTTTTGGCTGGAGTCAGAACCGCTATTTTGAGTGCATCCTGCGGCAGCTAATCCCAATAGAATGGCTGTTAGAGCAATGAGCGTAATAGGTTTGGAAGACAACATAAGACACCTTTTTTTTAAAGTTTATACTCCGCTTTGTTTGTTAGGGCATACGTGATTATATAAACCCAAATTTTAATATAAGCCCTGTACCATGGTCGAGAGTCAAGTAAAAAATTGAAAAAAATGCTCACACTGATTATGTTAGGTCATTTTAAGCCAGATCAAACGCGAACCCCTATTTATTTGTTGATTTTTTTGATTAAGAGTTGACGGGGATGGTTTCCCGTTTTAGATCGGTATTGGAAATTGAAATTAAAGAGGACAAATTATGTTTAAAAAAGGTATCTCATTCATTTTTATTGGAGCAGTGCTACTGCTTTTTAGTAATGGGTTGCAAGCACAGGAAATGCAATCCGAATCATTAGATATCCGGCAGCTCAATAATATCCTGACGCTGGAAGGATCAACCCAAAACGGAGCCTATAAAATCAAAATCCCCCAAAACGATCTTAATATTTCGGTCGATGGGTTTAAAATCATCCCTCCGATGGGAGCCACTTCGTGGGTTGCCTTCACCCCGGCGCCCGAAGGAGCCTGGATTATGGGGGATATCGTAGTAACAGAAGATGAGCTTGGAGCTGTAGAGGCCGAACTTTTCAGACAGGGACTGCATGCCACAGCCCTGCACAAGCATTTTCTGGGAGAAGAGCCGCGGGTGATGTACATGCATGTGGGTGGCAGCGGAGATCAGGAAGAATTGGCCCGCAGCGTTCGCGCCGTGTTGGATAAAATTGAAACGCTGCGCGGCGGCGATCCGGCCAAAGCATCTACCTCACCGGTAGAGAATACCCTCAATACTGAGGCTATCGCAAATATCATCGGCCATGAAGGTTCCACCACCGACGGGGTGTTTAAGATCTCCATCGGCCGGCCGGATGTACATCTGGAGATGTCTGGTAAAGAGCATGAAGGTTATGAGGAGGAACATGAGGAGCATGGAGAAGAAAGTGATGAGCATAAAGAGCATCACGAAAACGAGGATTCCGAAGTCCATGTAACCGCTTTTACCGGGTTTAACACCTGGGCAGCTTTTCAGGGTACGCCTGAGAAAGCAGCGGTAGCCGGTGACTTCGCCATGCGGGCCGGTGAAGTGGAACCTGTGATGAAAACGCTGGTGGAAAACGGCTTTAAAGTGGTGTCGCTGCACAACCACATGATCGACGAACATCCGCGCATTTTCTTTCTGCACTACTGGGGAACGGGCAATGCGCAGGAACTGGCTAAAGGACTGCGTGAAGCACTGAACCAAACCGGGAAGATGGAGAGGCATGAAGATGAAGAAATGGAAGAGTAGGACCACTCATTTTTTTACGTACCAGACCTCCAAGATTTCTCAAAACCTTGGAGGTCTTACTTTTCTTACACCTCGGCCAGCTCCTCAAACGCCTCTTCCAGCTCTTGGCTGTGAATCAACCCTTCCAAACGATTCACTTCCTCACCGTTTTTAAACAAGAGC
>Ga0306901_1000504_pt1 | contig 16459 bp, 25 predicted proteins | sample AntRauMFilla3767_FD_190431 | JGI IMG/M metagenome (GOLD analysis project Ga0306901, IMG submission 190431) | Saline lake microbial communities from Rauer Islands, Antarctica - Metagenome Filla 3 #767 (v2) (version 2) | ecosystem: Environmental > Aquatic > Non-marine Saline and Alkaline > Saline ... | reverse complement strand
AAGGACGCTGGAAGCTGTACGGCGGAATGGCATCTGTGCAGAATGAGCCTGGCATACGCAACATCGCATGGGCAGATGACGGCACCAAAATGCTGTTTCTTCTGAACAATGAAGACGTTGATGTTACAGGTTATAAAGGCTCCGTGACTATCTGATGATTCTACTGAGGGCGGCACCGGTCGCCCTCACCACTCAACTGCTACACATCCGTGTAGCTTTTTTCTTTGGTTCCACTAAGCCCACTAAGCACTAGAAAAACCCCAAATAGTCGAACCAAAATACCATTATTTATATAGTCCCTAGAGAATCTAGGGCAGTAGGGCGACGTCGTAGAGGATGTTCGAACTGTGTTTGAGAAGAGGAATGATGTTACCATCTTTATTCCTGAGGTTACTTCAGTATAATGGAGCTATGAACGAAAAATTTCCTATTCCACAAGCAGAGAGACTCGTCGGTAATTTTGAAGACTTTAATTCAGATTTTTACGATGATTCCTTCTCAAGAAAAAAAGAGAGTGAAGAGAAGGGTGAGGTTATTAGTGACCCAGTAGAAGTGCTGAGAAGAACATTTGAAGAGTATTCGACATCTTCTTTAGAAACTGAATTGGAAAAAACTGAGCGTGAGATTGAAATTATAAAAATTGCGGCAGAAGCTGTGAAGAACATAGCAACTGAATATGGTCGAGAGAATTTTATTGAGTTAACAGACGACCATATCCATCTCTTCCCTGATGGTGGAGTAGAAGAACTTACGAATGGGCGACTAGCAATAGGTTCGCATTCAACAGTTTTAGGTGAAGCTTTTGTTGATAGAAGAGACGACCTTGCTACTGCAATCACTACTTTTCACGAACTTTGGCATACACTTGCATCTTATAACGCAATCCAAGTAAAAAAAGATGGTGAGCTAGACTGGTATCGTTCTGGTTTTAGTATCTTGTCTCGAGACGGAAAAACAAAAATGTTTCACCATCTGGATGAAGCCTTAGTTGGGTACGCTACAAAAAGATTCGTGAATGAAGTGCTTCGCCAGCGTCCTGACTTTACTACAGAAATTGAACTTGAAGAGGGTGAGGTTGATTCCACTAGACAGAGAGAACTCACTGATTTTTTAGAGTATTTGGATGTTGTACTGGAAAGAAATGAGGGTGAGTTTTCTGATACGGAAGAAATACTAGATTTGTTTATGAAAGCTCAGGTCACAGGAAATATACTTCCAGTAGCCAGACTGATTGAAAAAACTTTTGGAAAGGGTTCTTTCAGAAAGCTAAGTGAGTTCTAGCTTCTCGGTAGGGTATCTAAAATAGCCCTATAAAGTATACTCCATTTTGCTGGGCGACGTCGTAGAGGATGTTCGAACTGTGTTTGAGGAAAAGAATGATGTGACAGTATATATTCCACACTTGTTTTATAGCCTTAGTCCTGAAATACAATAGGTATCATCGTTCTCACCTTATCAATTTTTGTTTCAGTGTCGTTAGCTGAGTAAAATTCTTTGATAAGTTCAACAAAGTTAGGAGATTGTTTTTTTGATTTCTTCTACACGCTGCTTTGGAGCAGGTGACCACAGTTGTCTCAAATCAAAATATAGTCCTGTCATTTCAAAAACTAGATTGTTCAGAATGAGCTTGGCAGTAGTTGAGTCACTTTCAAGAATTGTAGTGACGTAATTCAGCTTATCTTCTTTATCAAAACGAAACTGCTCTTTTTGCTTTTCATTTATCTCTGGCATACCAGCATCGATAACTTTTTGAGCTTCTTTTTGTAATTCTTCAATTATCCCTTCCTTATCGAGTAGGATTTTTGCTACAGACCATAAACTGTGACAATCATTCTTATTAGCTTGCCAAAACTCAAGTGCGGCTTCAGGTTTGGTATAGATGATTTCAAACACCTGCCCCTCGTGTGTTTCGACGCACCTCTGGTAGCCATCTCGCAAGATAATGACCAGGTCAACGTCACTGCCTGGACGATTGTTACCTCTAGCCCAAGAACCAAAAAGTATTACTCCTAAAACATTATCATCGGCTTCAAGTCTGGTGACAAAATTCTTTGTTGCTTCATTCATAAACGAGAGTATACCAAAAGTTCCTAATTCTCATTAAGGATATGAAATATCAGAACTGAAATGACGACCCTAGAACTCTTTCTTAAAGGTCTGAATCAGTTCTTCTCGCATCAGTTGATCAGAAGACATGTGTCCGCAGTTCACCCACTTGAGTGCCATGTTTTCTCCGTATTTCTTAGATAACTCATAGACAGACACTGGGGGAGTGCACATATCGAATCTTCCTTGGATGGCTGTACAAGGAATATGTTTAATTTTATCTAGATTATCAACTACATGATTTTCAGGAACAAAACTCTTATTTAAAAAGTAATGCGTTTCTAGATTTGCTACAGCCAGATTGTCGTCGTCACCCATAGTTTCTTCTTCTAGCGCATCTTTATCGTAGTCTATCGAACACAGTGATATTTCCCAGAGTGTCCATTCGTCTGCATATTTTCTAGCCTCTTCTTTATCTTCTGATCTGATTTTGTCAGCGTAGAAACGCATCACACTGTCTCCATCTTTTCTGTGTTCTTCTGGTACTAGAGCAATGAACCGTTCCCAGGCTTCAGGGAAGTAGTGTCTTGGGTAGCCTTCATTTACAAAATCTACTTCAAACTGACTGCCCACAAACACACTCCAAATTACAAACCGTTCAACTCGCTCTGGGTGTGCAATCACGTAGAAGAGAGACAGGGCAGAACCCCATGATCCACCAGTGACATACATTTTCTCAATACCAAGATGTTCACGAATACGTTCAATATCAGCAATTAGGTCTTGGGTAGTGTTTTCAGTCGTGTCAGCATAGGGTGTACTTTTACCCGAACCACGTTGGTTGTGAAAGATGACTCGATGTTTTTTTGGATCAAACAGTTTACGATAGTTTTTAGAATATCCGCCACCTGGACCACCATGCAGAAACATAATAGGCGTGGCGTCTTTGTTACCCCAATCTTCCCAGTATATTTTGTGGTATCCAACATCTAAAGTTCCGCTTTGGTTTAAATATGCATCAGTATTTTCTAGTTCCATAGTGTGTTGAGTATACCAAAAGTTCCTATTTCTACTTAGGGGTATGAAATGTCAGAACTGAAATGTGTATGTATATCTTCGTGTAATGAAGATATTTTCATTTGGGCGACTCCTGGACCTTGGGTGGAACCAATTGGAAGAGTTGTGTCTCGATTGGTTAAGCGACGCAAGGGTTTGTTTCGGGTGATGGGGGAGAAAGTGGTTCCACTAGGTCGGTAGGGGAAAGAAAATCGCCTCCCCAAACTAGGGAAGGCGATAATGTTCGATGTTGCTCAGGCTGGTGGCAGTTCCTGTAGCTGAATGACATCTGCAGGTGTGCCATGTTTCTGAGTCTCATATAGCTGGACCAGCGCCACTGGGTCGAAGTGTGTCCAGACACTCTCTCGACAAACCACACAGAGGGCGTTTGACGCTCTAGCTGGAAGGTCTGGAGCTTTTCCAAATAGGGTGTAGGTTTCTTTCATATGCCACTTATCACGGGCAAAGAAATAAGCACCTTCTTCCAAACTCTCAAACGTGACAAATCCTGACATAAAGCATCACTCCTTCTTGTTCAGGTGTATATCAATCGGCCTTCTGTCTCGTTCACTTCCTTGAGCCCATTGGTCAAAACCATAAGTCTCACGATTTTTTCACCGAGTAGCATGGTTTTGAGAATAGGCATTCTCACCTTGATTACGTATTCGTACCCACCAGCATTGAATACTGTAGTGGAGTTGATAATGGCTAGTCGTAGAGTTTTTCCACCGTGATACAGGGTGATAGAGCGGGTTGCCATCATAGCAGTGAAGTCAGACATTGCCATATTCTTGGTCAGTGAACCAACTTTTTTGCCAACATACGGCACAACAATCGAAGGAATGTACGAGTCGAATGTGACCTTAACCATCTGTGGTTGCATAGTATTCTCCTGTCTTTGAACATCGTGTGGCCCACACGACAGAGGTTCTATTTCAACCCGAACAATGCCACAAATACTTCCATTATTCAATACTTTTTGGTACTCTGGCTCTTGAAATAGTTATTTGGTAGGAAAGGACCAGACATGCGTTTATTGTTCGAAGTAGACACTGAGGTATACCACAAAGACCATATGCACCTTATCACTCGTGCAGAGAGGGCACGATTGGAACTGATTGAGCAGGTAGAAATCATTTCTCCTGTGTTGGTTGGGTATCTCAACGATTTCCGGGTCAGTTGCACACATCCTGGCCACTCTCGTCCACGAGTGGATTATTCCATCTCAATTCACACACCGTTTGCTCAAGGGTCTGCGGTGTTCAGGGACCTAAAAGGTCAGACTGGATTTATACTGCCTCAGCCACGACAAATTGTTGATGCTTTCTTGCGCCGCAATGATGAAGTCGATGGCGAGGTCAAGTTTCCTAAGTCGAGGCTGGGCCAGGCGTTTCTTTGGAACATTGGCGCAGGCAAAAGACAGTTGAAGGACCGGGGAGACGCTATGGCAGTATTGGGAAACCTCGATGTGTTTGCAAGTGGAATAGAAAGGGTCTGAAATGGAAGTCGTGATTGAATTCAAACCGCCTATCTCTCATTTTGCAGGTCGTCCGGATTTCGACAAGGCAGTCGAAGGTCTCCGGGTGAAAGCTATGGCAAGCGAGTGGGAAAACGGAATCCTGGTTGAAGGCAGCAAAGACTGCTATCGAGTCACTGGCCTTGATTTGTTCAAAGCCATACAGGCAACTGGGAACATCCACCGCATCAAGAGAAATCAAATTCCGGCCCTGCTGACACTGCGACCCTCCCAATGTCATGTTGTCACCTGGTATGACAATAATCCAGGGAAAAGCTAAGAAAAACATCGGTAGGGGCGGCATCGGGTCGCCCTCACCACCCGACTGCTATACAACCGTGTAGTGGTTTTTTGTTATACTTGTATATATGCAGAAACTCACACTACAAAACCGTAAAGGGCAGAACATTGTTAGCATCCTCGCCAAACCAGAAGGGGAGATTAAGGGTACCTGTGTACTAGAGCACGGCTGGTCCGGTAAGAAAGAACAGGACCACATGGTCGCCATCCAAGAAGCCTTTACCGATAACGGCTGGCAGGTATTTAATTTTGACGCTACCAACTCACTAAATGAAAGTGACGGAGATATATATGATTCAAGACAAGGATTGCATTATGAAGACATGGAAGATGTCTGCAAATGGGTGCAGCAGCAGGATTGGTTTGTGGGACCTCTGGCAACATCAGGGCACTCGATGGGTGGCCATGCTGCTGCTCGGTACGCTCAGGACCACCCAGAAGAAGTAGAACTCATAGCACCTATCTCGCCAGTAGTTTCTGGAGCACTCATTGCTGCCTCAGAAGAAAGGCATCGACCTGGCCATATTGCTACCTGGAAAGAAAAGGGGGTATTAGAGAGCGAGAGCCGGACTTCACCAGGGCAGATTAAACGAGCACCGTACGCAATCCATGAAGAAAGGTTAAATCACGACCTGCTCCCAAATGCAGACAAGCTGACTATGCCAGTATTCTTACTCACGGGGACCGATGATGGTTCGTGTCCGCCAGACCATGTGCAACAGCTGTTTGATACCATTCCACACAATAATAAAGTGTTTGAAATTATAGAGGGTGCCCCGCATACGTACCGAATAGAAGCGGACTTGCAGGAGGTGAAGGAACGATTAAGTAAGTGGCTTAAGGGGCAGTAGGTATATGAAAATTAAAAAATCCATCCAGCTTACCACTGCACCGCTCGAAGAGTTGATTGCAACAGGTGAATCAGTTGACTTCAGACTCGATGAAGCTGCTTGGCATGACCTCGAAGCAGGGAACCATATTGAGTTCTGGGAGGACTTCACTGGATGGCAAAAAGAACCAACTGATGAGTCACGCCGGGTAATTGTCCGTATCGAACACATCTATAAAGCATCAAGCTTCCAAGAGCTATTTGGTATCATCGAGCAAGATACAGAGAGGCTTGGCGACAAGGATGAGTTGTCACAAGGGCTGCGCAGTTGGTGGAGCGAAGATAAAGAAACTACTGAGGGTGTACTCGCTTTTTATGTAGAAGTGGTCTAATTGAAAACGTACAATATCCACCAATTCCAGTTGACTTTTATATACATTCCACTATAGTGATGAGTAACAAGGTCGGCCCCGCTGCATTCGTGCATGGGCCGGCTTTCTGTTTTGGTTGCCGTCATTTTGGTACAATGCAGAACACATGGAATCTTATACCAAACCGTTCCTCACTATAGACCAACAGCTGGATTTGATTGCCAGTCGAGGGTTGGATATTGGTGACCGAGACTACGCCGCTGATTGTCTCAAAAACATCGGCTACTACCGACTCAGTGGGTATTGGTATCCTTTGCGAGAATCGGCACTCGTTGAAAATGAATCAGGTGTAACCAAGCGGGTGGTGGGAGACAGGTATCGAGATGGTGCGACGTTTTCCCAGGTGATTGATTTGTATACCTATGATAAACATCTGCGACTGTTGATGCTGGATGTACTGGAGCGGTTAGAAATTGCACTCAGGACTGACATCACCTTGCAGCTAGGGCAATACGGACCGTGGGCGTACCGTGACGGGGAAGTATTGGACCAGCGGTTTGTGCAGACCATCAACCCCGGTTTTACCGAGTCTCAGTTTACTACGTTTGTGAATCGCTTTGATGGTATGGCAGAACGCTCCAAGAGTGACTTCGTTGACCACTTTAGAAAGAAATACTCAGACCCGCTCCCAATGTGGGCAGCGGTAGAGCTGTGGGATTTTGGGATGTTGTCGGTGTTTATCTCTGGCATGAAATACAAAGACAAACGAGCCATTGCCGAGCGTTATAATGTACCACCAGAAATCTTGCCGTCGTGGGTGCGAATGCTGGCTGATGTACGAAATATCTGCGCTCACCACGGACGCTTGTGGAATCGAACATTAGTGTCGCAGCCAAGGTTAGCGAAGTTGCAGGTGACAGAACTACAGCACCTCAGCGATGGTTTTGCCCAACAGAAAATATATAGCGCAGTGGCGATTGCTCGGTATCTGCAAGGGGTACTGAATCCAACCTCTACTTGGGCTGACAGTATCATCAGTCTCAACGAATCGTTCCCCGATGCACCAGGAGTAGCGCTCAAACAAATGGGGTACCCAGCTGATTGGAAGAGTGAGGATTTGTGGCAGTAGTTGTTAGGGTTAGTTGGACGATAGTGATTTAAGCCTTATCTTACAAACTAAAGTAGTTGGACGATTCTGGACGATAGTAATACTACAGACAGCAACTCATCACTACTCATTCTCACTTGGGGCGGCTCCTGGACCTCGGGTGGAACCAACTGGAAGAGCTGTGTCTCGCTTGGTTAAGCGATGCAAGGGTTTGTTTCGAGTGATGAGGGAGAAAATGGTTCCACTGGGTCGGTAGGGGGAATAGAGGATTATAGGTCAGCGCTAAACTGTGACTTTAGTCGACTGCTACGACTGTCAATAAATTTCAAAAATTCTTCTTCATTGCACTGGCTAATCAGTCGCCTTATTTTAGTGCGTAGCTCGTCCATTTTTGTATTTATTTCATCTTTGCATTCAGTTCCAGACCCAGTAAGTGCGAGACTTATCCTACCTTGGTCAAGTGCGTCTTCGATGGCAAGTAGTACGGCTAAGTGCGTGTAAATATCTTCATCAACATCCACATCACTTACCGCTAAACCTGCATCTGCAACCTGTAGTAAGTGTTCACCGATAGTCATATGAATATAATTTTATCATGGTGCATGATATTATTTTTAGTATGTCAAACAATCTTGAGCTAGGTAAAGACACAGACGCACTACCTCTAACTCCCGACCATCCTGCTCATTTAAAATTAGCTGACAAGCTTCGCGAACTTGAGGCTGATGGACTCACACCTGATAGTGATGAATATATAACTGAAGTAGAAAAATTTGTTCGTGGGGAACCGCAGTTAGCTGCCAAGTTAGCTGAAGACAATCCTTATCTCAGCACTACAATTACTAGAATGAATGGGGAGGAAGAAGTGTCCGTACCTGATGTTGAATCTGAACCAGGTTCAAATATCGAAGCTGTACATAGACGAGCGTTTGCGACTGCCCAGGAAATGCGTCAGATTTGTAATAAGTTGGCTATTGAACTCAAAAACAGGGCAGATAATGGATTAACTCCATTAGTAGAAGAAAGTAATTTGAAAGCTTTGTATCACAGCGTCCAACCATTTGAAGACGCGTTGTCATCTAACCATACTGAACAAGCGGTTGACGCTATACATAGCATTGTTCGTGCAATATCTAGCATAGAAAAAGGCTATAGTGCAGGAGTTAAGGAAGATGTCGAGAGTCTAAAAAAGCTTGGTTTCTATCTTCGGGAGTTTGGTGAGCGAAGTAATACGCTGGCACGAATGTATGCTGAATCTGATACGACTGAAGCGTTAGAAATCAGTCACAGCTCATTACAGCTGAAAGATGTGACGGATGAGAAGCTTCAATTACTAACACGGTTGTTTAATGCTCTAATTGACTATAACTAGAAAATTTTTTATTCGTACTCAATATTAACTACCTTATTACCAATGTGCCGCTCCCTCATTGTTTCTCCTGTTTCTTCATCGACGTATTTTCTGGCATCAAATGTAGAGTAGTCTACTTTAGGTTCTCTTGATGTAGGAAGGACAAAGTCAACTCGTTTTCTTACCTTATCGATGAAATTCAGAAACACTTGGTCTTCAAGGTCGGTATCAACAAGTGAATATATTTCTTGACCATCAACAGCCGGTCGAATAGTTTTTGTGCCATCTTTAGCCATATATTCGAGCAGTAGTTGTTCAAATTGAGTCTCATTTTCAACACCTTCAAATACCTCAGGGTATAGCTCCTTGGCTTTCGTTTCAATTGTGTTCCAGGGCGGCATAAACACTAATAAGTCCTGTGGTGCTTCAAGTGTTTCAGTTGCCGCTTTATATCGTTGGGTTCTGCCGTCAGGTAGGTACGTGTAGACAGACCCCTTTGCTGTCACGAGTCGTGTCGGCTTATGCCGTTCAATAGACTCCTTTGTTGATGGTCTTTCCATACTTATTATTATAACAAGACACTCCCGAAATGGGAGTGTCTGCATTTCCTCGGGGGCGACGTCGTAGAGGATGTTCGAACTGTGTTTGAGAAGATGAATGATACGGCAGTTTATATACCGATATTTTCAGTTACTGAAGAGGTAGGTGTTTTGCAATAAAATTGTAGGCATTTGTCCTCATTTCCTTTGTGAATATGTGACCACCCTCATACTTTGAGAGTAGTACTTCTGAGTCAATATAGCTGCCTTTTATTCTGCTGTATAACACCTCAGCACCAGTTGAGTATTTGTCATCTTTAGTGGCTGAAATAAGAAGATTGGTATTACATCCGAGTTTAGTAATTTTATCCATATCACCAAAACCAAGAATATCAGGAACCCCAAACTCCATTTGAATGCCAACGCGGTTCTCGTCAATGGAGTCTTCGTAATTAACACAGCCACAATTTGAGACAGATACTTTAATTCTATTATCAAATACTGGCAACCAGAGAGCCATTCTTCCTCCATAGGAATGTCCAATAAAGCCAATGTTACCGTTACATTCTTTTCGAGAAAGAATGTAGTCGATTCCTTTCACAGTGTCAGAGATTACTTTAGCAAGTAGTGTGTCACCCATAACAATTTTTTTGACCATTTCAAAAAAGGTTTCTCCAGCCCCGCCTCCTTGGTTGCGTTCTTCAAATGCGAAGGCATCTGGAGTAATTGTTATGTAACCGAGTTCAGTTAGTTCTTTTGCGTAGGCTAAGTCAGGGTCGCCCATTAGACCCACAGGTTCACTTTTACCAATATCCCAGTTGCTCCCATGTTGATGAAAGCAGTAGACTGCTGGTGCGGTATTTTCGAGTGTTTTAGGGATTAACACATAGGCGTTTATTCTTTCATTCTCAGCAACGTTAAAAGAAACTTTCTCTGTCCAGTAGTTCCCACTGTCTTCACGAGAAATCAACTCAGCATCCAAATCGCATTGGTTTTTTGAGTATTTAACTTTTTCGTTGAGTTTTTCTATGTCAGTCATCAAACAAAGTATACCAAAGTTCCCGATTCCCATTAGGGATATAAAATGTCAGAATTAAAATCTTGTTGTATATCTCCGCAAAATAAAACTATCTTCTGCTGGGCGGCTCCTGGACCTTGGGTGGAATCAATTTGAAGAGTTGTGTCTCGATTGGTTAAGCGATGCAAGGGTTTGTTTTAGTTGATGGTAGTGAAAGTGGTTCCACTAGGCCGGTAGAGGAAAAGAAAAAGCCACCCTTCCGTCGAAACGAAAGGATGAGCTTTCAGTTTCGCCGTAGGTGGCAGACTTCAGACGAAGTCAGGAGAGTCAGGATTTTGGGCCATCTCATTGGCATAGTAATCCGCTTCTCCGACCATCGCAGCTGATGTCATCGTGGCAAACATCTCGTCGAAGAACGGTTGGACACCGCTAATGCCTGTTACAACACCACCGTAGACCGAACTACCCCAAAGGCGACAATCACCAGGTAGAAGCAGGTGGGGTTTGGTCAACACGACTTCACGTGAAGACAGTCCAGTCCGCCAAGAAAGACGAGCTTTTCCATAAGCAAAGTCATGGTACGACTTACCGTCCCACTTATCCCAGTCTGCTTGGTCACCGAAAGACGTCTCAAAAAGAATCGGCAGTTCCGCGCCTTCTTGGTAGGGAACGCTCGGCTGCAACACGACAATATGCATATGTGACTTATTGACGTGCTTCTGGTGCATAGCATATTTGATGCTGGGCTTCACGAAGGCACTAAACGCCTCCTTCGCCTGTTCAGGCGTTAGAAATGCAGGGTAGGTCATTGGGAATCCTCCTTGTTTTCAGTTGAATTGAAAAGTGACAGGTTTCCCTGGGACGTCTTTCTGAATCTTGTCACTTAACAGATTTGTGAATTCTTGTCGCCATGCCGTGTCAGCCAGACGAAAGTTATCAAAGACGAAGAATGTCACCAAACACTCACTGTCAGACACATTCACACCAATACCGAAACTGGTATGAGATTGTCCATCGCTGCAAGGGACATGTTCGATTAGATTCATGTGAAGTTCTCCTTATGTGTTGTGCACACGACACTCTCGTAGCAGAGGTTCTATCTCAACCCGAACAATGCCATAAATACTTCCTTTATTCAATACTTTTTGGTACTGTGACTCTTGAACTAGTAAACAAACAAAAGAAAGGTCTTTGAAATGATTATCGGAGTTGACCACGAATACATTCCAGAAAACGCTGCAACAGGTGATACACCTGGTCCTCGGCCAGATGTACGCACCACCTACTGCGAAGTAATGCAGATGGGTGCCTGCAAACTCGATGCGACCGGCAAAGAATTGGCTGTACTGAATCAGACAGTCAGTGCACACAAGCTGGAGTTCATACCACCATGGCTGTCAAAGATGACAGGCATGACTGCACAGAGGCGAGCTGCTGAAGGGGTTCCGTTCCCAGAAGCGCTCGACATGTTGGTTGCGTTTTCGGACGGACAGACACCTTGGACTTTTATGGGTGATGAATATGTGTTGCGTGGAAACGTGGCAGCGCATGGCCTGCAATGGCCGTTCAAGAAACCGTTTCGTTTGGTGAAGCCATTACTGAGCGTGTACCACGTTACGATTGATTTGTACCAGCGGTATGGCTTTGAAGAAATGAACAGCGGCAATCTGCATACGGTGCTTGGAATCAAGTTGCCAGCTATCGAGGGTGTTGGGGCGCATGATGCGCTCCATGATGCCCGGAGCCTTACCCACTCTATTCACCATCTTACGAAAGGAAACTGAGATGCCTGTCAGAATTCGAATTACCAAGATACCTCCAGGCAGTGCTCCTGAAATCATCAGAAAGCAGTGGGTCGATGTTGAAATGCCAGCTGTGCACGATACTGACAACGCCGACTGGGGTGATAATTCAAACATCGGAGGTTACGTTGTTGTCGGTAATGACGCAGTTGATGCGCTCCTCGATGCAGGAAGGCTGACAGCCGCTCAGTTCTGGGGTAGTCCAGTGCCACCACCGCAACTTCGTTTTGTGCGGATTATTGCGAAGTTGTTGGTGAATAACCGCTCTGTCGGAAAGTATCGGTCGTTCTGCCTCACGGTAGGGCGACTTTTTTGATACTATGTAGTTATATGATTATTCTTACCTCATCTGTTGCATCGGTCGCTGACCATATTTACAAAAACTATCTATTAGACAAGGATTACAAGACAGTGTTATTTATTGACACTGCTGCTGAACCAGAGATTGGCAAAGAAGCAGGGGATGATGATTGGTTGCAAGCGGACCTCAAATCCCTACGAGACCAGGGTTACCAGGTGGACCGATGGAGTATAACTGAGCAATCAAGAGATGCTATTGCAGCTAAGATAGACGAATACGATGTGCTGTACATGTGTGGTGGCAACACCATCTACCTACTGCAGCAACTTAAACTAACGGATAGTTTTGAACTTATAAAACAGAAGGTGTTGGCAGGTAAGCCATACATTGGGACTAGTGCTGGTTCCATTATCGCCTGTGCAAAAATTCCTGTGTATCTAGAAGACTCGGAAGGTATTACGCTCGATGATTATACTGGCTTTGGATTCACAAACGTTCTCTTCGTTCCTCATTGGGGCTCTGAGCACTTCAAGGAGATGTATTTGGAGGACCGAATCAAGAAAGCATATGACCCAACCGAACCACCGTTCGTGCTGATGAGTGACTATCACTATATGTCGGTAGAAGATGGAGATATAACAGTGATTAATACAAAGAAGTGAGGATACCATCTCACTTACAATAAGTACTCAGAGGACATTTAGCATAGCGAATTAACTGTTGCTGGTGAAAAATCAGAGTTTGGTGTACCGTAGCAGGCTATAATAGATGTTAGGTGTATATTATGGATATTAAAGCTTTATTAAACCGTAGCAACCTAGTAACTGCCAGGGAGAATGCGGGCTTTTCAACGAATCAAGCAACCGATAAAGTATCAAAGTCTAAGAAGGATGTTGTATTGAGTTGGGAGACAGGTGAATCAGCCCCTTCATTTACACAACTGGAAAATCTAGCAAAAGCCTACCAGGTTTCGCCACTTCTTCTACTGTCCCGCATTGACATACCGCAGCAAAAAGCTGTACCAGACTTCAGGTCAGGTGATTTGTCTATTGGTAAAGACAAAATTAATAAATTGATTAACCTTGTGATTAAACGGCAGGGCTGGCTTGGTGAGAAACTAACAGCACTGGGTTTCAGTAAGAATAAAATTGTCGGCTCAGGTGGGAACTACAATACCCCTGATGCGCTAGCAGATTTCATCATTAGAAAACTCGGTATCAGTCACAGCGATATTATTGGGTTTTCTGGTGAAGCCGGTAAAGAGAAGACTCTAAAGTATTTGGTCGGCCTTCTTGAAAAGCACCAAGTGTTCGTAGGTAAAACTCTCGCCCAGCATAGACTTACAGTAAATGAGATGCGTGGCCTATTCATAAACAATGACCTCGCACCATTTATAGTACTTAACCGCAAAGATGCCGTAGCTGCACAAATATTTACCCTTATGCATGAAGTAGCCCACTTGTTCCGTGCTACAGAGGGTATTTCAGCTGTTGATTTCAGAACCTTAGATAAGCGCTATGCAAAAAATGTAAATGCTGAAGAAGTATTTTGTAATGCAACAGCTGCAGCCATTTTGATACCTGCAAGCTATATCGTCGATGAATCATATTATGAACAGGACGTTCGTAGTCTTGCTGCTCACTTCAATGTTAGTAACTTATTTGTCTTTTATCGTTTGAAGTCGCTCGGTAAAATCCCACAAAGAAAGGTCGGTGAACTGGAACAGCTGTTTGTTGGTGAGACAGCCGAAGCAGTAAAACAAAAGGAGCTAAAAAAGAAGAAGGGTAGTGGAGGTAGTCATGTAAATAACATGCGTGACTCAAACGGCGGTCTGTTCAATCGAGTAGTTCAGTCATTTTATATTCAGAACCAGATAAGCTACACAGAGGCATCAAATGTACTAAAGTTTTCAGCTGAACAAGTATGACAGACCGTGAATCACACAATGACACGGTCTACATAGTCGATGCTAACTTCCTCATTAATTTTCATAAGTGGATGCCTCGCTCGTTGTTTCCTGCATTTTGGCAAGAGCTAGAGCAAACTTTACAGGAAGGTAGATGGGTGCTGCTTGATGTGGTTGTATCAGAGGTAACAAGAGAGGGGCCAATGAAGCGTTGGTGTAAAAAACAAGAGCAAGCAGGTTTAGTTGCAAAGGTAACTGACACAGATAAGTTGGCAGGTGCAGAAATTAATAATCAGTATCCAATGATTGATGCAAATTCAGGCCGTTCTACCAACGACACCTATATAATCGCTCATGCAAAGGCAAATGGTTATGGAGTTGCTTCAGATGAGGTTCCCAGGATTAATGACAGTAAGCCGTATAAAATACCTGATGTATGTGAAGAGCTAAAAATACCTCGGATAAGGAAAGCAGAGGTTTTGTATAAAAGACTAGGTATTGATTTCATCAATCACACTCCCACATAAAAGAAAAGGCCGCCACAGGACGCCCCTTTCGGTGTCTTGTGACGGTCTATCATGATTTGGTGTCTATTCAGGCCTATTCCAGGTCAAACCATGTAGTTCACCCAAGTCATCTTTCAGCAACTCGCCATCTGCCCGTCTGTCATGCTTGTACATGTCATACAGGCAGTAGACAGCCATTTTCGCTTGGCCCCACGGTATGTCACCATCCTCATAGAGATGGTTCCATATCTGCCGCCTGGTGAAGAAGGTCATTTCCTGTGTCAGGCCAGATGTCACATTCCGAATCTTTACCTTCGACGGATGTGTCAGGTAGCCCTCGAACAAGTGGACGGTATGGCCACCAGCTTCAGGTGAAAGTGTCCATTGGCCAATGCCGCCTGGGTGCCAGCTGGAGAAGGTAAGCTGTTCGGCGACCATTCTGTGAACCGCTTGGCTTGCAGAGTTGTCAGTGGTTATAATTTTACCACCAGGGAGCCACCATTCACCGTTCGAACGCCGCAGAAACAAGATGCTTGCCTCGGTGTCCAGAGATTGTTGAAAGAGAACTGCAAACGCACTGTCTGCCATCGTGTATACCTCTCATAATTAAAAGGACAAGTTATTTAGTGAAACAGTAGCACGAAAATTGACTTTGTCAATAAATTGTAGTAGTCTGTTCACGGCATAGAGATGGTCTCTATAGCTCATTCCAAGGAGGTTTCAGCTAATGGAACAAAAAAGATTGACTGCAGAAGAACGTCATCCCTGGTCCGCACCGGCAATAGATGAATTGATGCGTCGCATGTCATGCACGTTCCTGAGGACCGCAGATGTCACCATGGTTCAAACGAAAGGTCTCGATTGGGAAGCTGCGGTATTGCACTACAAATCTCAGGTCGGTGGCCGTGACGCTCTTGTGTATCTCGGTAGCGTTGGTTGGGGAAACTTTGAAGCCATCTGTGACTTCAAACTGTTTTTCTTCGATGGAAGTCGAGGGATACCCAAGCGTCTGCCTTATGACAAAGCTAAACGTTGTTTTGTGAACTGGAACTGGACTAGTAGAGGTGATGTGTACAACGTCAATCTCCGCTCGGTCACCTGGACTCAGGGCGGCTAGACAGAAGTAACCATCACTTTTATCTGTAGTACTTGCTTGATAAATAATCAAGTTTGCATCCAAGCCGTTAGTCTGAATAAAATTTGTCCCTTGTCTACCTTCTACATATGCTTCAAATGAAGCACTAGCGACCAAGTCGCATTGACCCCGGCCATGTGCACGGGGTTTAGTCTTGTATTAAACGATTTGTATAACCCGCCGCTACCAAATACTCAAACGCCTCCCAGACCTCACCAGGCATATCCTGCTCAATCTGAAAGCCTAGCTTGGGGTACTCTTTGATACGTTGCAAGACACCAACCAAAGCGTGTATCCAATGCTCACCAACACTGTTTGATTCATTTGGGTAGTCGGCCAAGCTGATGGGTGGTGAGGTAACAATGAGATTGATGTCAGGTAGCCAGACTTTGCCAGTGGCGTAGGTGCGACGTTCCATGTATGGCTTTTGAACCGCTATGAGTGTTTGCACATTAACACCTTTTTCTTGTAGTCGCTGTAGAGCGAACTCGTAGTTTTGGCCAGTATTCTGTGATTGATTTTCTACTATGATGGCTGATTCTGGTACGCCCATGGAGATGGCTTTTGCGGCAAATACTTCCGCTTCGGTGCTACCAACAAACTGCTCACGCCCTGGTTTATCATTGTGTATATTGCCAGACCCAGAACAAACCAAATACGGCGCCCAACCATCAA
>Ga0306901_1000499_pt1 | contig 16673 bp, 41 predicted proteins | sample AntRauMFilla3767_FD_190431 | JGI IMG/M metagenome (GOLD analysis project Ga0306901, IMG submission 190431) | Saline lake microbial communities from Rauer Islands, Antarctica - Metagenome Filla 3 #767 (v2) (version 2) | ecosystem: Environmental > Aquatic > Non-marine Saline and Alkaline > Saline ... | reverse complement strand
CAGAGCATGTCATCCCGTCCGACGCAGGATACATATCGCACGCGCCGCATACCAAGCTCTCTCGCACCTCCGCGATGTCTCCTTCCGTCAGAAGATCTATGTTATCTCGTTCTTTTTCGTTATTGTCTGTCATTTCATCGCTCGAAGGAATAAGTTCAGGAACATCAGCGCACAACCGCGTGCGATGGCAAGGTGAGGGGTTTCGCCTCTCAGGCTTCTGGACCCCTGAAAACATGGCGGGAGCCTGAAGATATACCAACCGGCGCAATCGGGCTCCAAGGCAATGTCGAATTCCTCGCCAGCCATTGTCTCGAAGAGGCGTCCAGACGCCGCCCATGTGGACGAATATCGGTGCTGCCCACTCCTGTATAGCTTCTCGAAGTATCCCTTGAAGGGCCTTGTGTTGCTCCAGTTGGGATATTCAAAGCCAAAGCATACCTTATCGAGTTCTTCTCCGGCTTCCGCCTCGCGAGCCCAAGCGGTCAACTCAAAGGTGGCCTTGTCGATCTCGTCTTTGATCTCCCTCCACTCATCAACGGATGTGTCGGAATCGATCGACCCCTTGAGGCTTCTAAGATGCTCGTATCGGTCTATAACTTCACTCACTGCTCACCTCTATTAGTCTGATCCAAACTTCGAGCTGACCACGCTGTTCTTCATGAGCGATCTGCCTTATCACCCCGTCTGGCGACCAATTGGGGTGATCTTCGGTAAGGACGGCCACGGAACCGGCTTGCCACTCGTCATGAATCCAGAACTCGAAAATGAACTCGCCGTGTGTTTCCGTATGAGGTTTGAGCGTCCATTTGCTCGAATTCTTGAGATACGTCCTGATCTGATGAAGATCGACCTGCTTCCAATGCCACTCAGTAATCCGGCCTTTCGATAAGGCCCTGAAGGTCTCCAGCATCTGAGATGCCTCAACAGCGCTCAGCTCTGTCACGCCAGCTGCGGCCCCGGGGCTCGACATTCGCGCCATGTCGACGATGAGTTCGAGGTCTTGTTCGGAGATGTACTTGCATTTTTTCATTCGGCCCACCTCATCTCATCCTTGGTGACTCCCTTGGCCCTCATGATACCGCCACATAGGGCGATAGAGTGCTCAACAGTATCTCCAGTGGCGCTGAGATTGACGATGTCGCTCTCACTATGGCTGTTGAGGTGCATGACAGCACAGGAGCCATCATAGGCCCTGAGACGCCCCATGAGATGCCTCAGAAGCCTCAAGGCGTGCTTAGGGTTGGACGAATAGCTGGCGGCAACCTCTTGGAAGCGGCAGTCTTCGTAATTACCGGCCTCTTTATGGTCTCTGAGCCACCATCGCCGTTCCTGCTCGGTAAAGTCCTTCAGGGAGTTTCTAACCCCCCAAGGCTCCTTACCTCTGGAGTCAATAAGGGTGTACTGAGTGGGATCCTCCATGAATTTCGCACAGAGCACATCAAGCTCAGGACCGGGACTGAGACTGCGAACATAATCTTCCGTAATATCGTCGCTCATCACCGCACTCATCTATGGGTTATTTCAGCTTTCGGACTCTAAGCTCAATCTCTTCAACACGCAAGGGTGAGCCGACATCTTCTCGATGACCCAAAAACGATGTCATCTTCGCCTCCCAAGACTCGCCATCTTCGAACTCTACAATGAACTCAGAAGGATACCCATCCCTCGAAGTCATCCTGTAGGGCGTGATTCGTTGCGATGCCAGCATCCATACGAGCGCTTCGCGGTTCTCGGGGGTATCGCTATCGTACGCTATGGCGCGATACTCTTCGCCATCGACATATGCCTTAATCACCGCTTTTCTCCTTATCACTCTGAAGTTGAAGCCTAGCCATCAATGACTGTGAACGAGGTTGAGCCCTCAAAGGTCGCCAGCATGGTGTCGTAGTCGACCTGACCTTCAGATAGCTGATATGTTCCCCCTTTGTTAGAGAAGGCTGAGAATGCCTCACCTCTTCCAACGAAGACAGCGACGTGGCTGGGTTTCAGAAGCTCACTCTCTGCCGGGAGAAGATCGCGACCGGGCTCAAGAATCTCGACTACAGGGGCTCTATCGGCATCCCATACGCGAAATTTGGTTCCCGACAGGAGGCCAAGCAACTTCTTAGCTGGCTCCTTTGCATCCTCGAACCCCTTTCCGTTGAATACCACCTCTGAACGAACAAACACGCTCAGGGGGTCAGATTCTCCCCTCATGTTATTCTCAATGTCTTCAAACTTCACGACAACAGATTTCATAGCTCATCCTTGGGCTAGCCGTTAAAGGGATCATCCGGATCTTCGAGTCTGTCCGCCAAAACCTCTCCCTTAATGAGGTCAGCCTCGGCTTCAGGGTCATAGGTGCAATCTTCTTCGTAGCCCTCACATCCACAAGGGCAGTCTTCGTCAGGCTCATACTCGTCGCCGCCGACGAACATCTCGTGCATCCTGTTTTCCCATCTCTCAAAACTCATGACGTCGCTGCCTCTGATTCATCAATGTACTGATTTGCGGCCTCTACAATCTTATCAATACGGTCATCGCCTTCCTCAAGCCAGATGATGTTGTACCCCTCCCTCGGGGTAATAAGCATCATAGGCCGCCTTCTTGTTGATATTGAAAATATCGTGAAGTGCCCAAGAGCGGCTAGATGAGAGATGTCTGGCCAGAACCTTGCCGTCTTCGGCAACAGCTATGCCTGCAAAACCGGCAGAGTTAATGCCATCAACGAACCCAAAGATCCGAGGGAGGCGCTCGTGCTCATCACTCCAGTATGAAGCATCCCAAGCCTCTTCTTTGTTCATGTGCTCGGGCTTCCAAGCAATCTTCGGGTCAGGCCACCACTCGTCGGGCTCAGGTAGATCAACCGGCACATCATCAGGGCTTTCGATCTCAGTAATCGTCCTGCGCCGCCGAACCCCGCAGGCCCAATCAGCTTTCTCCCAAGCCTCTTCTTCAGATTCCGCTGCAATGATACCAGTGCCGTAATCGCACAGGGAATCACTGACAGAGTACGTCCAAGGGAACCCGAAAGGTACACGGTCGTGATCCCTTTCCCATTTCATCCAATACATTTTCATTTCAGTCATAGCTACCAATCTCCATATTCGATAGTTATTTTGACATCTGAATATATTACCAGTCACCTCCGCTCGATCCCCATAGATCCGCTTGATCTGCCACTCGCTGACGTTGCGGGCGAATGTTGATAGTGCCTTCGTGAGATGGCCCGATCATCAAGTTTAGGGTTTCACAGGCGAGGTAGTAATTGGCCTTGGGTTCGTACTTTTTAACCTCACGCATGACCTCGTTCAGCTCTTCGACGGCCTCGCGAAATCGCCTCCTGTGATCAGCTTTGATTCTCTGCTTGGCGGTTGGCATAGCTCACCCTTTCGGCGTTGGTGTCAACATTCCGGTTGGCCCGACTCGGTCGCCGTTATCCGTGAACTTTGGGCCATCAGAGCAGTCATAGTAGTCACATTCAGACCACCCACAGCCAAAGCAACCGGCAGGGCCATAGATCACTGCCACTCCGTTATGGCAGCTCTCCTGAGAGAGTTCACCACCACAATTGGGGCAGTCCTCGTCTTCGTCTAGCCTATCTCGCATAAACTCCATTATTCCTCCTTGAGCAATGGATGCTCGTAATCAGGGCAGCACATCAGCAGAAAGCGCCACTTTTCCTCATCCTTCCAGCACCCGTAGCAAAAGTCTACATACCCCTCAGGGCGCTTGAGCCGGGGCTTCCAGCGATGCCTACGAGCGCCTATGTCAGCTTCCTTGCGCAGGCGAAAGTTCCCAGCCTCGGGTTGAGCGTCACCGCAGTGATCGCATTCAATCCAGACCGTCCTCTTGCCTTCGAAGTCTTCGCCTATTCGAGTCGCCATTTGGTCACTTCATCTCTCGATTCAGATCATTGCGCATCTTTTTTAGACGAGCGGCGTCCTTGAGGTCCCATCCATGGGTCTTGCACAGCTCGACGAGGGTATCCCACCCCCCAGCCAACGACAATGCCATACAGCCAAGCGTCAGTCTCGTTCTTTGACCAATCACGAGGATCTGTCGCCATCGCGATACGCATCGATACAAGAGGGTTCTTTCCTTCCATGGTTGAATCCTTAAAGCAAGCAACCGCACTTGGGGCAGTACGTGGCAGCGTTCCATTCGGGCTGCCACGCATTGGCACCACAGGGGCAGTTTAGGTATCGGCCATCCTTAGACCATTTGCCGAGACGCTTTCTCAGCTCGACAAGGCGATGTTCACAGACACCTTCCTTTTCGGCTTCCTTGAGTGTGTGCTCGGCGTACATGCCCTGATGACGATGAGCATAGTCCAAAAGGTTGACCGCGTCTACCTCATCCTTATAAAGGAGAGGAACCCCATCTTTCTCGAAAGCAACCTCGCGCTCTCCACCGCGCATATGGCGCTCGATCTGCCTCTTGATGCTCTCTAGCCTGTTGGCCATAATTTCTCCAGTTCTTCAGTCCAGAACCCGTTTGACTTGCATCCGTAATGAAACTCAACCGTGATGAAAGGATCCTCGGGCGACTCTCCGACATCAGCGCCGGTGCCTTGAACCCTCACGACCGTTCCACACCGGCCGGTATACCGGTCATCGTACGTCTCGTCACAGCCCTTGGCAACCCTAACCGTGTTTCCTACTTCGATGCTTTGTGGCATTACTCTCTGCTCTTGGCTTGGCGATACGGAAACGTGCGAGTGGGGCCTTCGGTCATCGGCTGACAGTCGATAAGAGCCTTATTGGACGCGTTCTTCTTTTCCACGCGATCCACATGCTCTGCGATAGCCTCGAACACACCGCTCTTAGGGGCGTCCATATTAGCTTGCTGCCAGACCAGATTTCGCACCGCCCTCGCAAATTCGATGTTCTGCTCATTCGTCCAACTGTCCTTTACGTCCGACATCTTTCAGAACTCCTGTAGATATTTTGATTTCCTCATCAATCGTGGCATCAAGCAGCAAGGCACCATCTTTTTCTTCGGACTTAACATCGATGTGTGTGGCGATCTCGATAACGATACCGAGTCCGAAGTCATACCGTTTCTTCGTGGTGGTTCTCATAGCCTAGTCATCCTCAAGGCTGGGAGCGACAAGCTTATCATTGTCGTCGACCCGGCCCTTAACGACTGCACCGGACTCATGCGCCCACCAACCCTTGGAGCTATAGGGATGAATATACTCCCCGGGCTTAAGCCCTGTTTCGAAGCGCTCGTGGGGGTAGCTCTGCTTTCCGTCCGAGGACTTGCTCTGGAAATGTACCCACTCTTTGGTTGCCACCTCCTGAGAAGCCTCAGGATCGCTCTCACGGGCTTTCATTTCCTCGTACGACTCATCGGCCACCTCACTGAGTAGATCTGGCCCCTCGTTGCTCTCAAAGAGGTCCTGCACCGATATGTTGGACTGGATGGACGACCTTTGGGCTGATGTGACGTCAAATTCACCCGTTTCGGCATCGATCTCCATAACAATCTCTACGGAGACGGGAAGGCTGATCGAAATGCTTCTCTTGATGGTTTTCTTCGTGCTCATCATTCCTCCTGATCAGTTCCTTGATCTTTCACGACGTTCCTATAAACGATCTCTTCAGCCTCTTCGAAGTCATACTTCGGAAATAGGTCCATGAGCATCTCAATCGCAGCGTCCGGACCTTTCTTTTCGTAGGTATCAAACACGACCTCCCAGAATCGAGCACCTACACGAGTGCCGACCCAATCGTTGAGGTAGAGAGCTTCTTGCATGGTTGCCAGCATACGGAGGCCCTGAATCAGCGCCATCTCGGTCGCAACCGTATCTGCATCCACCAAGAAATCGGTATGAACTCCACCATCCTTGTCGACGAGAACCACGGAAAGTCCAGCCACACTATCGCTCTCGATGGCCTTTTTGATATTTTTGATCTCTTCTGCGTTCATGCCTACTTCCTGTGCAATCGATTGCACGCTTGGGTCTACTTGGTGTGTCGATAAACGGCGGGTCCGCCACACTCCGGACAGACCTCGATATGAGACTCTTGAGACGTGAAGTCATCGCACCAGCCGTATCGCCAGTGAGTGCCGGGTGGTAAAGCGTCGAACTTCTGAGCCTCTTCCTTCAGACTTTTGGCTCGTTCTTCGCAGCGCTGAGCCATGTCAAAATTGTGCTCACCAAGCTTCTTGTTAGCTTTCGCGTCGGCTCTGAAGTTTCTCAGCGCCTCCTGCCTCATGACTTCCCTCTATAAGTGGCCTTGAGGATGTCGATACTTTCGATAATTTCCTTCGGTGCCATCTCGATGTTTGGAAGCGAAAAGCGTTGGTCGTCTGTGACGATTGTCACATCAGACCTGATAGCCCTGCTCAACCAGTGACACTCGCCCATGTCCTTGATGACTTCTTCGATGTGGTCCTTCTTGTACATACCAGCCCGTTTCAGCATGGCTTCGGAGGGCTCAAGTGTCTTGATGCCGTCACCAACCTGCTCAAATCCACGATCACCACAATCAGGGCAGCACCAAGCCTGTGTTAGGGGATCGGTGTAGAGCATGGGGCCAGTGAACGTCCTGTTGATATGCGGGCAATTGTCCTCTCCATCGCCCCAGAACTCAACGATGCGTTCAGCGTCGATGACAGGATAGTAGGCAACGAGTCTACCTTGCCCGAAGACGCCAGCACCCGGGATCGAATGGATCTCGTGCTGCCTACACCAAGCCATGAAGTCCGTTATTTCCTGATGCTCGCCGTTGATTTCAATCCGGACGCAGATGGACGTGTCTTTAATCTCCATGACGTTTCCCTTTGAGTCGCTGCCTTTTCTCAAGTGCTTTTTTGGCTTCCGTGTAATCCCACCTGTTGTACCAGCATCGCCCACAAAGCTCGTGCCCGGGTGCGACTGGATCTTCGCGCTCGGGCTCATCCTCGAAAAGGGTGGTTCCACATCTGAAGCAGTTAGGTTCGGCCATCTTCGTTCTCCTTTGGGTCGGCCCTCAATTCTCGAACAGTGGCATCCCATATACGCTCAAGCTGCTCTCTAGCACCAAGAGGGAAGTTCAGAGGCCATCTATCCACGGCTCTTAGCATCACGTGTATCCTACCGAAGCGATCCCACGCGTCTTTATCAAAACGAAGAACCTCGTCGGCGCTACGACCGCATTTCTTCCGAGTCGACAGGTCATAATGCCTGCCGTTAACAACCACCTTCCCCGTAGGGAGCACGCGTTCGACCTCGACCTTCCTTAGTCGTTTAGCCCTGTCAGTCGTGACTATGACGGTTTGTCCGGCTTCCATCAAGCGTCTCCTTTAGTGAACTTCTTCATTCGTCTTCCTTACGCCAGACCTACAGGACGTAGGTAACCTCTTCCTTTTCCGACCCGCTAAACTTCTCGACCTTCTTTTTGACGGGGAGGACTTTTATCAGCTCCCAATCAGGCCCGGGATCTTTAGGCGCGGTGCCAAACACATGCGTGGTCTCAGTCTTAACAGCCATCTCTACCTCTCTGTTGTTGCATTTCGTGTGCACGCTCAAGGTTCTCAACAAACGCCGAGAACTCATCGGGGTCAGACGTCACATAAGACATCTTGGCCTCGTGGATAGGATTCTCGGACTGAATACCCGCCCCTAAACAGCCCAACTCGACGGCGATATAGTACGGCACAGGCTCAGAGGCGTAGCTGAACTTATCGGAGGCGTTATCAAACCAGCGCGCCCATTTGAGATGCTTCTTGGCAATCGTGACGCCGTGTCTCTTCGCAGCTGCAAGGATTTCCTCGGGGCCAGACGCGTCGGAGCGAGCCTCGTTAATCTCAGATTCAGATCTCTCCCGGCAGACCTCAAGAGCCTCGAACTCGGCCTTGGTGTACGAAGCCCCACAGACACACGTATAGGTGTGATAGAGCGCTTCCTTCACCTCTGTGATAACGAACTCAGGTGTCCCGCTCTCGTCAACCTCTCTAGAAGTTCCGATGATTTCCGGGGAGGTTCCAGTCATGGTCCAGCGATTGACCACAACAGAGCATCCCGTACATTTCCTACCGTAATCCTTCACGTCTACCTCCATGTCTTGCGATACGGTCAATGCCTTCGCGGTGCCAGAGCACTCGATCCTCTCCAGATAAAACCTTCTGGAGAATATCGGGTTCCAACATTAGTTCCCGGAGCCGCTCACTAGGAGTGTCCCCGTATGCTAACAGAAGCCAATCGTACTTGTTGTAAGAGCGAGCTATCCCGGTGCTACAAGCGCATAGGCTAATCTCTTTGACTTGGTCTCCCTCGATATGAACGCAGAGCGACTCATAGGAGTGAGATGTGATCAAGCAAGTAAACTTTCGTGCCACTCTGAGACCAATCATTTCTCTTCAGTCCCGATGCCGTGCTTTCTGCAAATACGGCAAGCATGGGCCATGTTGATTCCGCGTCCACGGTAAACAAAGACCAGCGCAGCCTCCCGGAGACTTCCCGTTTCCGAATAGACCCGGCGCGCTTCCTCGATGGTTTCACTCGTAATCATATGCTCTCCTTTTCAAATTCATCCTTGCTAGGCTTATAAGGCCCGTATCCCAGCATCCTGTTCATCCAGCGTCTCGCATCAAGACCGTTGCCTTCGAATTCGCCCAGCTTGATGAACTCACCCCTTGGAGCATCTTCTGGCTCGATGGTGTGAGCGAAAGTCGGATCTTGACCCTCCATGATTAGCGAGTGGCAAAAAATACCGGGTTCGTCTAAATCGTGCTGATATTTGGCCCATAGTTCGAAGACGCCCTGAGTAGAGTAAGCACTGTCCTCCAGCATCACTCGGCCGGTAACCTCGTCATATCTGTCGCACCCCTTCATGCCTTTGCCTCGGAATCAGGAATGAGAAAGACGCGCCTATCCGATGAGGCTCGGAGCGAGAAGACCTCTCGTTCGGTGACATCATCCCAGCGGTGACAGGAGATAGACATCTCGCCAACATAGGAGACCTTCCAACTCACCATGAGGTCGCCACCGAAATAGAACTTATCGCCCTTTTTGAGATCACCAAGTTTGATAGGCTTCTTTCCCGCCAGCTCATCTTGGATTTCGGTCACCTTTGACCTGAACGCATCAAGAGCGGGGCTCGTATCGATGGAGCGCTTGATGTAGTGAGGCTCCATGAGTGCATTCAAGTGCTCTTCACAGGTATGCGTACTGTCTTCCATCGCGCTCATAAAGGCGTGATGACCGTCGTTGTCCCTCGGCCTCCACTCGGGGAGCGGGGCACCAATAGCCCATACAGCGTCTTTGGTGCACTGGTATTCACCGTCTTTCGAGACCCAGCAGCACCAAGGCGATTCCGGTTCGGATCGCGGCGGCTCTTCATCCATGAACCTCTTGGTGACCTCCCTAGCAACTGCATCGAGCTTCTCGGCAATGTGCTTCTCGTATCGACTCATCTTAAGCATCAGTTCGTCACCTCTAATCGGTCTTATCCCGTTGAAAGTCACATCTCTTACCACGGCGACCACAGGCCCTGCATACGGTATCATGCTTGCTGTGGACGTATACCTCGGTGCTCTCACAGCTGTCGCAGATCAGGTACTCGACATCATTGGAGACCCCACAGGAATCGCATACCCCGGTGAGACTTATATCAAGGATGCTACCCACAGGAGATCCGGCGGCCCCACAAGACCCACATCTCCATGAGTAGAGAACGCCACGCCTATCCGAAGTCAGCCCCTTAATGGATACGCTCTTAGCCTTGACGCTCATCCTCGATCTCAACGCAGTCGTCTTGTTGCTCTAACCAGTCACGAATCTTGTCGGCATCCCGTGGTGAGTAGTAGCCGATGCATTTGCCACCACCAGCCATGCCAGCCCCACGAAACGCGAACACTTCCTCATCGATGCTCCAGCTCAGGAACCGGCTGGCTAAATCACCCGGGCCTCCGATCTCCACCCTGACAGCAGAGTACATAGAGGCATAGTTGCGCTTTGGACGATTCACCTTGGGCAGAGGCCCCAGATCGTTGTCACTTCCCATGCTCACTCCTGAATTCCTCAAGCCTTTCCTTAGCCTTCTCTAGCTCGTACGCATTCCAGTCGCAAGGCATCTCGAAAAAAGAGGTGATGGTTGGACGAGTTCCAGTAGGAGGTCCCCATGCTATCGGCGCTCTTAAGAATGCATCCGGGCCGGGTCTTCAGCTGCCTACCGTACTTATCGAGATCCCAGCCTGCATCAAACCAGCCCGGGTCATCTAGAAATTTTTCGGCGGAACCCAAGTCAAGCGACCACCAATACCCGAACTGTTCAACATAGACCCTAGCCATATTCTATCTCCCTATCCTCTTACTCTCTATCCTCTTACCCCTTTCGCCCTATCCCTTATTCTCTATCCCTTACTCCCCCTCTTTCCCTTCCCCTTACACTCAGGGCACTTGCTAAGAACGGACCTCGACTTTCCCTCATGCTTGCAATCAGGACAGCGATAGCTGAGGAACCCATCTCTCCTGACCAGCAGTCCGCTGGCGTTCTCGTAGTGCAGGATGTGTACCCCTACGGCCTCCTTCTTGGGGATACATACAGGGATGACATACGAGTTCATCACCCGTGTTATGCCCCTCATCGATGGATCCACAACGGTCACATCTGACAATGACACCCTTATGGATAAGCTTGTCGACATCGTTACGTAGCTCAGCCAGTTCCTTCTCTACTTCCTGTAGCGTTCTCTCTTCCATGATGCCTCCAGTTTAGTTGTCGATCTGCTCTTCTAGGTGCTTGAGGTCCTCTTTGAAGCCCTCTACCTGTTCACCAGCACTCTTCATAAGCTCGTAGAGTTCAATACGCACACCGGCTAGATAGGCAATCCTTGTAGCCTTCTTGAGGCTCACCTCCGCCTGATGCATCGCCTTATGGGCTTTACGGATCTCTTCAGCCCTACTCTTATCGAAGCCATCCGCTATCCTCTTGTCTGTGTCATCCATCGGATTACCGGCAAAAAAGGAACCATACTTCGCCTGCTATCCGTGGTTTACACGGAGAGGTAGCGAAGGATACTGCGCTTTACGGCCCCAAAGCTATCAACAAGCAAGTCTTATGTCCAGAAGGAGATGAACTGGCCCCCGAGCTTTGTCAAGAGACCACATGGCCCCCAATTGGCCCCGTGTGTAGAGAGTAGGGATTTGGCCCCGAACAGGAAGCTCTGAGGGCAACAGGGAGGGCAGTTGTCTTCTTATTGTGATAGGGAGCAAGGATGGGCGTTGTGGAGGGCTTACGGGGCTATTGAGGTATCCTGTGAAGGGAGACGCTTTTGCACTCCAGTGCGAGGTGTTTGACCTATATGGACTATTTAGCGCATTCGCTGGCCGAAAATTAAATCCATTTAGGGACAAATAATCACTTGCTCGACTAGACACGGGGGTTACTTTTTGGTATACTAGGGGAGGGAGTTGCGGACACGCTGTCCGCGCCTTCCCAGCGCGAGCCCCACGGGGCGTGCGTGACTAGCCCCTGAGAAACTTTGCTAGGGCTGTTGACACGCACTTTCTTCCTGTGGTATCGTGCCCTTCCGGTCGATGGATTGGCCGGACGCGTCCCTCACGGGGCGCGGACATAGCGCCGCCCGCTGCTAGCGGGTAGGCCCTACAGACGCTCTCGCTAGCCGCGACAACACGGCTTGCCGAGCCCGGGAAGAAGGCCCGGGTGACCTGAGAAGCTCGTCTGTACGGCAGGCGCGTGGAGCCCACTCGGAGACGAGTCGGGCGCTGAAGCGCACCACCGGCAGACAGGCTGAGGTCAACGCTCGCTCGCTAGGGCAGAGCATCTGGACGCTGGGTTGGTCCCCAGCGGTTGATTGACTCGCAACTACCACGCGAGCTGACAAGCTCTTTGAAAACTGAATAGGATCTAGTTTCGCTTCCCAACGGGAGAGCGCCACGCGCTTCGTGCGCAGGTCGTGCCTAACGGCCCGGTGCTCTCCCACCGAAACGCCAGCTCGCTGATGACCGCTGCCTAGTGCGAGGCGAGCAGGCGTCGATGGTTCGCTACCATCCTGAAGAGGCATTCCCGGGTCGCCCCCGGGAGGCTCTAGAGGTGTTTGTGCATGGCCGTCAGAGTGTTCGGCCCCGGTCCCTCCCGTACGGAGATGGCCAGCTGGACGCGCTGACGGCCACGCACAGATGCCACTGGAGTTACGGGAGGCAAGGTGGTCCGAGGGCGCTGACGCGCACAGGGCAGGCCACGCTGGCCCCCATGGTGCGCACAGGCCGGGGTCGATTTCGCTCCGCAGTATAAAGGGGGTTGTTCCACGACCCCAAATAGAGCCACTCGCATACTACTGGCCCCCTCGGCCCCAAAACGGACAAGCTTTGCACTCTAGTGCATGGCCCCCGGGTGAGTCTAGCTCAAACGCTAGCCCCCCACCGGTGTTTTCTGGAGCCCCTACTGGCCCCCAAAAATTACTGGAGCCCCCCTTGCCCCCAAACTAGGACAAGCGCCGAAACGCGAGTGCACACGATTGCACTCGCGTCTATCGGGAATGATCTCCCGGTACTGATGAGGCAGATCACTCAAACGATAAGAGAGGATGTGAAAATGAGCTACTACAAGGCAGTCGGCAACGTGCGGGGGCCGTGCCCGCACCGACACTCTTGTGTCCGCACCGCATACAAGTGCGTGGTAAGAGATAGTATCTCTTGCCACTCCCTCGGGGGAGGCGCGTACTCGGATCGAGTAGTGAAAGCATTTAAAGATGGGGAGCAGTTTGAACTAAATGAAGAAGAAAGAAATGAGCTTTTTAGACTGGAAAGGAAGCGCGCCTATGGCGCGACTCTAAAAGAGCTTTAAGAGAGCTTTAATATGCCGAAACGCCCCCGGGCAACCGGGGCGTCCGCTGGGGATGATTTCCCAGCGCTGATGAGGCAGATCAACTAACTACGGGAGGAATACAATGAGCACCAAAGACACCTACAGAAAAATGCTCGAAATGACCAAGGGCTTCGGCATCGGACACCTCAGGGGCGTGAGTCGCGTCTGTGAAGATGATGCCCCACTGGTCCGCGTCATCCGTCGTAAGGCTGATGAGATGCTTCGCATCAAGCTGCTGGAGCAGCGCGCACAGCGTCGAGCTGAGGCTGTTGCATGGGCCGATAAGGTCCGCGATTGCCTCGACCGCTACGGCGTCCTCTATGTCGAGCACTGGCAGCGTGACTGTGACATGTGCGAGGCCAACAGGCTTCGAGAGTTCACCAGCCATGATGAGTTCTTCAAGTGGCGCGAAGACCAGTGGCAGCACGCCGAAGGCCCGATGCGCTTCGAGCTGCTGACGCCTGAAGAAGCCGACGAGTTCAGGCCCCATACCCGCGACCGGGCTCTCGAAGCTTGGGAGAACGGACGGGGTACGGCACTACGAGTATGAGCCGAAACGTCAGCCTAGCGGTTGGCGTCCATCCGTATTGATCCCCGGGTGCTGATGAGGCAGATCAACTAACTACGGGAGGAACAATGCCACAAGAAGAGATGAGAGCAACAAGCCAGCGTTCGTATGACGCCAACCAGCGCTACGAGAAGGCGACCAAGAAATTGGAGGCCGTGCTGAAGGCGCTCAAACCGCTGGAGGCGCATCCGTTCGAGACTCTCGGACTGGCGTCCAAGGCTGAGTTCGAGGAGTTCGTCGAGGCCGCCGAGAAGCTGCCAGACGCGCTTCGTGAGACCCGCAAGACTGACCGCGAGTGGCAGAAGGCACAGCAGGCCGCGTCTGACGCCTACAAGCGTCACAACGGGCTTTGATCACACGCCGAAACGCCTCGCAAGGGGCGTCCGTGCACCAGTGACCGGGTGCACGCTGATGAGGCAGGTCATTTACTTCAAGTGCTGGGAGGCACCATGGAAGACAAAAAGCCCGACTGTAAGATCGTCGCTCGTGCCGAAACGAATCGCGAGTATGTCCTGTACGAAAACGGCGAACTGTGGACGACTGGCGAACACGCCTATCGATGTGGTTATGTAAGTGACCCCGAGAACATCACAGCCGCCATCGACGCCCACGAGGAAGAGGTACGCATCCTGCTCGCCGAGGCCCATGCTGAATTTGGCCTGTGAGTTAGCCGAAACGTCCGGTCGCCCGGACGTCGCGTCTGGATTGACCGCCAGACGCCTGATGAGGCAGGTCATTTACTTCAAGTGCTGGGAGGCACGCATGAACAAGAATCAAGACGTTCGCAATTTCGCCAAAAAGCTGAGAGTCCACGGCCTGACGCCCACGATGAGACATACAACATCGGGGCTTATGCTGACACTCGGTGAAACCGGCACCGTCTATCCCGACGAGCAGTCCGGGGTGCTGACCATCGGTCTCGGCCGGGTCCAAGACATCCACTGGATCAAGCTGGTCCGGCTCGGTCTGGGCCGGGGCTACAACTTCGTCGACTACAAGACGGGCGACCCCGTCAGCCGTGAAGATGCAGGCTGGCTTCTAAGGGCTGCTCAGAGCAGAGGCAGCATCACGATGAATCGCATGAAGCAGGTAGCATAGCCGAAACGCTCTCATCTCCACAGGGTGAGGGCGTCCGCTAGGATTGATCGCCTAGCGCTGATGAGGCAGATCATAATACTACGGGAGGAACAATGTCTAACGAACTGAAGAAGATCTCACTCGATGAATTGCCCGCCGAATTCGCCCTCACCAACAGTGAAGGCGACATCGTTATGCTCGTCTTTCAGGGTAAAGACAGCGGCTATCTGAGCGTTGATTTCAAGGGTGTCCGATCTCCGGGCGCTCGCGTCTTCGAGCTGGGCGGTGTCGTCCAAGAGCACGGGCCGACGATCTCGAACAGACTCGACGTCGAGGTCCCCGAAGTCAAAGAACACGACTCGTACCTGAACGTAGATGGTCACTTCAAGTAAGCCGAAACGCTGGCCTTTGGCTGGCGTCCGTCCTGACTGGTCCCCGGGCGCTGATGAGGCAGACCACAATTTACCACCGGATAGGGAGCACTACAATGAGCAAGCAAGACAAGCAGATTGAGAAGGCTACCAGCAAGTCCAAGTTCGGCGTGCTGGCCATCGCTCGCGCAGAACGCAACAGCGACGACCAGCTCGTTCTCACCGTTATCGATCGCGGCCCGTTCGCCACGAAGGGTGACGTCATGGAAGCCATCGACAAGAAGCTTCACAACGGAGAAGCTGGCAACAAGCTCGGCATGGTCCGGCTCAATGGACTCTTCGAGAGTCAGAAGCGCGAGGTCATGCAGCCGGTCGAGATCGTCAAGACCTTTGAGATTGACGAGGTCACCGGCGAGCCGCTCGAAGGTGAGGACGCCTTCGAAGAGGTCGAGCCCGAAGCTGCCGCCGCCGAGTAACACGCCGAAACGTCAGCCTTCGGGCTGGCGTCTACGTGGACTGACCACCACGTACTGAAGAGGCAGGTCACAACAAATACTAGGGAGGCATCATGAATATCAATATTAAAGAGACGCGAGAACTCAAGTCGGGCGACATCATTTTTGCCAAGTATGTCGGAATGTCGTACAGCCGATTCAAGGTCGTTTCTGAACCAGAACAGGAACTGACTGGCAAGCTCACATTCGAGGCTTCAAACTCGCTGGGTATCCACGAAATCTCATTCGGGACGCAAGATCAACACATTGTCTTGGCTGAGACCGAAGACAACGATCAGCCTGTTCGACGTGGCATCCTGTATGACATCGCTGAAGGATGGCTCGACAGCCTCGAAGAGTTCGCTGAGTTGGAGGATGAAGACGATCCAGATACTCACCTGACGCAGTTCGAGCGCAACATGCTTCGTACCCTTAAAGATCACCTGAGCTAGCCGAAACGCCCGGGGGAGACTCGGGTGTCTGGCAGGATTGATCACCTGTCACTGATGAGGCAGATCAACTAACTATAGGAGGCAACAGTGAAGACAGTTAAAAGAGCGATGTTCTCGGAGTCTATCGACTCGGACATCATAATCGACGTCGGTGACGACGTAGCACGCGTGTATGTCACGTATGAGCTACTCGGCACCGAGTATAAGAGGGTCCTATTCTCGGGCTCTTCAGATACGCCCATGTTCTACGCGATATATGGGCTGTCCGCCGGTGAGTTCGATTCTCTGGAAGAGCTTCAAAGTAACCTCAATGAGTTCCTGATCGAGCACGAGGCGTAGCCGAAACGCTCCTCACGGGGCGTCTATCCGGAGTGGTCACCGGGTACTGATGAGGCAGATCACCAACACAACACAGGGAGGCAACAATGAACGGCAAATTCAATCGATGAGATTGAGAACTTGATCGAATTGGAGTCCGATGAGAGCTACATCGCAGACGTCAACGGCAACACGGTTGGCGGCTGGGAGTACAAGGTACACAGCATCCACATCGAGGACCTCGAAGAGCAGGCTGACTACGAATTCAGCAGCAACCAGCGCGAGTTCATCGAGGACGCGCTTGACGCCGGGTACGAGATCAGTCTTAACTACAGCGGTCGCGGCATGTACGGGGCTAGCTGTCCATCCATCACAGTAGATGGCACCGACGCCGAAACCCAGTCCGACAACATGGGCATGGGGTACGTCATCTACGCTAGAGGCTGAGCCGAAACTGAAGCGCCCGGGTGACCGGGCGTGGATGTCTGCCGGGAATGATCTCCCGGTACTGATGAGGCAGATTGCACCTTTGACCACCATACTGGAGATGCACCGATGACGACCGCACAGAAAGCCATCACTCCGCGTCACAT
>Ga0306901_1000495_pt1 | contig 16763 bp, 17 predicted proteins | sample AntRauMFilla3767_FD_190431 | JGI IMG/M metagenome (GOLD analysis project Ga0306901, IMG submission 190431) | Saline lake microbial communities from Rauer Islands, Antarctica - Metagenome Filla 3 #767 (v2) (version 2) | ecosystem: Environmental > Aquatic > Non-marine Saline and Alkaline > Saline ... | reverse complement strand
CTAACTAACCAATAGAGATATGACTAAAATAAACAAAATAGACGTACTAGGAGTGTGTGCCAACCTGCTTATAGAGGGAGAGGGAGCCACAGCAAAGGAGGCAGTGCGCCTTGCAAAGAGCAAGGGCGTCCGAGTTACCTTTAGAGAGGTGGAGGAGTTACGCGATAAGAAACTACAGATATACAAAGAGCTTTATATCTAAATGTTACAATGGCTTTATGAAAACAGTAAACACGTACCCACCCAACTACGAAAATATAATAACCCTCCTCCCAATCGACGAGAGTAAGAACCCTATCTTTTGCTACGGCAACGCTATTCATAACCCCTTTGGCAGGCACGTAACCCCAGACTTGGAGGTTCACGAAGGCAAACACAGCGAACAGCAGGGTAGTGATCCGGAACATTGGTGGATGAAGTATCTAACCGATAAGGATTTCAGGCTCGAACAAGAGCTAGAAGCATACGCTGTGCAGTACCTATTTGCCCTGAAGTACGTAAAGAACCGACAGCTAACCGAGTGGTTGCTCGGAAATATGGCAAAAGCACTAGCCGGTCCACAGTACGGTGATATGCTTAATGTTGGTGAGGCGGAGGTTCAAATCAAGCGGTATGTAAAAAAGGAAAAGAAAAATGATAACTAAGAAGTACGAGTTTGTTTGTGATAACTGTGATAAGACGGTTTACTTATCAGGTAACAAGCGACAAGCCTCTATTAAAGCAAGCAAGATGGGTTGGTGGGTACGAGCCAAGAGTAAAAGCAAGGAGCGAGAGAGTTTACAATACTGTTCAAATGGGTGTAACCCTAGAAAATAAAATAGTAATTTACTTTTTATGTTATTATAGGTGTATACCAAAGTACTTGGACGTGATAATAAAGCGATGGAGTGAACGTGATAGAGAGTGTATTTAAAGAAATATTATAATATGGCAGAAAAAGGCAAAAACGGACAGAAAACGGGAAATGAATACCAGAAAGAACCCGGCGGAACCTTTAAAGAAGGTAACCCTGGCGGTGGACGACCTAAAGGGCAAAAGAACTACGCTACCCTTTACCGTGACGCTTTAGAGAAGCTGGCAAAGTTGAACGACATCGACCCTGACATCCTAGAGGTAGAGATAGCACAGAAAGGGATTGCAAAGGCACGAGAGGGCGACTACCGCTTCTACAAGGACACTCTGGACCGACTATTCGGAAAGGCGCAGGACAACGTAGACATCACCTCTAACAACGAGCCAATCACCGGAATGCGTATCATTAACCAAGCGGACGAGGACGAGTAATAAAACCCACCGTGGAGCTAACATTTAAAACGAAAAACCCAAAGCAAATCGAGGGAATGAAAGCCTGGCTCAATGACGATGTAGAGCAGATACTCTACGGAGGTGCTAAAGGTGGCGGTAAAAGCTATCTCGGTGCGTCTGCTATATTCGGAGATGCCCACACTTACCCCGGCACGCACTACTTTATCGCCCGGAAAGAGCTGATTGACCTCCGAAAGCACACGAAGCCTATTATTCAGGAGGTCCACAAGAACTGGGGTATTAAAGACCTGGACGCTTATATGCGATACAACGGCCAGGACAACGTCTACGAACTTCACAACGGCAGCAAGGTGTATCTTATCCAATGCAAAGACCTGCCCCGGGACCCGATGTACGAGCGGTTCGGTTCAATGCAGATGACCCGAGGTTGGATAGAGGAGGGAGGTGAGATACCAGAGGAGGCCAAAAAGAACCTCTGGCTTTCAATTGGACGTTGGAAAAATGATGATTTCGACCTGAAAAAGAAGCTTTTAATAACCGCAAACCCTAAGAAAGGGTGGATGAAACGTGAGTTTATTGATTTATACGAGGAGGGCGATCTCCCGGAGGATAAGGTTTTTGTACCGGCTTACGCCACCGACAATGTGTATCTGTCAGAAGATTATATTAATACGCTAAAGAACCAAGACAACCAGATTATGCGACAGCGACTCTGGGAGGGAAGGTGGGATTACGATGAGGATCACGATGCCCTGACAACACACGATTACATCTCAGACGCTTTTTCAAACACAATCACAAAGGATGACAAGAAGTATCTAGTAGCAGACATTGCCCGGCTTGGAGAGGACCGGGTGGCAATAAGTCTGTGGAGAGGACTGGAGATGTACAAGATAGAAGTTTATGAAAACCAAACGACAGACCGGACAACGCAGATAATAAAAGACATCGCAGCGTCCGAGAGTGTCCCTTATTCCCATATCCTTATTGATGCCGATGGGCTTGGTGTCGGCGTGCTGGATAACATCAAGGGTGCGTACGGTTTCAATGGCGGAGGCTCACCGATTAAAACTGCCAAACAGATAGAACTAAAGGAAAAGAAGCACATCAACCACTCACTCGTGCCAAAAGCAACGTACGGCAACCTGAAGGCGCAGTGTGGTTGGAAACTTGCGCAAATGCTAAACGAACACAAGCTCGCATTCCGAACAGAGGTATACCGTGACCAGATACTGGAGGAGGTGTCGGCTATCCTTCGTGACCGAAGCGTTGATAGTGATGGCAAGCGGTATCTAATCAAAAAGCAGGACGTAAAAAAACAGCTAGGACGCTCACCTGATATTGGTGATACGCTCCTAATGCGTATGTTCTTTGAGTTACGTGCTAATATAACACCAAGCGAGGACCCAGAGCACAAACGAGTCGCCCAGGAGCAGGAGATAAAGTTCCAACGTAATAAATCCGCCCTGGCACAAGATAGTGCGGAATAAACTGTGATACAATTATAAACAAAGGCAGGGTTAATTTTTATAAATGAAAACAATACACCAAACAGTTAGAGAGAATGAAAACGAATGGGTAGACGGCACAACGCACGTTTCAAAGCACGTTGACCGGAACCTGTACGATGATATAAATAAAATCGAGGCTTATCTAAACTCGAAGCATATCTCTGGTGAAAAAGACTCGCTGGGTCGCAAGAAACCTTTTTATAATATTGTAGTAGCTGCTGCCAATATCTGGTATCGGGCAACTGACATTGACCGCAGTGACATCCGAATATACGCCGACCAGATAAAAGACATCGTTGGTGCGTTCTTCTTGAACGTTGCTAACCGGCAATGGATGCGTGATGTAAAGTTCGGAAAGTTCCTGAATAGCTGGGGCCTTACTCTTGCCCGGTACGGTTCAGCAATCCTTGAGTTCGTGGAGAAGGACGGCGAGCTTGTTATCAACGTTTTACCGTGGAACCGCACAATAATTGACCCTATCGACTTTGAAAGCAATCCTCTTATTAAAGTTTTAGAGCTAACCGAGGCGCAGTTGCGACAGAATGAAAGCTACGACCAGGAGGTAGTAGAAGACCTTATCGGTTCCGGCGGACAGCGTGAGAACCTTGATGGGACGGTGAAAGACCAAAAGTCCGGCTACTACCGGGTTTACGAGGTGCACGGCAACCTCCCTCTCGCATTTCTTACTGGAGAAGAAAAGGATGAGGACACATACCAAGAGCAGATGCACGTGGTTTCATATATTTCAAAAGGAAATGAAAGTGATGACGATAAAGATACTGATTACGATGACTTCACTCTCTACAGTGGCCGGAAGGAAAGGAATAACTTTATGATGACGCACCTTATTGAAGAGGAGGGGCAGTCAATGTCCTACGGTGCTGTACAGCAGCTATTCGACTCCCAATGGATGGAGAACCACTCCGCCAAGGCAATCAAGGACCAGCTAGACTTCTCTAGCAAGATGATACTCCAGACCGCCGATAAGAACTTCGCAGGCAAGAACGTCCTGCAGCAGATTGTAAACGGTCAAATCCTTTACCACGATGACAATAAGCCACTAACGAAGGTAAACAACCAAGCCCACGAGGTAACCTCTTGGCAGTCAGTTGCCAACCAATGGAAAAACAACTCCCGAGAGATTGTAGGTATCTCCGAGGCAATGACAGGCCAGGCTCCGAAGTCCGGGACAGCGTGGCGGCAGACTCAGGCCGTGCTAACCGAAAACCACTCTCTATTTGAGGAAATGAAGGAAACCAAGGCTCTATACCTTGAGGACGCTTACCGGGAGTACATCATTCCGTTCCTAAAAAAGAAGTTTGATAGCAAAGAGGAAATCGCACAGATATTAGATGAAAACGATATAGAGCGTATTGATATGCGCTACATCAAGAACCGGGCGGTGAATGAAAGCAACGAGCTAATCATCAAGAGAGCACTGCGTGGATACATTACAACCGATGAGGAGCAGGCACAGCTTGAGGACATCCGAGCCGATGAAATTGAGGAAATGTTGAAGCGGCAGGATAATAACCGCTTCTTTAAACCATCAAGAGTAAGTGAAAAGACCTGGAAAGAGCAGTTCAAAGACCTTGAGGCTACCGCAGTCGTTGACATCGTAGGAGAGCAGGAGAACGTACAGGAGGCTCTAGCAACGCTTAATACTGTGTTTACAACCGTGGCAAGTAACCCAGAGGCATTAGATAACCCGGAGATTAGCAGCCTATTCAATCGCATCCTTAACAAGGCTGGCTCTATCTCCCCACTAGAGGTTCCTAAAAAGGACCGCTCCTCCGCTCCACGCCCACAGCAGCCGGAACAGCCCGGCGCAGCATCGATGGATCCAGTAGGGCCTGGTAATGCTGGTAACGGTAAATCACAAAACCGTCCCGTGTTACAATAAAGACACGTTTAATAGTTAATGTAACGTAAATTTATGAGTATTGAACAGAAAACACCAGACAAAGAGACACTAGAAAAGGCATTTAAAGGTAATTCAGACCTTTTGTTGTCTATTCGTGCTCTCTTGTTTGGTAAAGAAACAACAAAGGAAGAACGAGATAATATTAAAAAGACATTTGATGACGAGCTTATCCGTGTATTCCGGAAGCGAATGATGGGTGAAGCGTTGAAAACAACACCAATCGGTCAGTACCAAAACTTCTGGAATAGCACAGAGAAGCAGATTATGGGAGCACCGGAGCACACGATTAAACAGGTGGTTGAGGCCAAGAAAATAGCTAAAACTTACCTCGAGCAGTCGATTGAGTTGCTAAAGGACCCGGAAGGAGAACCTATCAAGGCAGAGATACGATCACTAGAGGACGACCCACTACAGAGTTCTCTTATAGCCAAGAACTTATTTGAGGGAACGGTCGAAAATACACTGGCAATGATTGACGTAGTTGTTAACAAAGAGGATATGACCGAGGAGGAGATCAAGGAGAAGGTACTACAAGACTCAGCAGAATAAATTACTAATTACGGACACTAAAGTCCCAAAAATGAATAACATAGACTAAACTATGAATGACATAAAAGAAAACCAAGAGAACTCAAACTCTAACGATACAAATGAGGTAGAAGAAACTACTGAAAACAACGCTGGAGAAGAAGCAGAAGGTGACTCAGGTGATACGGACCTTAAGTCAGCTATCGCACAGAAGAAGCGTTACCGAGAGAAGTTCGAAAAGAGCGATGAGGTAATGACTAAACTGTTCGGAGATGACTGGGAGGACCGGGTTGATGAAATCGACCTTGATGAGAAGCCTAAGCAGCAGAAGTCTAGCTCTAGCGAGGAGAAGGACCTCTCTCAAAAGGACCTAATAGCTATTATCAAGAATGATGTACACGAGGAGGATATTGAAGAAGTGAAAGACTTTGCAGAACTGAAAAACATCTCAGTAAATGAAGCCCTCGATAGCATCACTCTAAAAACTATTTTGTCTGAAAAGAAGGAGAACAGGCAGACCGCACAAGCTACCCACACCGGAAAGACTAAGTCTAAAGGTGCAAAGGTATCTGACAGCGAGCTGTTACGGAAGGCAGACAAGGGTGAGTTCCCTGAACCTGGCACTTCCGAGGCAAAACGCCTATACGAACTCCGCCGAGAGAGTAAATAAGAAGGCAGGTAATAGGCAGGCTCTAAAAGCATTAACTATTACCCACTTATGAACACTCAAAGCACTTATGGTGCACGGGATACATATCTGAAGTCTCAGTATGACCACGTGCTCCGCAATACATTAGTGGCAGAAAAGATTTGTGATGTGAACCGAGAGGACACAAAGCGAATCCAAAACCCCTACGGCTCAGCTGTAGATGCCACAATCCAGGCAGTAGCTGGTACATACAGCGTATCTGCGTGGACGGTAACAGATGACGCTCTAACGGTAACTGACGAAGTTATCTACTCAGAGCACATCTTCGCACACGAGGAGTACTTCGCTCGATTCGATATTGCTATGTCACGCATTGATGAAATGCTCTACGGTGTAGCTCACGGAATTGATCAGTACGTCCTTAACTCCCTAGTAGAGGATGCGACAGGCGCATACGCTACCCCTAGCGGAGGATTTACAGATGAGACAAACATCAACACTATCTTTGCGAACCTTATCTCTAAAGTTTCTGGTTACTCTGAAACTTACAAGGGTCTGTACGTTGTAATCGAGAACACTGACCTAGTAGGACTTGTAGAAGCAGGTGCTACTAACGGATTCTCTTTTGCAGATGCAACTCTCAAGAACGGATTTATGGGAACTTGGATGGGTGTAGATATTCACGTTGTACGTTCAGGAACATTCCAGGACGCAACTCTTGGAACTCGAACGTTCACAAACGAAAACAACCGAGTATTCGGTGTCAAAGGAGTATCAACCTACGCTTCACCTCGTGGCGTTCAGTACGAGGAAAAGGCTGTATCCGGAAAGACTGGTAAGGAGATTGTTGTCTTCCAGCTAGTTGGGTTCAAGCTATGGTCACAGAAGACAGACTTGACCGTTGACATTACGTTGACAGCCTAAGTCTAAACTCATTCTCACCTACTTTGGTGGGGGTGAGGTATCACGCTTAATTTACCTGCCTTGCGTGGTACCTCTCCCTTCCTAAAAAGGGTATATAATAGAATCGTAATAAATAATTAAAATATATGTCTAACTACGAAAATATCCCTTATCACAACCTGAAAAGCATCGCTGCCGATCGAGGGATTGATGCTACCGGTAAAAAGGCTGAGCTGGTCGCCCGGCTTGATACTGCTGATAAAAATAAGGAAAGTGCCCCGGAAGAGCCGGAAACAGCACCTGAAACGCCCTCAGAAGCCCCAGACAGCGATGTAGAGGTCAAAGACGTAGACAACGCCGCAATTGCCAAAGGAGAGCGTCAGGTCAAAGCTAAGGACGTAAGGCAAAAGGTGCAGACATTTGAAAATATCATTGTTTTACCGGATGACGCTTCCCCGGCCCAAAAGCAGTTCGCTAAGTCATTGAACGCTTACGCTTACCAAAATCCCGACAAGTGGGAGGAGAAAAAGGAACGGCTGCTCGACAAGCTAGAATCACTCAAGGGAATGGATAAGATGCCGGGTGGACGTAACACACAAATCAGCATTGGAGAAAACCTTGCTGACGATGATGAAGAATAATTACTATGCTTATACTCGCACCGATAACAACAGAAAAGAGAAACAAAACACCTGAGGAGTTGAAGCGAGTACAACGGCAGGTAAAGGACAGGCAGGATAAAAAATAAATATTATGGATTTTAATAACACAACAGATAAGAATGGAGTTATACAGCACTGTGAGCAGAAGCTATACGGTGATAACCCATTCGGAACTATCTCTGCCGACCCTGAACTACTAGCCGTCTTTACGAACTACATCAACGAGGCCCGGAGAAAGTACTCCAACCTCGCCTTCCGAAACGATGACCAATGGGTTGTAGATGACCTTACTAATACCGATTACCCAATTGCCGACACAGACCTTATATCCGGGCAATTCGAATACTCAGTCCCGGACACTTTCATCGTGTTCCGCCATATTGAGTTGCTAAGGGATAACGACACCTACAAGAAGCTCGAGCCTTACACGATTAAAGATGAACAGAACTTAAGTAATGTGGGAGTTAGCGAGCGGCCTTCCGGTGTTCCGGACAAGTACCAAAAGATTGGTGCAGGCTTCCTTTTTGATAAGGTTCCAGACTACAATAAGGAAGATGGTATTCGAGTGCATTACCAGCGGCCCCTTAGTTACTACAGCACCGATGACACCAATAAGCAGTCGGGTATTTCGGACACGCTAGAGCCGTACCTATACACTTATGCTTGTGCGGTATATGCAGTTGACAAGGGAATGAGCAACGCCAAGAACCTATGGGAGCAGAAGACTTACTACGAGCGAGAGGAAATCCCGGAGTACTTCGGTAGTGCTTCCGAGGACGTTGAGAGCCGGTTAATAACGCTCGTTGATAGCGCAGAATAAAATATGGCTACTTTCAATGAAATAATCGAAACTATCTTTGAGGGGATGTCTCCTACCCTCTACTTCGGTGGTTCATATTTGAATGCCTTTGGTATAGACCCAGACCGGAAAGTTAATGGGCGTATATCAGGTGCTATCGCACCGACCTCTATTGAGGAGAAGGGAACTCTTGCCGGAAATCCGATGTGGGTAAAACCAAACCCAATCACGGCCAACTCTCTCATCTACACCGATGAGGGTAATCTTTATGGGGTAGATAAGGACCTAAGCAAGATTGCAACCGATGAGGCCGGCACTTCCTTCCCTATCTCGCTTGGAGCGGACGCTAACGGAAACGGACTGCAGTATTTTAATAACTATTATTATGCATTCAAAGACGAAAGCATAGATCGATATGGACCACTTGATGATTTGAGTAATATAGCGGTGGATGCAGACTGGTGGAAAAGCACAAAAAGAAAAGAGGACGTTGTAGAAACATCACGAGGAGGTGTCCTTAAGCAGACCGAGATTACTGACTCCTGGGACTCTGACGATATTATTATTACCGACCAAATCGGAGTTGAGCAGTTCAAGTTCGCACAAGAAATAGATGTATATAGCTTCGCTAATGGAGACCTGTCTTTTACTCACGTTGACCTATCTGTAGCCTCTCCAACCGATGACGTAGTAGTTAGCATCCAAGGAGATAACGCAGGAGAGCCAGACGGTACAGCTATTGCCTCTGCAACTGTAAATGTTGTAGATAAGTCTGCAAACTTTACATACGATTACCCATACGAAATGGCAGACACATCAAGTGAAAGCCTCGCAACCTTTGAGTTGGATAGCACAGTTACCTTAACTGCTGGGAATAAATACTGGATTGTTATAGAGCCAGCATCTGGTGCATCTGGTTACTTTATAAACTTCTGGGGTAAGCTCGAAAGCGATGGAAATATCTGGAAGAGCGGAGATCCCAGCTTTGTGAGCAGTAGTTTCAGCGGTGAGCTTTATATGGAGGGAACCGGAGGCTGGAGTGCCTACCGAGACGAAGACAGCAATCCAACCACAATGGCATTCCGTTGTTATCGGGAGGAGAACCTTTACCCAGACCTCTTTGATAAGACTTATCCGGAAATAGACGGAGTTGAAATACCAAATCACGCCACCCATTTCCACAACGGTGATGGCAACCTTTACTTTACAAACTACAACCCCGGCGGATACGGCCAAATTGGCAGGATTTCCACAAAAGAAGCGGCCTTAATACGAATATTCGGAGTTGAGAGTAATCTTACTACTGGAAATACCCTCAAAGGAGTAGATAGCGGAGCCAAAATGGTCCTGGACGCCAAGGTGCCCACCTCACAAGGCATAAATCAAACTCTATTCTCTGGTACTGGTAAAAACGATAGTGAAATTAATGCCACTAACTGGTACTTCCTGCAATCAGTAACCGGAGTACCAATAGACGGAGAGAATGTAGTCGACCTGGATGGCAACCTCCGGGGAATGTTTACTCGAAAAAAGGACGGTTTTTATATTGACGGCCAAACTACCGACATTGCATTGGACCTCCCTCGGGGTTATGCGCCGATTGATATGACCTCATACGGATTAGACATTGCAATACTAGCCGTTCAAACCTCCGAGCTTAATGCAGACCAAGGTAATGCCACCTTATTCCTGTGGGACACAACATCTGGAAGCTTTTACCGGCAAATCCCTCTCCCCTTCTCCAACGCATCCTCGGTTCACTCCCACATTGGATCCCCAGTCGTGTTCGGTGGAGATAATGATGCCTATGGTTGCTGGCAATACATCGGTGGTGAGTCGTTATCACCTATATTCTCTATTGATAACGGTCTACTTCCCTTCCCCGGCGCAGTTATAAGCTCTAAAAACCGTATTCTGTGGGGCACAAAGCAAAGCCAGGACAAGGTAACCGTAACTGAGGGCACAACCAGCCACTCAACCGAAAATCGCCTGTCTGTGCTTGCATACGGCTCCCAAAGCCCACAAGTTCCGAAAGGAGTGCACAATATATTCTCTAAGAAAGCAGATCAGACCGCATACTCAATATCACAGGTATCACCGTCCCGTTCCGGCCTTCTAATCGGCGCAGATGCGATTTATGGTGAGGGAGGTACGACAGATTCGCTATTTAAAACCGAAGTTTACAGCGTGGGGCGTAATTTCAAGATCGAGTCGCTCGACTTCACGATTCAGGACCCAATCTCGGGCTCTGACAGCCTCACAGTCCGAGCTGTGTTCGATAATGGGGCATCGGTAAAGGATATAGCGACTATTACCGCTGACGACAAGTACACCGGTAAACAATCGTTCACCTTCCACCCGGAAGCGACCGGACGATTGAACTTCTATCTTGAGTTCGAGTGGGCAGGCGGTGATAACGCAATTATGCTACCGGTTGCGATTAACGTAGAAACTTTAATCAATGGGTAACCTAAATGACAGAAATTATGTGGAGAAGCTGGAAGAGCGTATCAAAAAGCTCGAGAGGCTTGCCCTTACCCCAGATAGACAACGCCGGAGAACTGATGACCGGAGAGAGTTCAATGAGCGGCTTACTTCCCAGCTTGGTAACTTTCAAAACCAGCTAAGAGGGCAAAAGCAGATAGAGCTAAAGAGAGATGCCGTGATTAGAAACAGGCCATCTATTATTGATGGCCGTGATAACGTATTCTCCCTCTACTTTAATTCTGTGGACGAGGTTAAGTATAACTACCTTTACTTGGGCTTTGACGGAGGTAATCAAACACCGCCAAACGGCACAAGTAAAACTGGTTACGTGGGGATAGGAGCCAGCATTGATACTTCCCTACCTGTTGACGAAACATTAGAAAACATCAATGCAGTTAATATATCACTAGCCTCCGATAGCTCTCTTGAACCTTTTGCCGGTCTAAACATCCAAGACTCCCGGGTTCCGGAGTTCCAGGTAGGTATAGAACAGACATACGGTGTCACAAGCGGCCTTTATAGCTGGGGGCCAAACTCAAGTTCGGCCGTTGTTTACACAAGGGATAATGGTATTCCGCTCTATGCCCTTGGGGTGTCTGCTGACGGAGTTGAAGGAGTTGAATACAACGCCAACGGTAGTATTGCATCATCAGTAGACTTAATGAAAGGTGCTTACGGTGGAAACGTTAAGAGTGACGGTACTGAAAGGTCTTTACCAACCGGATGGACATCATCAAAAACGAGTACTGGTACCTATGAGATAACTCACAACCTTGGTGTGGATAATGCCGCTACTGTGTCAGCAAGAAATCTTGACCTATTACAAATATCGGTTGTCCCAAACTCTAATACATTAACCGTCCTTATTCAGGATGACAATGGAAGTTATATAGATAAAGATTTTTCATTCGTATTATCAACCGTCTAATATGCTGTGCTATAATTTATACAGAAAGGCAGGCATACTAATATATAGAAAATGCCAAAACCAATAATGAAAAGTAAGCAGGAGATGGAGGAGGAGTCTAATATTAATGCCCAGACTGGTATTGAAGACGACAACTCAAGCCAAATTCCGGATTTACCGCCCGTAGAAGACACGGCGATTACTTTTGATGATATGGAGGAGACCTCATCCGTTTCCACTCCACCTGCAAATACCGGAGAAGAAGTCAGCGTCCTGCAAGGGATCTCTGACCAGGTTGCTGCAAACGTGAGTCGTTTACAAGGCAACCTGGATGAAGCCCGTAACGATGTAAAAGACGCCAATGATGCTATCGGACAATTCCCCGAGATACGTAGCAATATAGAGGAGGATTTAAATATTAGAGGACTACAAGAGGGTGTAAACGACATCAATAGTCTTATACAAAGCCGACAGAGGGGCTTACAGCGGCGTATAGAGTCGCTTGAGAGCCAGCCGGTAGCAATGGGTATGATTGGCCGACAGCAGCAGGCAAGCCGGACAGAGGCCGTACGTGAGCTTGCTGATCTATCGGTTATACAAATGGCACGCCAGGGTCAGCTCGAAGCTGCAAACGGTGTCCTGGACCGAAAGCTAGAAGCAGAGATGTTTCCTCTTGTTCAGGACTTGGAAAACTCTAAGTTCTTTTATGAACAAAACAAAAACTTACTATCGGCTGAACAAAATAAGCAATTCCAAATTAAAATTACCCAAGACCAACGAGCCTATGAGAAAACCAAAAAGACCCGTGAAAGAATAAACGGCCTCGTACTTACTGCTGCCCAAAACGGAGCCAGCCCAGAGGATGTTAAGAAAATCAGCAACTCAGACAACTTCGGTGACGCTTACGCTGTTGCTGGTAAATATATAAATACAGAGGACGAGAAATACGAGTTCAAGACGGTCGGTGATGTAGGTTACTCATTCGACCCTGCAACCGGAAAGGTGAAGCGATTGACCGGTGGACAGGGTGGTGGAGTTTATGAAAGCAATCCAGCTATCCGTAACAAAAACCCTCTCAACATAAAAGACCCAGCTACCGGGGAGTTCATGACTTTTGCAACTGCCGAGGAAGGCTTTCAGGCAGCGCAGAGGGACTTGTTAATAAAAATGACAGGTCGTAGTAGTCGTGAAATACCCTCAACACGTCAGGTTATTAACGGTATTGCAGTAGAAGGTACTGGACAGAAGATTGACGGTAATGCAACTCTTAGAGACCTTATTGATGTATGGGCGCCACGGTCAGATAACAATTTAAATAATGACAATTACGTACAAAAAGTAGCAAACGACCTAGGTATCTCACCTGAAACTCGTATCGGAACTCTTACCGGTCGAGTAGATGAGCTTTCAAAGTCTATGGCAGAGTTTGAGGGCTGGAACCCAACTACATTATCACCGATAGCTCAGGCTGTTGTAGATGGCACTATGGACCGAGAGGACTTCCGAGATATGTCCCAAAAATACAAAGATAAAGTATACGAGGAAATTGCTGCTTCCGGCCGAGAGATTGATGAGACAGGAGAGTTTGAAAAGTTATCTACAACTAAAAATCAACTACAAAACCGTTTGAATAGGATTGACAGTATGTTGGCAAATGAAAAAGGGCTTCAGCTATCATCTGGAGCGATTACAGGCGTATTCTCCCCGGAAGCTATAACAGCACGCTCTCTCATTCCGTTCGGTATAGGAGGGGTGGTGGATGCTTTCAAAGGAAAAGACGCCAAGAATGACTTCCTAGTAGACGTAAAGTATGTAGCAAACAACCTAATATTCGAAAAGCTGATAGAATTGAAGGACGGTGGTGCCACATTTGGTGCGCTTTCAGAAGGGGAGCTGCGAAAAATTGGAGGGGCGGCTGAGATATTGGCCGGTATGCTTAACGATGACCAGACTGCTCTAGCTGCGAGCGAAGACAAGGTAAGAGAGGCTATTAATGACCTACAGACAAAATGGCGAAACGCTCTAGAGTCAACGGAAGCTGAAATGGGTACTATGACAGAGGATGTTGTGATTGACCAGACCGATGAACAGCAGGCTGATATGGTTCTAAGTAATTAAAATATTATGCTTAACAATACACAACGTAATAAACTAAAATCCGAACTCGGGTGGAATGATATGAAAATCAAAGCATATGAGCTTAGGAAGTTCGGACCGGAAGGATCGAAGCCATTAGACCCAGGACCGAACGTGGATAGCCGTGGTTCTGATTTATCTTTTTTTGAGGACGCAAAGCAGGACTTTCAGCAGATGAATGAGGGCTTCGGAGAGGACGTAAAACGCCGGCGGCAAAACGTACAGGAAACCAGAGAAGCTACTGCCTCCGGAGAGCAATCAACAGCAGAGGGCGTATTTCAAAACGTAGGAGAAGTAGTCGGAACAGCCGGCGATGCTTTAATGCGTGGTATATCTGCAATTGGAAAGGCAATCACCCCACAAAAACAAGAGGAGCAGGTTAGCGAAGCTGTGAAGCCAATCCTGGAAAGCATCTCTAACTCAGAAACCGTACAGGAAGCCACAGAAAAATGGCAGAAGTTCGCAGAAGAAAACCCACGAGCTGCAAGAAACCTTGGAGCGGCTTTTAATATAGGTGAAGTTGCCACTGGAGTTGGTGGTGGTCGTTTAGTTGGAACTGGTGTGAAAACTGCCAAGAATGTAGGAAAAGAAATAGTACAGGAGGGTATAGAGAGGGGAACGAGGAAGATGGCGAGTATCTTTCAACCCGGAAAAACTTTCAATTCCGCAGATGAGGTATTTGAGGAAGCTAGTAAAGTTATTGACAATGTACCGGAAGGACGCACCGGTGACGCTACGGGCTTAGCACCTGATGCCAACCCACTAGCCGGTGACCCAGCACTACGAGCAGCTAGAGAAGCTGCGGAAGCAGACCTCCCAAGTACAACAATTCAGGAGAAGGTTATAAACATGCAGCCTGAAATGAGAAAGGTTTACGATGACGCTGACCCTAACTTGGTAGCTGATTATATGAACGCAACGGCACTTAAAAACGCTGACGTAACAAACCCTTCAACACCGTCAGTGATGGAGTTCGGTGGTGACCAAGTGCGAGCGCAGTTAGATGAAATCAATTCTTTACTAGAAGCTCCTGGTAATGAAATAGGGCAGTTTAGAACGAAGTACGCAACTGTTAAGGCTCCTATCGATGAATTAAAGAAGATAGGGGATGCATTCGTAAGTGAGCTAGATAAGCTTAATCTAACCATTAAAAATGCTGGTAAAGGTGGAAGTGTTACTGTTAAGGCAAATAAGAAAGGTTTGGAACAGACGGCTTCTCAAGCCGATATAAAGGTTCTAAACGACCTATATCAGGGACTGAAAACCACAAGTCAAAGCCCTACCTTAGACAACCTAGTCGATTTGAGAAATACATTTGATAATAAGATAAACTTCGGAAAGTCTGCTCAAGAAGTATCTGGTTCTGTTGACCCACTATCGAGAACAGTAAGAGCGCAGATAGCAGATTCTATGAAAGAAATGGTTGGAAGACAAAACGCATCTCAGGTTGATAGGTATGCAGAGGTTATGAAAGCTAAGCAGGTGCTAGAGGACTTTACCGGACGTAGGGCTGGTGGCGAGTACCTACTCCGCTTGGCTCTTTCAGGACGAGGAGGTGAGGCTGCTCAGGTTATGCAGACAGTCTTAGACTTAACAGGCAGGAACCTTATGATAGACGCTAAGGTTATGACAGATATGATCAACCGCTTCGCAAACGATTCCCAGAAGACATTATTCTCTCAAGGTATTAAGAACGCAGGTATTGAAACTATTCAAGAAATCACCGGTGCGGCGAGAGGTGATTTAGGTTCGGTAGCAAATCTACTTCGTAGAGGATTAGAGAGTACTATCGATGAAGCTGATGTGATTATGCGTGCCGCAAACACTAAAGCCCCCGGTAGAATGCCAACTAAGAACGCCAACTCTACCCCCCCAACCGACCTCCCAGGCGACAATACTCCCGGCGGAGCGGCAACCAAAGCCCCTGACGGAGGTGGCACACCAACGAATTAAAGTGATGTGCTATTATTAAAATATGAGTTTTGTAAATCTACTAAAATCAGGAATTGCAGGCTATATCGTCCTACTAAAATCAGGAATTGCACGCTATATCGTCACCGATGAGCCTGCCTTTGTAATGGTAGGGGACACTGAGGATGACGTTTTGGTTTTCGAGGATACAGCAGTGTATGATAAAGAAAGCAAAAGCTCGAGTTCGTGGACAGGTATAAATAAAACTTAATCTATGTCCAACGTCGATATATCTCAAACTAAGAACTTTTCAGAACTTGCCAAAGGTACGTGGAGCGGTGCTACAGCCTATACTATCGGTGACATCGTTGATTACAACGGTTCATCTTATTTTTGTATAGCTAACAACACCGGTAATACCCCACCAAACGATACGTACTGGGCGTTAGCTGCCGATAAAGGCGCACAAGGTAGCCAAGGCCCAACCGGAAGCCAAGGAGTTCAGGGTGCTACCGGCTCTCAGGGTTCCCAGGGCGATACTGGACCTCAGGGGTCGACCGGAAGTCAGGGTCCACAGGGTGATACAGGTCCACAGGGTGTTCAGGGTGATACTGGACCGCAAGGGGCAACTGGTTCACAGGGAGATACAGGTTCTCAAGGGGCAACTGGTTCACAGGGAGATACAGGTCCACAGGGCTTGCAAGGAGAAACAGGTAGTCAGGGGCCTCAAGGTGAAACCGGAGACACCGGACCACAAGGAGACACTGGGCCTCAAGGTGAAACCGGAGACACCGGACCACAAGGAGACACTGGGCCTCAAGGCTCTACCGGCTCACAAGGCCCCCAAGGGGATACCGGATCACAAGGTCCACAGGGAGCGCAGGGTGTTCAGGGTGATACTGGACCGCAAGGTCCACAAGGAACACAGGGTCCGCAGGGAGCAGACGGTGATAGTGGAGCATCTGCTCTATCCGACCTGACTGATGTTGACGCTAGCGTAGCTAGCCCTTCTGATGGAGATATCATAGTTTACCGCTCATCAGGAAACGACTGGGTACTGGAATCTAAGCCTGCTGGAGG
>Ga0306901_1000493_pt1 | contig 16866 bp, 10 predicted proteins | sample AntRauMFilla3767_FD_190431 | JGI IMG/M metagenome (GOLD analysis project Ga0306901, IMG submission 190431) | Saline lake microbial communities from Rauer Islands, Antarctica - Metagenome Filla 3 #767 (v2) (version 2) | ecosystem: Environmental > Aquatic > Non-marine Saline and Alkaline > Saline ... | reverse complement strand
CATGTGGACGTATCGATGAGAATGTGGACGACGGATAGCTTGCCTTGAAAAAGGAAATGCGTCAAGGAAAGTACTCTATTAGAGAGAGAAAATGAGGTGTCCCATTTTATTTGATACCGAGTGTACGTACCGTTCAAGGATAAAATATTTTACGATAAGAACATGTTCGGAAAGCGACAAGCTACTGCAATCATAGTTCGACCGAATAAAAACAAACGACAGAGAAAGCTGAAAACGGTGTCGTGTATACTATCCACGGAAAATTAATATCATCTTGAGCTTCGAAAAACTATTGTCGATTTATACGAAACGAACGACACGAGCCGCCGTGGGTCTCCTTCCATTCATCACAGTCCGTTTACTTGGTGCTACCAGCAGCGGCTCCAGTGCCAGCGGGAGTGGGAGCGGGAGCGGCGTCCTTCAGGAAGTGGTGCTTGATGAACTTCTGCAGGTTGAAGTATGTCACCTTGTCGCCTTCGTTGGTGAGAAGGATGGATTTGAGCGCGGCGTTGGGGTTAATGTGACGCCTGTCATCCTCCTTCTGCAGGTTGTTGTCCTTGATGTACTTGGTCAGGCTCTTGGTCACATCGGTGCGACCCATCTGAGTTCCGGAAGGAACGCCCAAGAACTTGCACAAGTCGTCCGATAGAAGCACTGGAGTCGCGAATCCGTTTGTCGTGCGCTTGTTACCGGCGCCCTTTTTCTGTTGCTTCTTCTGCGCAGCTTTGACCAGCTTCTGGTACTTCTTGTGCAGGTCCTTCAGCGCGGAGGCCATCGCCTTGATACTGGCCGACATCGTCGTGAACTGGTCCTGGAGCAGACCGAACTCCTTGTACGTCTCGGGATCCTCGACAGGTCCATTGCTTCCGTCGGTAGCAGCTCCGGTGTTTGCCTCCTTCTGCTCCTCTTTTTGCGGCTGCTGGGTCTTCTGCTGCTTGGCGTCGGCAGCAGGCGCGACGGCTGCCTTTTTCTCGGCAGGTGCGGCGACCTTCTTCTCGACATTGTTGCCGGAAGGAGCGGCTCCAGCGCCGGCGTTGGATGCAACTGTCTCGTTCTTCTTGATGGCCATTTTGTCGGGTGTGTGAGTTCGGGTTACGGAAAACTTGTGCGTGTCTGGGTTCGGGAGAGGAGAGGTCCTTCCGAGCAGCTGTGCGATCGCTTTGTAATACTATATGCTTGGCAGCTTGTCTTTAAGTAGTTTTACCTTCAAGAGCGGTCATCGTGAGCTCCTCAGACGCACCTGAACGCACCACCCTCCTCCAGAACGCAGGGTCTAAAACCGCTTCTCTCAGAGCGTTCCGAAAACTCTCGACTTCGACATCTTCTGACGGTATTAAACTAATTTTGTCTAATCGAGCCCACATCGCCGCTTTCGCGATGAAATAAGAAAACACGTGCGTGTCTTCCTCCATCTCCAGGCTCGCGATGAACTTCATCACTGTCGAATCATCCTCTTCCGCATAATCAGCGTAATTTAAATCGAGCGCTTTCGCGTGATGATCGACAATCGTTGCGCACGCCTCCAGGTATCTCGCGTTTTCCTTGCCCCACAACACGTTCCTCGATGTGCGAACGTCCAAGCCGCTCATGCGGCAATTTCCAGGAACGTACATGAAAAGGTGCCAATAGCATGCCAAAAGCTCCGTATAAGTCTCATGCCAGTTCAGCATGTCGGTTGAACTGCCGTAATTTAATTGGGTCATTACGTCCGCTTCGGCGTCTGGAACGTCCTCTCCGTCTTTTACGTACAGACCGCTGTCCAAGTCCATCGCGTGTATGACCTCGTGAAGCAGCACCTTGTGCGCATGCTGTTTACGGTATATCAGCACGTGACGTTCTTCTCCCACGAACTGCGTGACGCCAGCATTGATGTCTTCCACCCCTATCGCTTCTCCGTCGTTTTCAGGAAGCGCGCGAGGTTCGTCGAGCATTAAACACATCACCGACACGTACTTCGACATGTCCTCCTTCATCTCGGGATCCACCAAAGACACGGCCCTCTCTATACAATCTAGTCCGTAAATCATCGTCTTCAACAGGCTCGTGTGTAAGCCCTCTTCCGTGTCCTCCTTGGAACACGCCACGCACAGATCAATCTCCGTTCCATGTAAGACGAACTTATACGTCTCGACGACCCATTCGCCTGTCGTGTCTATATCTTCCGTATTTAATACGTCAGATACAAACGACGGTACGTAACGACCATCCAACATCCCTTGTCCTGTATAATCTTCGACGACCTTCTTCAATTCCGCGCTGGATACGGGTGAAATTGTCCCGATCATAGAGTCTCGGATTATGTTGTCGTTAAGACCCGATACGGACCTGTCAAGCGCCCACATCGCCGCCATACATCCCGTTTCGTACATGGATTTGGACAACCTTTTTCTAGAACCGTTTGTTGTCATGGTTCTTATTTATAATGTACGGTCAAATCTTTCTCACGCATAATGATGAGCGTGTTTGTGACAGAGGCGAGCCTGTTACAGGAGAGCGAATACGTCTGCTTCCACGTGTAGAAGCGGAGTAGGAGAATGCATCTGCGCGTTTGAGTTTGGCGATGTATCCCGTGATGTCGTGGGCTCTTATAGGATCCGTAAAATCTACAGATAATACTCCTCTCACCGGTCGACACAACCAGTGCGTGTCGTCACAGTTACTGGCGCTTTTTTCCACGCGACATTGCGTCTTCTCTCCCAGACACAACGTGTTGCATCCCACGTGACGAAACATATTTGAAATAGGGATCATGGGGACTGGATCCGCGTAATCGAACACGCGCCAATGGTTGATGTGATCAATTCTATTTTTTTGTGTTATCGATTCCGTCACTACACTCTCCGTCTCGACGGTTTTGCCTTCTCTTCCTGAAACAGCACGGCGATTCGGTCTCTGGTGTGTGGTCTCCGCTGCGTCGTTGAATAGTGCGCTGAAACTCGCGTCTCCCACTCTGGGAGAACCGAACGTATGACAGTAGACGGGAACTTCAGTCTTGTTGTTTACTACCGCTTCCATGGCGGCGATTGTCGCCAGTGCTCCTCCAAGACTATGTCCCGTGAAAACGATACGATCATACTTACCGACTCTCTCTTGCAAAAACCGCGATACGTGTTCTTCCACTGCGCGAAACTGTCGCAGGAACCCAAAGTGCACGCCGCACTCCATGAACTCTCTGCGACGGATATCGATATTGGCTAGCATGTCGTTAGAATCTTCCGTGCCTCTGAATATCACGTAAGCCGTTCGATTATATTCTGAAAGCGTCGAAGAAAAAGTATCCGTGTCTTTAGTGTCTATGACGTTCGCAGATATCCACACATATACGTTGGTGTGCTCGTTGTCCTCACCTACTTGTCTCGCATCGAAATACGCGACGTCATCCTGTGTCAGATGGCTCGTGTATGCGTCTCCGTGCATTTCTTCCAGGAAGCATTCGTCTTCTTCTTTACCGGGAGGTTTGTACGATCTCTTGGCCAATATGGCCGATATACACAGGTCTTCAAACACGCCATCTCCTCCCAATATTCGAAACGGATGAATATCTTCATTTTCGAAGTGATGGTACCGCAAAGCGGTCGAGAGAGTGTGAAAAACAGTAGCAAAAAAGCAAACCGTTACTAAAACGCGCGTGTCCATATGATTTGTTTTTAGTTAGCTCTATCAATAAGTAACCGGAAGATAAAAAGACGGTGATTACGACGGTGATTAAGACGATGAACGAATTTTGGTGCGATCTCCTCGATATTTCGGACGTGCGTACGTTTCGCCTAGAAGACGTTCTTCCTTTAACGAATGAAGGTCGGACGTTTTGCGAAAATCGTTTCCTAGCGTCTATCAACACGCTCAACGTTCTGCTGGTGGATGCCGTGTTTTTTCACGTTACTCGAGGGTTGCACGTCCCTCGCTACATTGTGACACGGTTCCAAGATAGACGAACAAATGAAGAAAACGAAGATAACAACGCTCCTCCGCTGTCTCTCGACGCCGTTCTCATCATCATCTTTCAACACACCAGGTTTGCGTCAGCGCTGACATCCGCGCACGTGCCACAAATTAAGAAAACCTATCAAGATGCATATTTCCATTACAAATCCAACCGGATACATGTCAAGAAAGCGTTCCTGAAGCGTCTGGTCTCTCGCGTAGCTCGCGCATCGTTCAAAGACGCCGATGACTTGGACGCATTCGTCGAAACGCAATCGACGTATCCCATCCATCACGTTTACGCAAACGCGCTCAAAAGAGGAGCCTACCCGTCCCCACGCGCTTTTTACCGAGCGCAGCGCATACACGTCTCGGAGCTCCTGTTCTGTTCAACCGACCGAGCCAAAAGGAACGCGTTCGAAGTCAAACGTCCATACGAAGCTTTCGTGTCTTTCTTGGGGAAAGAAAGAACGCCCGACGAATTTGAAGGCGTTGGTGAAACAGCAGCAGCAGAAGGAAACTCGTTTCTTGTTTCATTGGACGAATTCGTGTGTCATACGTTAATAAACGACGGATATTTTTTGAAAAAGTTTTACAACGTAGATAAGTTTCAGACGCCCGCTACCTCTTCGTGGATGACGATTCAATCCGACGACGATTATAAATCAGTTTCGTGGATAACGAAATTATTTCTTAACGATGTGATCCATTCTAAGCGCTCCACTCTTGTGACTCGAGAGAACACGAGAAAACCTCGGACCGCCGCAGAAGAAACGATGGATCACTGTGCATCTCGTATAATCACGGGACGTCGTTTTTTCGTTTCCATCCATGGTATCTCATACAAAGCACCAAACCCATCTAAAAACACGATAGAACTGGCGCACCCCACAATAACAGCGTCTATAAGAGACAAACCACCGCAGTTTCTGCAATCCCGTGTATGGACGGACCTATGCGCCGAGTCTATTCGGATGCACATCGATTTTTTCGTAGGTGCAAACGAGTCCCTCCCGCCTCCTGAATACGCCCTGAAACAGCTCATGTTTCACGATTTCGTCATGCAATACGTGTTTCAGAACGACCTTCCCCTTCTCTCTCACGATGCGTCAACTCCAGCGCTCCCGAAGAAAACGCGGCTTCAAGGTCCGCCGACAATGGCCGCTAACGGCCGAGACTCCGATATCACGTCGAAGGAAGACACAAACACAAACGCGATCATCCTGATCGATAACCGAAACACTTGTGCGCTGGGAATGGCGTCCATTCTCATGGCTCTCAAAAACGTGACTCATCATTCCGTAGATATGACGAGCCAAATCAATCACAGATGGGTCGTGTATGTGTTTTGCGCGGAACAGAACGAAATGTCCATCCGAAACTACTTACGACCGCACTTTCGACAACCCGAACGAGATTTACACATCCGGGTGTTGAAAGATCTGTCAGTAAAAAATAAGTTCGAGATCGAAGATTACAACACGCTCCTGAAGAGCTCTTCATTCTGGCGTAATCTGGAAGGATGCGACAAGTGCATGCTCGTTCAGAACGACGGAATGCTCGTCCGACCAGGCGTAGAAAACATCGTTTCTGAGTACGATTACGTTGGAGCGCCGTGGAGACAGGGCCAGACCTTGCTCCAACATGCGACCAACCCTGAGCTGGTAGGTAACGGAGGTTTGTCTATCCGAAGCGTTCGAGCCATGATAGAGATATGCGAAGCAGGAGAAAAAAATGGAGGTATATACGATTTATTTATCAACGGCGCACAGCCTACTCCAGAAGACGTCTTCTTTTCACGAGGCATACACGAGTTACGCGATAAATACAAAATCGCGCCGCGAGCGGTGGCCATGCAGTTCGCTTCGGAGCAAGACATCACTGAAACATCACTCGGGTTTCATAAGCCATGGCCTTACAACGACATCCCTACAATGGCGAAATTTTACGAGAGGGTCCTCGCAGAGAACAGTGTAAGTGCAAAATAAATATTAAAAAAGTATTCCGTCGATGAATTTACAAATTTGGCCACTCATGTTATATACCAGTGTGATAAGTACGAGGAATGGATGACAATTATACCGTTCGTAACCTCTTTTCCTCAGACTCGCGAGTTTTGTCTTCGGACGCATGTCGTTCTTTCTTCTTTTTCTTTTCCTTTTCCTTCTCAACACCGTCGCCATCTCCTTTGATTTGTATCACGCCTTCCGCGAGAAGGCTCGTTCTCAGGACTTTAGAGTGTTTGGCGAGTGTGTTGGTGCTTACGGTGTATAATGACGTAAATAAATCTTCTGTGATTTCTAGACCCATGTCTTGTGACGCGACCAATACGATGGCCATCGCGTAACGCTCAGGATCGTTGCTCCCGACCAAATCGTGTCGTTTCGCAAATTCGTCAAAAGACTTGCACCGTTTTAACAGGTTCCAACGTTTCGCGTTACTGGCTTTATGACGCGCGAGATTTCCGTCGTGAGGATTTTCATTTGAATATCCATAAGCGAAAACCGTGTGGACGATGCGTGTCATGGCGTCCATGGTGTCTCCACCTTTGCCGCATAAAAGTGACCCGTACTCTTTCATCATGTCCGCGTCTTCCTTCATCATCTTTCTCAAATCCTTCCTCGCGTTGGACACCTGCTTCTTGTCTACTCCAAATGCGTTGCACACCTCGGACAGGGTGCGCGGAGCGGACTGTCGAGATGCCGTCATAGCACATACCGCCATAAGCGGCGGCTGCAGTTCCTGTTTGACCTTGCGTTTTTTACGAAAATCAGTGTATAATCTTATCGCCGAGATTCGCAAGCTTTCGGGAAGAGAGAAGAATTGCGACTGCATGCACCCGTCCATGATACTGGACTCCGAACGCAGACATTTTTCCTTATAATCGACATTTAACATGACGTGCGTGCGTTTCAGCTTCATCTTGTCGATCGTCGTTAATGTAGATGATTGCTGATGCTTCGTGTCGCGACGATTATGAATGACCGTAGTAAGTGCAGGTCCCTTAGAAGATGAAGACGGTTTTTGCGATAAAGCGACGTCGTAAGCTTCTCCGCACCTACTCTTATCCGACCCTGAATCCGCGTAATTTCTCCATTCCGGACGGTCGTCTATGATGTGACCTTCCAGAACCAGGCCGCATCCCGTGCACACCTTGTCTCCCGCCGACCAATCAAGGACGAAATGGACGCTCCCACAGTCGCCGCATTTGACGTCGTTTTCGTAGCCTATAGGAGAATACGACGGCCATTGCATCGTAACACCTAAAAAATACAACAAAATTAATCTTTAACACGTGCGCAATTTTCTCCAATCCTTTAAGTCTCTTTTCGTTCTTCAATTAGGATCCGCAGTTCTTGAATAGTGGCATCTTGTTCATTCAAACGAGAATAGAGAGCTGTTGTAACTTGTGCTCGACGTCCCGAAGCGATACTCCATGCAAATATGCAGGACTTACATCTACGATAATACCGTGACGAGATAACCACCAATCGTAATTAATTGTTCCTTGCATATTCCATACCCGATTGGTCGAACTGACTGTCACGGTTCAAACGAACAAAGACAAACAAACACACATCCTCATCATGATGGGTCCATTGCGTGCATGTACCTCCAAAACAAATCAGGTGTCCTGGTCTGTATTTTATTTACAACCGTTCTCTTTCTCCAGCCTGTCCAAGCGCGCCCTCATCGCCGAGTTTTCTGCGCCAAGCTCTTTCAGCCCTTCGGCCAGGAGAGCCACCATGTTCGCGTAACACACACCGTACATTCCAGTGCGAACGGAATCGTAACTTACAACTTCCGGAACAACGTCGAGCACTTCTTGTGCCACGAAACCCAGGTAATCTTTGTTCTTTTCAGCGTCGTATTGACTACTTCCGTTATCGGTGGTCGTGTCGATGCGGTTGTAGAAGTAGCCTCTCAAGCGGTTTACTTTCTCCATGGCTCCGAGAACGGGCCTCAGATTGGTCTTGACTCGGGCATCCGATATCGTGTTGACCTCTCCAGTGAGATTGATGTCCCCGGTCACGTGAAGATTTCGGTTCACATCGACTCTAGTGCTGTTCACCTTCAAGACCTCGAACTGACCCGGGTTCACTATAAGGTCTCCTGTCAGCTCCGAGTCGGCGGTGACGTGCAGGTTGCTGGTTACGTCGAGACCGCGATTAACCGTGACTTTGTTATTTTCGACAGAAGCCGCCACGTATCCGCCTAGGTTCACGTACAGCGGTGACATCAGGTCTGTCCTGCCCAATACCTGCAGGTTGCTGTCCAGCTGCGCGTCCCTCCTGGTCCGGACCAAAAAGTTGTCCGCCGTGAAAACCTCCGGAGCTGTGTCTACGGTTTTCACACTCAACGTTCCCCGCAGGTCTGTGTTCCCTTTCACCAGCACATTGCTCGACACGACCGCGTCGTTTCCGATGATTATTCCTGTCTCTTTCACGGACAAACCTATCGCGCCCTCGTGATCTACGACAAGGTCACCCGATATACTCGTGTCACCTGTAACGTAAAGAGGACGATGGATGTCCACGTTGGATCCGTCAACGACCAACACGTCCACGTCTCCGGGATTAACTCTCAAGTTTCCATTGATATTCGCGTCGGATGTCTCAACGTTAAGGTTTCCGTTCAAAATCAAATCCCGGTTGTTGATGCGGACGTTGTCCGATTCCACGACGAACCCCACGTCGGTATCAGGACCTACGGTAAAATCTCCAGACACACCAAAGCTGCCGAGGACGTCGAGGTTGCTGGTAATTTCTGTAGATCTTCGGAAAACTGCACTATCGCCGTCCAGGTAAAAAGCGGCTGGACCGTTTCCTGAAATGACCACGCCGAAGTTGCTTCCCTCGAACAACGCGCTACCTCCAACTTCAAGTCTGTCTCTAACCTCCAGCCGCGTTTCCGCGCGCGTCAGATCCTGCGTGACCTCCAACGTCACAGGAGAGTTGGATGATCCTCCGGCGCGAATCGTCAAAGGATTAGTCATAAGCGTCGTCCCTTTCACGACGAGGTTGCTATTCAGTTGAGCGTCTCCTTTGACGGTAGTTTTACCAGTCACGTCAAATCGTCGATTGATGTCCACCGAGGTGGAGGTCACGTTTAACACCGGAATGGCCGCTTGGACCGGGTTCACTCGCATTTCGCCGTATAAATAGGTAACACCTCCGTAAATTTTTACGTCTCTCCCGCCCTGTACATCGACGTCCCTGTTCATGACGATCCGGTCATCTTTGACAATCATGGCGGGATCCACTTCGTTGGTGCCGTCCATACCGACGTTAAAAGTAGAGACGCCGTCTATATATACGTTGCTGTCGACTTGCAGGTTGCAGCCCATCACGACATCCCGGGAGACCTGCATTCTAACGTCGTCCACGATAAAGCGCGCGTCTCCGCCGCCCGACGTACTTTTGAGAAGAAAAGATCCGTCTAGAGTGAAGTCCGCGCTCGTCCCGACGACATACAGGTTCCTGTTGACGTCCACGCGATCGTTATCGGCGTATATCGCAGTGGATACGGAACTTCCATCAAAAGAGCTGACCGTGTTGGCATAGAATTTTTCCCGGATCGTGGCGTTCTTCGCGACTTCCGCATTGCTTCTCAGGACAATGTCAGTGTGTACAGAGGTCAAATTACTGTTTACAGAAAATAACGGCTCCAACGACGAGGTCGAATCGTACACGATCAGATCGCCATGCTTCATGCGCACCGGACCGCTCACTCTCAGCGCGTCGCTCACGTCTAGATCACCCTCGACTTTCATGTGTCTGTCCGTCACAAGCAATGTGTATCCGTCATTAGATGATCCCGGAGTCACCGTGAAAGTGCCCTGCAAGTCGGTGTCCCCGCCCACGTCAAGGTCATTTGTGATGTGAAACCTGTCCGACGTAACGGTGCCTTGTATGTCGACATTTCCCGCCACTAACAGGTTGCTGCGGACTTCCATGTCTCTCATCGACAGCGTCCTCGTATCATTGACGGAGAATAGCACGTCTTCACCTCCCGGGTGATGTTTGACTTCAAACGCGTTCGTGACATATATGTCGGTGTTACTGTTTGTCACTCGGAGATCCCTTCCGACAGAAACAACTCCTTCGTCAACATACAATGCTTCTAGTGCACCATCAGGTATAACAGTGAGATTACCTCCGTTCAGAACAGTGTTTCCTCCGCTTACGGTAAAATCGGAGGAATTCGAGAGCGTCACGTCGCGAGAGACGACAACGTTCGATCTATCAAGATGCAATACCGGTTGGGAATCTGCGGACCATTTTACAGTCACTTCGCTATCATTCACGGACATGTCCCTGAAAATCCTCACTCCCTGATCGTCTATCTCGAACGCATTATCCGATCCATCTACTCCCGGACGGACTGTAAAATCTCCTCCCTGCACGTTCACGTCGTCGTTCACTACCAGGTTGGAGTCAATGCGCACGTCTCTCACCAACACGATGTTGGAGTCGTCCACGCGCAGGGCGTGCTCTCCCGCGCTGGCTTTCTGCTCCGTCGGAAAAACGGTAAAAGCTCCTGTGAACGTGACGTCTCCGGTGATGGACAGATCGTCTTGAATGGTCACTCCAGTTTCGTCTACAGCCAAGAGAGGCGTTTCGCCAGAGGCCCGTCTGACGACAAAGTCTCCCTGCACCTCCGCGTTCGACTGCATGGTCAAAGCGCGATTGAGCAGTATTTTATCGCCGTCCGCGTAAATGATAATCCTGTCCGTTGGAGAGAGTGATAGATCGTTCTCGACGAAAGAAAGGCGGGGACCGACGACGTCCAGTGAACCGTTATTGACGACTATATCAAGACCATCAACGTCCACCGCATTCGGGAGAACTCGGAAAGACAAGTTGCTGTTGCTGCTACTAAAGTCGGGATATATTGCAAAGGAGCCAGTGAAATCGACGTCTCCGACAGCAGTCACGTCGCGACCCATGAATACTCCGGTGTCTTGTACCCGGAAGGCGTCCTGGTTAGAGTCACTCTGATAATTCACCTTGAACGTTCCATCCGATACCGTGGAATTCGCGGATGACACTAAAAGACTGTCGTTAACAACCGTCTTCTTGTTGGACACCACTTCGTTGGAAGTGACGCCGAACACCAGAGACCCTCCTGCCCTTACGGTCAATGAAGAAAAGAGGTCCGCGTCTCCTTCGATGTTCACGTTACAACGAGCCTCGAACGTGCGATTGAGCTCCGCCTTGCTCGCGTCGACGAGGAACACTACAGACGATCCGATGGGATTGACTTCCAAAAAGCCGTTTTGAACGTAAGTGTTTCCTCCGAGAATCGTGTCGGCATTCACCTGCACGTCGTCATTAAACGTGGAAAAGCCGTCAACATTCAAGTTACCAGTCACGTTCAAGTCATCCCTCACGAATAGGTTGCTGTTGATCCGCGTCACCCTCTCGCATACCACCTCGGCGTCGTCGGCGGAAAACACCGCGGTAGAGACATCCAAAGCATTAGAAGTAATCTCGGTATCCACTATGGTAAATTTGCCGTCAATTTTGATGTCGCGTATGTCGGGCACCGCGCTAAAAAGCGGGGTGGGTCTCATCACGCCCCGTCCGACGTGAAGATCTCCATCCACGTCCAGATCATTCCCTATCTGCACGTTACACGCCAGGTCTAGGTCACGGTTAATCGTTACGTTCGAATCATTCACGGAAAATGCAACAACGGTCGAATTTGAAGGATACACTTTGACGTGTTCACCGCGACAGTTGATTGATCCTCCTACGTCTAAATCGGACGTCAACGATGCGTCTCTGTTGATACTGACGTCTCTGTTGATACTGACTCCGTCGTCGTTAAGGAAAAATGCGGGCGAGGCGTTGGACGATGATGAAGGCCTCACGGTAAAATTTGATCCCGTGAACGTAGCGTCTTCTTCGACCTCGAGCGCGTGAAACACGTTCACTCTGTTTTCATCGATCGAAAAGTACGGTTTGTTCAAAGGTACGTCGGTGGCGGTGGAAGGCGGAAAAACGTCGAGCTTTCCTCCTTCGATCACGACATTCTGGTCGTTTTTCACGGTCAGGGAAGAGTAGACCTGGAGCGGCTCGCGTATCTCGACATTACTGTCGGACACGGTGAATTTTCCCTGGTGGACGACTAGGTCTCCTCGCAACTCGGTGTTCCTCATTCCCGTTATATCACGGTCGATCACCACCCCCGACTCGTCTTCCACAGACAGAGCGGGAACGGCGGTAGATCCGTTACTTCCTTCTGGAAATACTTTGAGACTTCCATAAATTGTGGCGTCATCTTCGGCTTGAAGAGTGCCGTCTATGATAACGTTTTCGTTCATCAGGATATCTTCGCCAGATTTGACGTACAATGCGCTATCCTGTCCGTCCTCCGAAGTTATTTCAAACGTTCCCGTGACATTAGCGTCACCGGCGTTCAGCGTGGTCGCTAACGTCATCTGTGACTGCACGTTAAAATCTCCGGTCACAGTCACGGTATCATTAAGAAAGATCGGTGCGTTCACGTTCACCAGGTTGTTCAGGTGAAGAAAGGCCGACACGTCTATATTGGAGTCGTGAAAGGTGATCGACTCCTTGGAGAAGTCGTCGTCCTCTGACGGTTTCGAACCAATGAGGATCTGCTGCGAAGGTTTGTCGGTGAAAATCAATAAGTCATTCCTGCGTGTATTATCGAATATATCGCCGGCGAACCTGGCGACGTAGATGCTAGCGGTTTTTATCGATGTGTCCGTCATTATCTGTATTGTTCTGTATTATACAAGTGTGGCATATAATTTCATTCATCTCATTCATTCGTCGTCCGTGTAGTAATCCTCGTCGGAATTGTGTGATCTGTAGATGTGCTCGTGCACCGCCGCAGCAGAGGATTCCGCCTGGCCACATATCCAGCACCAGTGCTGGCCGCATGGACAAGTCATATGGTTGCAACCAAATGACTTTTCGGTACATACACCGCACGCGGGACAAAACATCGTCTTCCGTTGAGGCTGTTGCTCCTCGGATGAAGAACGGCAAGTATCGCACCGGAAGCGAGTCAGCCTGCGCATCGCGTTTCCTATCTCGTCATTGACGTCAGCGCATGCTCGTTCTGCCACGGGACGTAAATTGTTACACGACTCGCACCATGCATGGATGGAAGCGGGATCAAGAGACGGCAAGAACGCCTTCGACGCTACGCCTCGAAGCAGACAAAGCGCTCGGTTGTGACGCACCAGCGTCTTGGCGGAGGGAGGTCCTTTACAAAACGGACACGAAATGTGTGCGGGAAGGCACACGTTTCCTGGAAGCGACGCGCCGTACCAAGCGTCCAAGCACGACCGACACGCCAACACTCCGCATCTCCGGGGTTTACCGCACACAGGATGTAGGGCCGCTTTGGGCAGAGTCTCGAACTTAAATTTTCAAAAAATGAAAAGAAATGTTTGGAATGTTTTGAATGTACAAAGTTACGCGCCTCACGCCAAGCCTAAGATGATGGCAATTGCACGGGCGTTTCTAGTACGAGTGTAGACAGAGCGCCGGGAGAATATACTTCCACTTCATTGAAATACAAGAAAGCCCTGAGCATGAGTTGCGCATCGGTCATGCTGTTCATGTCTAGGGATGCTTTGGCTCCGCTCTCGGCTTCTCCCTCGTTTTGGATCATATAATGAGGAATATGACGTGACGTGCAGCGGATGTAAAAATCGGAGATGTGTTGTTTGATGTCCACATGATCGGTCGAATCGGTGTCGCGCTGTATATTACTGCAATTCTCGGGAGGAGACAGAGGGTTGAACCGAGATTGAAAAGGATCGATCCCGGCCTTCATCATGCACTTGACGTTCTCCGCGTTCCCGAATAAGATAGACCTTTCCATGTAATACGTGAGCACCTCCCTATTACGACTCGCGTCATGTCTAATGAACGGATCCAGGAGGGTCTTCAGGAGCCGCACGTCGCCCGTACACGTAGCCGATAGCAGCATTTGATTCGTATTGTTCGCGGATGTTTCACTAGCCCCGTGCAATATTAATACGTACACCGGAAACGAGTCGTACAGCAGGGTGTCGGTTTGAATGTTGCTGCGTTTGTAACATTCAAACAAGACGAACTGAGCCTCTCTCAATATAGCACCGTTCTGGTATTCCAAATCGACGTTGTATCGTCGTACGAGATGTAATAAGAGCGCGTCTCTGAATTCGTCGGCTTGAATATGACCGTAGGCTGGTTTCTGTCTGTCGCATTGAACGACTGCGAGCAACAGGGACGAGAGAATTGATTTGTCTTTTACGCGAAATTCTTCGGGAACATCTCGCAAAAGGGCGTACAATACGCGCAATGCGAATTTAACGATGTTCCTGGAATATCCTGACTCGTACACTAGGCCTCCAACCGACGCAATATGCTTTCCTATGGAAATCAGAAAACGCGCCGTTTCTATAACGGATCTCTGGTACAACTGCCCTCTGTACATAACCGACTCGTGAGAATGACGCTTCCATTCGCGCATCAAAGAATAAATGCCGTTTTTATTATCGTGCACAATGTGCATCAGGCAGCATATGCACCTGGCGTCCTCGTTTGACAATAATACCCTGTTTTCGAAAAGGATGGGTCTTCGAAAAATGATTACAACGTTTTCCAGAATAGCGTCGAAAGTGGGCAGATCTACGATAAAATCCTCTGTATTATTTCTATACGTACGTCTGCGTCGAATGACCGATTCCAACGTTTTTTCCCACGTTCTACCGTCGGCCATAGTGAAGGAAAGTAAGAGAAACACACGCATGCAATTTATTTTTTCGGTTTACCCATTCATCACAGTAAATACCGCACATGCTCTAAAAACTGTTTTGAAAGCTAATTCATGTATCCGTTCGACTCATCCAAGTTGAGGCGATCAAGTCTGCACCAACACGCACATAATTCTACGGAATATTCATGTCGGTGTAAAAACTTTCCATCTATAATTTCACGACCATGACCTATTTGGATACTTCCGTCGTATAAACTGGTGACTTTTACGATAAGAGCCGGCTGCATCGGCATTGCTGGGTATTCCAAAACTAAGAACTCTTTTACGGCATTTTTATAAAAAGGGCAGTCGAGCACGAGTGCGTCAACTCGGTCAGTCAGAAAACGCTTTTCTAACGCGTGTCCATCTTGCGAATAAGTCGTCCTCTTCAGATACCATTCAGCATGTCCGTCGTCATCAACACCTTTTCCTTGCCGATAAACGCCGATGTACTGTCGTTGAATCATCGTATAATCAACACATGTCTCTGGGTTTTCAATCGGTGTTTTTATACTAATCTTCTTATACTTTCGGTAATAACTCGATCACCTTCTGCGCGCTCAGCCTCAGAGAGGGGTCTTTCGATAGAAGATTATTGACGAGCGCGGCTTGGTATGGAAACGCAGTCTGTAATTCGTGTGGAGCAACAGACGTTTCTCGTGCTTCTTGGAGGATCAATGCCCTTTCCATCTCGGTTACGAACGTCATGGACAGCTCTATCAGAATGACTCCCAAAGAGTACATGTCGATCTCAGTACCGTATTCTATCCTATCATCGGACGGAGTGAGTATTTCGGGTGCACAATACGTATGCGTTCCTATTCGCGAGGTCCTGTAACGTGAAACGTCAACGTCAATGCCTTCGCTTGTACCGTGAGTGGTAAGTCGTCGACCAGATGCTGAGACATCAATGCCAGTGTTGTCAACAGAAATAGCAGTATTGAGAGGAAAATTCTTCTTGTTCTTCCTCTGTGAGAGTACTGGGTCCAGAGACGCCAGTCCAAAATCTATGATTTTGACGAGGGGCAGTTTTCGATGCTCTTGTCCGCCTAATACTGATACATCTTCTGCGGCGTGAGTCACGATCAAAACGTTGGCCGGTTTCAAGTCTCTGTGAATAATCCCGTTTCTGTGAACGTCTCGAAGGCCCTTCAGCAGTTGTTCGAATATTGCGAACTCTTCTTTTCCGAAAGCTGAGGACTGTAAAGGACAATTATTGGAATCCGCAATGCGCCGTTCGTTTCGAAGTCGTAACCAATCCGCCAGCGTAATTCCTATGACGGGCTCCATAGTGATGTAAAGCGAGTAAGGCCACAGCGGAACTCTCCGGTTCTGGTGATTATTATTCGCTAGGAAAGAAGAGGACGCATCATCAAATTCGTCGTTGATACACGGCCGTGAACTCTCCGTCACATCGCTGGATTTTAAAACGGCAAATTTCTCATCCGCCTGCTCCATGTGACGTCGACGACTATCGTGGGCGTGTAATATAGCAGTTCCTAGAACGTTCCAATCAGGTTCTATCCAACAAGAGTAATACTGTGTTATGTAAGGGCTGTCTTGACACTTCGCCAGAGCTCGCACTTCTCGGAGAAGCACTTCGCTGTCTGCAGAGTGGCAGAAATCTCCCCAGGGTTCGTGGCTGCTGTGAAACATGATGCGTTTTAGAGCAACGACTCGGTGGTCGAAGCGAGACCTCATCAGTCGCACATCTCCGAAATTTCCCGAACCCAACTTTCCGATGGGCTCCAGTTGTGATAGCATGGGACTAATCAACGGCGAAAGAACATTATATCCGTCATAAATTTCATCGGATTTGGAAGAATAAAACGCGGCCATCACAGACACGTTTGCGATGAACGCGTCATATCTTAGTTTTTCGATGGAAATCTCAGAATGGGGTTCGTCTATAATACGCATACCGTTCATGAAAGAGGACAGTGCAACGATATCGCATTCTTGTTCGTCTTCTTCGGTTCCGCTTTCATATTTGTCTTGGGATCGTCGCCCAGTCTGCCTTTCCGGACGGCTGTTGATACAGTCCGTCCATTTAAAAATGAAACGACTATTCTTCGTCTTCGTTCCTATTTTTTTCTCATGTTATCGTGAACTCAAGGTATGTACGATATAGGATTCCGTATAGCTTCTTTGCGCGCT
>Ga0306901_1000492_pt1 | contig 16875 bp, 15 predicted proteins | sample AntRauMFilla3767_FD_190431 | JGI IMG/M metagenome (GOLD analysis project Ga0306901, IMG submission 190431) | Saline lake microbial communities from Rauer Islands, Antarctica - Metagenome Filla 3 #767 (v2) (version 2) | ecosystem: Environmental > Aquatic > Non-marine Saline and Alkaline > Saline ... | reverse complement strand
CTGAAATACCGTTAAAAATAAGGTGAATTTTATGTCCCAACCCAAGCATGCGTCGGGAGCGCGAGGCGGTTTGGGTGTTAATCATAATAGAATGATGCGCCAAAGTCAGGGTAATCCACGTCGCCAGCGCAATCAGCGTTTGCTGCCATTTGGGTCGCCACGTTTCGTCCATCGTCAGCCCGTGCGAAGTGAAAATAATATTCTTCACCCACAGCAGTCGCCCCGCCAAAGCGCCAATTCCACCCGCCTTGGAACTGGTCAGATGAAGCGTCTGAGGCTTCAGTCGCCAAATGAGAGCGATGATTTCAAAAAACGCTCGTATATCTTGGAGAAGAGACATGTCACGTTGAAAGTTTTTGACGGTATGAGTCGGAATATTTTGTTGTTGGAGTTTCTCCACTAAAAGACCGACCGTGGAACCTACTTCACCAGTGTTGCCGCAGGCTACATGCACGGTGTAGCCGCGACTCTGCGCTTCACAAGCGAGGTCATATACGTATTTTTGGGCACCACCAAAATTACTCTTGGTAATCACGTATAAGACGGTAGATGTTGGAGTAGTCATGCGTACCATATTGTACCAATAAATAGCTCAAATTTGTTATATATCTTGCTATAATCGTATATTCAGGTAGGATTTGAATAACAAATTATGGGTGAAAGAACACGCGAATTATTCGTTCTCATTATCGGAGACATCATTATCTTCGTGGTATCTCTTTGGTTGACGTTATTCGTGCGTTACCTAGAAATTCCCGGAGGCGAAAGACTAGCAGACCATATGGGTCCGTTTGCAATATTTACCACCGTTTGGGTGTTGGTATTTTATATACTCGGTTTGTACGACAAGCACACCAATTTTTTAAAAAATCTATTACTCTCACGGATTGCCCACGCCCAGATTATCAACGTGATGTTGGCGGGCTTACTCTTTTTCGTGATTCCGTTTGGTATTACCCCAAAGACAAATCTGGTGTTGTTTTTGATTATCTCGACCCTGCTGCTGGGATTTTGGCGGCTGCGGCTGGTCGGACTCTTTGCTCCGCATAGTCGGAATAAAGCCATCATGATTGCTGATGGGGCAGAAGCGATTGAGCTGGTTGATGAAATCAACAATAACGATAGATATGCCTACTCAATCGTCAGAATGATTGATAGCGAAATGATACAGAAGACGCCTGACGTGGAAAGTAAGTTGCTCCAAATCATCGAGCGAGAGGGGATAGATATTATCGTTGCTGATTCCAAAGGCGAGGCTATCAAGCACTTTCTCCCGACGTTGTTTGATTTATCTTTCCTCAAGTTCTCCTTCACGTTCGTGGATTTCCAGCGTTTGTATGAAGATACGTTCGATCGAGTACCAGTAACCTCATTACAATATGACTGGTTCATTAGTAATATTTCGCAGTCCAGTGGTGTAGTGTATGACGCCGTTAAACGAACGATTGATGTGGTCGGGGCAGTGCTCTTACTGATTCCAGCGGGACTCCTGTTTCCGTTGATTGCTCTGGCCATCAAGTTTGATGATGGGGGAGCGCTCTTTTACACCACCAAGCGAATTGGTCGGTACAATACACCAATTACCATATACAAATTTCGCACAAAAAATGGGTTTGATAGTGGGGTGCAAGCCCTGAAAAGTACACTGGTAGATACCAAAATTGGCGGGCTGCTGAGAAAAACACGTATTGACGAGCTGCCACAACTCATCAATGTCCTGCGGGGCGACTTGTCATTTATTGGTCCCCGGCCAGAAATTCCAGAATTGGCTTCTATCTACGCGTCCAAGATACCGTATTATAATGCGCGGCACTTAATGAAACCTGGTCTCTCTGGGTGGGCACAAATCAGTAATTTTGATGTCCCGCGCGGTGGGGTCGATGTGGAGCGCACGGTCGACAAACTATCGTTTGATTTATTTTATCTCAAACGACGGTCGTTCATTCTGGATGTGCAGATTGCTCTGAAAACAATCGCGACTATTATCATGCGTACCGGTTCGTAAGTTAGGGAGATACTGAGCACGATATTATGAAAAAGAACCTAGAAAACCCGGCGAAAGTACGGCGCAATCGGTGCGCATTCTTTCACGTATGTGCTCATTCCTGGTATACTCGGCACATATGAAAGTAGACGGAACAGCCCTCGCGCAAGATATTTTGGCGCAACTTAAAACAGACTTGCAATCATCACCCAAACTGACCTTGGCGGTGATTACCTGTACACCCAATTTTGAGACCCAAAAATATTTAGCGCTGAAAAAGCAGCGAGCAGAAGCGGTCGGGATTTCTTTGAATATTATTGAGCTACCGCAGGACGCGACCACCCAGCAGGTGGTTGAATGTGTCGAAGCCGTGACAGGCCAAGCTAATGGGGTCGTCGTCCAACTACCACTACCGGAGCATATCGACCGGGATGCAGTATTGCGAGCAATTCCTCCAGCCAAAGACCCAGATGGATTTTCTTATGGTGAAAAACGCGACTGCATGCTCCCACCAGTAGTTGGTGCCATTGATGAGATATCAAAAGCACACGAATTGGACTGGAAAAATAAGCGAGTGGTGATTTTGGGTCAAGGGAGATTGGTCGGGATGCCGGCAGCTCGCTACGCTCGAAAAAACGGGGCACGGGTACGGGTATATGAAAAAGACACTCTCGACGTCAGTTCTTTAAAGACTGCGCAGATTATTGTCAGTGGTATCGGGCAAGCCAAGTTTATTGTCCCCGAAATGGTCTCACCGGGAGTAGTAGTGTTTGATGCTGGTACTTCAGAAGACGGGGGAGAGTTGGTGGGAGATATGCATTCAGACGTGGCAGAAGTAGCTGCGTTGTACACGCCTGTGCCGGGAGGTATCGGACCACTGACCATCGCACTTTTATTACGAAACCTGTATCAGCTCAATCGTCAATAGCCTCAAGCGAGCCCCTATGGTATAACAGGGACACAATTTTTTTACATATATGACCGACTTATCTCAACCACAAACCGCAAATAGCCAAGGATTTATCCGGCTTTTTCGGGCCTGTGTTATCGTACTCGCTATCGCTGGCCTGGCCTTTTGGGTGTACCAAAACGCTGTGCAACCAGAATCTGAAAAGCCCTTTAAACTTGGACTTGACCTCGCTGGAGGATCTCACTTGGTATACGAAGCAGACGTGTCCAATATCGACGCTGCCGAAGTACCAGAACTCATGAGTGTGTTGCGCGACGTGATCGAACGAAGAGTGAATGTGTTTGGGGTGTCAGAGCCAATCGTGCAGGTAGAAAGCAGTAGCTTTGTAACTGATGAGCCGATTGAACGATTGGTCGTGGAATTGCCGGGAGTGTCAGACGTGAGTGAGGCAGTAGCTGAAATCGGCCGGACGCCACTATTGGAGTTTAAGCTATACGATGAAGAGCTAGCTGCCCAGCAAGAAACACTGCGGAATCTCCAGTCTTTGGGTGAATCAGCAACTGCGACTGGCGGACGAGCTGAAATCGGCAATGTGAAGATTGACGGAGAAGCCATCTCAGAAGAACTCCCATTCTCAGATACTGGCCTGACTGGACGATATCTTGAGACTGCCGCGTTAGAATTTGCCGGCGGGCAATCTGGACAACTTTCCAACGAACCATTGGTGTCGGTACGCTTTACTCCCGAGGGGGCAGATTTGTTTGCAAAAATTACTCGCAACAATGTCAATAAACAGCTCGGTATCTTTCTCGACGGGGAGCTGTTGTCCGCACCGAATATTAACGAACCAATTACTGGCGGAACCGCTATCATCTCTGGCGGCTTTACTGCTGAAGAAGCTCGAGCTTTGGCCCAAAACCTGAGCTTCGGTGCTTTGCCTGTACCAATTGAACTGAAAAGTACCCAGACAGTGGGAGCGTCACTCGGGGCTGAAGTGCTCGGCAAAGGAATGCAAGCAGGAGTCTATGGTCTGGGAATGGTACTACTCTTTATGCTGCTGTGGTATCGGCTCCCTGGATTGGTTGCTGGAGTTGCACTGCTGTCTTATGTGACCATTATGCTGGCACTTTTCCAACTGATTCCGGTCACTCTGACGGCAGCTGGCTTGGCCGGGTTCGTACTCTCATTGGGAATGGCGGTGGACGCCAATGTGCTCGTATTCGAGCGAATGAAGGAAGAGTATACGCGGGGAGTATCCAGTCGCGAAGCGGCCACAATCGGATTCGCACGAGCCTGGAGCGCGATTCGGGATGGAAACATCACCAGCCTACTGTCTGCGATTATCCTCTTTTGGTTTGGCACCTCATTGGTAAAAGGCTTCGCCCTCGTCTTTGGGATTGGAGTCATTATGTCGATGTTGACCGCCTTGGTAGTCACCCGGACGCTGTTGTTGACGTTGCCTGACACCAAAAAATCATCCGGCACATTGATGGCAACCTTACTCGGTAATGGAATCAAAAAATAGCGTATGTTTTTTATTGTATACAGAAAAGTATTTCTCGCTATTGCAGCTGTAGTAATGGCTGGAAGCGCACTCGTGATTGGTCTGTTTGGACTCAATCTTGGTATTGATTTTACGGGCGGTTCGTTGACCGAAGTGTCGTACCAAACCGCTCCAGCGCAGACTGAGTTGGAGAGCCTGATTAACACCCAAAACCTCGGTGGGATTTCCGTGCGCGAGTCAGTCGATGAAGCAGGACGCGATGCGTACCTCATCCGCACTCGTGACCTGTCTGAGCCAGAACGAGTAGAACTCGAATCCATCGTCACTTCCGTGGGAGACCAGGGGGAGATTAGTCGGTTTACTTCTATCGGCCCAGTGATTGGTCAGGAACTGCGCGACAAAGCTTTCTACGCCATTCTTGGGGTAGTGTTGATTATTGTCATTTACGTGGCCTTTGCCTTTCGGGGGATTGGAACACCAGTCAGTTCTTGGACATACGGTGCGATTACGATTTTTGTCCTCGTGCACGATGTGCTGGTACCGACCGCATTGATGAGTATTCTCGGTTACGTGGCTGGAGTGGAAGTCGATGTGCTCTTTGTGATGGCTTTGCTCGCGGTGCTCGGGTATTCCGTCAACGACACCATTGTAGTGTTTGACCGTGTCCGAGAAAACCTCATGGCCAACCGGACAGAAAAACGAACCAAACGTGAGGAGGCGGGAGTGATGTATGAAGATGTCAAATATACTCTGACTAAACCATACGATGAGATTGTCGGGTCTGCTGTTTTTGAAACCCTTGCTCGGTCTATCAATACATCTTTGACTACGTTCATTGCGCTGACAGCTCTCTATTTCTTAGGAGGAGCAGTGACCCAAACTTTCGCCCTAGTCTTGATGGCTGGAGTGCTGGCTGGAACATACTCTTCAATCTGTATCGCCAGTCCGTTGGTAGTGACCTACGCCCAGTGGCGCGCTAAGAAAAATGCGAACTAATATGATATTTGGCATCACTGGAACAGATGGTGCCGGGAAGGGCGCCGCCGTAAAATATTTGGTAGAAAAAAAAGGCTTCACGCATTATTCATCGCGGGAGCTCATTACAGAAAAAATCGTAGAGCAGGGATTACCAGTGAATCGAGAGAATATGCGCTTGGTAGCCAATCAACTCCGCAAAGAACACGGTAACGATGTAATTGTGCAGCTCTCTTTGCAAAAAGCTCGGGCAGAACAAGTGTCTAATTTTATAATTGAATCCATCCGGGCCATTGCCGAAGTCGATACATTGCATCAAGCCAACGGTATCTTGCTGGCGATTGATGCCAACCAAAACGCGCGATTTCGCCGCATCATGGGTCGTAAATCAGCTTCAGATGACGTCACCTTTGCTGAGTTCATTGCCCACGAAAAACTAGAAATGAATGACCCAGACCCCAACGGCATGCAAAAAGCAAAAGTAATGGCTGCAGCAGACTATACTATTATGAATGACAGCTCGCTCAAAGAACTCAACAAGCAGCTCGACCTATTTTTGCATTCACTAAAAGATGTGAAGTAATACCCAGGTCCGTTTAATAGTAATTGTGCGTCTCAGTCTCTCGTAGTAAAATATCAGGTATTATCTCGTAACTATATTATCTATGGAATTTGTTAATTGGTTCTGGCATCCACTAAAAAATCAGTACGCTGATTTTACCGGTCGAGCAACTCGACAAGCGTTTTGGATGTATACGCTCGTGTACCTCATCATCGCTGCGCTCTTGTCAGCGGTGGGTATAGAGAGTCTTTCTTTCTTGTTTGCATTGGCGGTCTTTCTTCCTTCAGTGGCGATTACCGCACGACGGTTACATGACATTGGAAAAAGTGGATGGTGGCAGTTGTTATTCTTGATTCCAGTGATTGGACTTATCGTAATGATCGTCTTTTTGATTAGAGAAGGTGATGAACAGGAAAATGCGTATGGCCCAAATCCTGCTGAGCCAACACCTGTTCTCTCAGCAGAAGAGCAGCCACAGACAACAGAGTCAACTTCGACAGAACCACCGATTACCCCGACTCAATAAACAAAATCCTCTGCGACAGCAGAGAATTTTTTATTCTGCAGGGCCAGATGATGCAAATATGGCCAGCACCGTTTTCCCGAGTATGGCTAATCGTTGGCTGTCATTACCTACAAAAAGTTATATTCTATTAGAAGTAACAGGCACCTTGCAGTTGAATGTACCATTTTCATTACTCACTCTCATCATCTCTACTTTTTATGCCATTTAAAACCACCAAAAAAACCCTCACCGCCCTCCTAATATTCACCCTCGTGAGTGTCAGCGCCCCGTCTACCGCTGCGGCCCAGAGTCAGACTTGGGCAAATATTCTGTCACAATTTTCCACCATTCAAGACTTGATCACAAGCTCGTTCGGTCGCGCAGCCAACACCCAAACCGCCAACGTGATTTCTGCCTCAGGGTTAGTGGCACACTATCCGTTGGATGAGAGTAGTGGTTCAACCGCTACTGATGCCCATGGAAATAATGACGGACAGTTAGAGAATGGCCCGGTGTGGGTGAGTGGCCCCGTCAACGGAGCATTGTCATTTGATGGTATCGACGATGTGGTGACCATCGACCACGCCTCTGCCCAAGATATATCTTCGGGGTACACGTTTGCCGCCTGGGTACGTCACGATGTGCAAAGCAGTGGTGTTCGTCCAGCACTCATCAGCAAGAATAATTCCGGTGGTTGGGGGACGCAGTTCGCAATTGGCCGTACGTCAGCCGGTGGCAATGTCGTCGGTGGGAACGTACGCATGAGTGTGTCCCACGGACAGGACGAAGCCTTTACTGGCTGGGCTTTCCCGTACCAACAATGGCACCACCTAGCAGTCGTCTGGGATGGAGATGAAGCAGATTTTTATCTCAACGGTACGCTTGAAGAGTCGGTAGCCATGACCACTGCACCAGGTACCAACACCGGGGACTTGTCACTCGGGTTTGGCCGTATCAATTGGAGTCCGGGGTATTTTGTTGGACAGATGGATGACGTGTATTTGTATAATCGGACGTTGTCATCGAGTGAAATTACCAACTTGTTCAATGAAGGTGATGTTGCTGTTGTGGCTGAGTCAGCGTCCGACCCGGTCGATATTCCGGATGAGACACCTGATACGTCAGACACTGCGGATACTTCTGAGACGTCTGGTGTTTCTGGAGCTGACTGGCAATATGAAGACGACTTTGAGGGAGGTTTTGGAAGTTCGAGTTATTTCAATTGGGAGAGTGGAGCCTACGCCGGTATTTCTAGTGATAGAGCATATAGTGGCAGTGAATCGATCAGATTTAGATTCATGGGCAACCCTGATTTGAGTGAGGATGCTTGGGCCGAAAAGCGGTTTTCTTTGGATAAAAAGTATAAGGAATTATGGGTTCGCTACAAAATGTGGGTTCCGGAAAACTACTTTCATCGCAATCCTGATGGACCATCAAACAATAAGGGTTTGTTGATGTTGTGGGGAAATAGTTACTCAGGCTATTCACCGACATTGAGTCTGCATTTTCAACGCAAGGGAGATACTGGCGAATCTTATATATACCCAGCGTGGCGAGTGAACGGCAACACCACCTGGAATTTCTTTGATCTTGACAATGGATTGACAACAGACGGCGCACTACAAGATGCTCCTACTGGTATTACCATGAGTGACCGAGGAACTTGGATTGATTGGGTCGTGCATGTAAAGACCTCGACATTACCAGTTGATACAAACGACAGAAAGAATGGGGAGGGTAATGGTGTAGTGCAAGTTTGGAAAAATGGAGAATCTATTATGGATGTCACAAATGCGCATAACTACTATGATGGATCCAGTTCTGACCCCGGTGGACTTGGCGACGGTTGGAATGCCGGCTACCTCTTAGGGTGGGCGAACACCGGCTTCGATGAAGATACATTTATTCATATAGATGACTTCAAAATCGCTACTGCCGCCGCGGGCATTAATTTTGATGGGACCTCCAATGTCACGAATGACAATAACTCAAACGAGTCGACCAACGAGAATGATGCTGGAAATACTGATTCGGCTTCGAGTGACACGAGTACCCCAACGCAGTCATCAGAAGCAGACTGGCTATTTGAAGATGATTTTGAAGGAACAAGAGACTATACCTTCTGGCTTGGCAATGGTGTGTATACCAACTACGGTATACAAGACCCAACGAATGCCAATAATAAAGTTATGGAGATGCGATACGTTCCCAATAGCGAGGGCTCAGGAGACTCGTGGTCTGAATATGATTTTAAACTTGGGATTGAAGCCGCTCAGCTCGAGATGAGTTGGCGTCAGTATATTCCTCAGGACTACTCACATATAGAAAGGAATCACAAAGTGTTCGCCTTATGGTCGGGTCCGTATGGTAAGTCCAATGCAAACATCTCGGTATCGAGTGAGGCCTGGGGTTCAGACACGTATAACGGCGCTCTCCCATCATTGTATGTCGGAGTAGATGGTAACAATTTTGGACACACTATGAATAGCAATAATGAGCCCATCTGGCGTGACGGAGAAGGTCGCTGGAGTACGATGCGGGTCTATCTAGAATTAGCGCAAGCACCGGGTGAATACGGAAAGATGGAGATATACAAAGATGGTGAGCTTCTCACCAGTACAGATGCAGACACACTAAAAAAAGGATACAGCGCAGCCCCTATCGGTGCTGAATTGATAAAGTACTCCGAAAAAGGTAACTATATAGATCAAGGTACATTACTCGGGTGGGCCAATGGAGACACGGGTGGAGGTTTTGAAGTGGAAACAAAGTTTCTGATTGATAACTTCAGAATAGCAGCCAATGCGACTCATGATACTTCTTATACGCCCGATGTCTCTGATGATGATGCATCTAATACGTCGAACCCTCCAGCATCTAACACCCCCACCCCAACCACTGAATCTAACTCCAGCTCAGACAGTCCTGCAGATTCCTCAGGAGGCGGGGGAGGAGGCGGCGGAAGTAGTAGCGACACTGCAAACATGAGCACTACCCAAACGTCCCAACCCTTCACCTATCGGTTCACCAGCTCCGACAAAGCAACACGAGGAGAAGAAGGAGAACACGTCCGACAACTGCAAAAAGCTCTCAACCGACTCGGCCACCCAATTGCCCAAAGTGGTGACGGTGCTCCTGGCCAAGAGACTCCGTACTTTGGTCCCGCCACCGAACGAGCCCTGCAGCGTTTCCAAGCTGCCAATGGCATTGTTTCCAGTGGAAGTCCAGAGAGTACTGGCTATGGAGCCCTTGGTCCCAGCACGAGAAATGCGCTGAACGCCAAACTAGCGCAATCGACTACTCCAGCGACAACACCAACCACCATTACACCTGAGATACAAGCCCAGATTAAGAAAATTCTTGAACTGATTGCAGTGTTGCAAGTCTTGCTGGCGGCGCAGTTGGCTGAAGAGAATCGGTAGGTGTACTCTTACCTTTGTAGGTGAGATTGAACGGGCTACAAAGAAAAAAGCGACGGGCGGTGGCTCGTCGCTTTTTTTGTACGAAAGACTTACGAAATCAAGGTGCCAATAAACTCTTTGCCATCGAGATAGTTGGTGAGGGCCTCTGGCTTGTCACCATTGATAATAGCTACTTCAATGTTTGTCTCATCCGCCTCTTTAGCTGCGATCGGGTCAAAGGGTGCCGATAGTCCCGGGTCCCAGTCTTTGGGGATGATGGCTCGAAAATCTGCCCACGACATGGTTTCAATTTTGGTGGCTGTGTCATCTGTGCGCGGATCAGCGGTGTATACGTAGTCGATGTTTGATAGGTTGATGACCTTCTTCGCTCCTACTCGCTGGGCAATTTGAATTGCGCGCAAGTCAGTCGAACACCCGGGCCGGTATCCAGCCGCTACCACGACTTTCTGATTTTTTGGTAAATCAAGAATTTCATCGGGGTTCGTAATCACTTGCGGGTGAGCGGTGTCCCGAAAGATAGTGCGTAATAGGTGGCCATTGAGCCGAGTCGCGTGAATACCCATCCAGTCGAGGTCTTCATTTTTCAGTTCGGCTACTTCGGCCGCCGCATCTTGGTAATTGCGGGCGGTGCGTCCACCGCCAGCAATGATAATAAAATGACGGCCCTGAGCCGTTTGTGTATCAATAAAAGTTTTTAACGATTTCAGAAAATCTGAATCAATTTGGTCAGGCACAATCAGTGAGCCTCCAACCGACATAACAATTGTTTCGTGTGTATCCATAACATAGAGCATTGTACTTCAAACCCTACCGACTGCAAAATGGTAAGATTGTTTTATATTCGCAGATAGAATCCACGTACATATGACACTAGAATCTGAAGTAGTAAACACACACGAAGAATCGCCAAAGAAGAAATTACCCGGCGTTCGAGCACTCTTTTTCCAGGGTTGGAAATACACCAAAAACAATGTGGCGCTGATTGGGGTGTTGTCCCTACCGTTTATCCTGGTCGATATTTTGGCCTATCTGGGAGAAATTTCTACTGGACAGCTCAACAGCGTGCTCAATGTGATAAACGGTGTTGTGACACTATTGGCGTTGATAGGGTATGTACTACTGATGGCCACGGTGCTCTATCTTGTAACCCATCAGTCACAACACCCACGGTTTGCAGATGGGTTTGCCTGGGCCAAGGGACATTTTTGGAGTGTGTTGTGGATTAGTATTCTCACTGGCTTGGCGGTCTGGGGTGGGTTCTTACTGCTCCTGGTACCCGGCATTATTGTGGCCATCTACGTCACATTGAGCCAAATGGTACTTGCAACGGAAGGAGCCAAAGGCATGTCTGCGTTACTCCGGAGTCGTGAATTAGTGTACGGGAACTGGTGGGCTGTGTTTGGTCGAATCTTGGGAGTTCAGTTCTTGTATTGTTTCGTCATAATAGGAGTAGGTATTGTGGTCGGAATGGGGACTGCGTTCTCTCTCAGCGAACCACATAGTGAATTGTTCAACAACATATTATTTACAATCTTGGGTTCAGTCGGCACGTTGATTTTCCTTAGTGCCACTTACCAGCTATACACTACACTCAAAGAGCGAGCACAATCTATCCCCGTGAGCAGCGTGCCTGCAGCTGCGACGAAATACCAGGTGTTAACCTGGCTTGGATTATTGAGCATTATCGTATTCACCATAGCGGCTATCAGTATGGCGCTGCACACGTCAGCAGATATCTTTACGGCTCAGAAGAACCGCCTGCTCGAGGCCGGAGTATTCATGCAATTGGGACAAATTCAAACACAAGCTCAACAGTATGTTGCCCAACAGCCCGAGGGTTCCTTTGCGGGAGTATGTGACGCCTTACAAGTAGATGATTTTAGAGATGGTCTAGTGGTCTGTACTGAGTCCGATACTGCCTATGCATTGACCGTAGAACATAAAGATACGTTGTATTGTATTGATGCAACCGGCTACAAAAAAATTATATACACTGCACTTGATGGTCGGACACAGTGTCTACCGCTCTAGCGTTGGGGTACTGAGTGGGTCAGTGCGCAGCCCCCAGCTGTTTGATTCGGCTGGAATCCGGTATTGTCTTGAGAGCCTAAATTGGTAAACAGCAAATCCCGCTAAGAGCAGAATGGAGAAAAAGCGGTATTGTATCCAAAATTCAGGAGTAAAGGCAAACCGGACAATCTCGTTCCCGATTCCGGCCAAGAGCAGGGCCAACAGCCACCGTCGCGAAAGTATGTTCCATCCCGCTTTTGTCATGGCGAAGGTGATACCGAACATGTGTTCCAGTAAATGTTTTTTGCGCGCAAAAAACACCCCGATTACCATTGCTAAAGCAAAGAAGTACAGCGAGCTGGAGAAGATTAAAAAATCAGGTTGTTGAAAATACACCGTGAGTCCACCAAAGAGAAATACCATGCTGCCTGAGAACAGTGGCATAATAGGAATTTTTCTAAAATACAGCAGGCTAATGGTGAGCGATACCAAAGTACTGGCAATTAAAACGATTGCTGCAGTAAAGAATGAATATAATTGCCCAGCTACGAAAAAAATCAGGATTGGCAAGAACTCCGTCAATATTTGAGCATACGCGCCACGAGACATGATAAGTACCATTGAGTGTATCACGGGCTAGGGGGTAGGACGCCAAGAACGCGTATGCAAAGAGAGACCCCCGCCCAGCCCCCCCCACACACACACAAAAGAGTTGACATATATTAAAGAGTGTGATACATTTCGCGCAGCTTTTCGGAGCGATACATTTGTGGCATAGTCCATCTTTATACAATTTTGGACTGGTCACTTCTGCTTCACTCCGTGAAGCAGAAACCACTGGCGTTTTGCCAGTACAGTTCTCACTTGTCTTTAGAAGGGACATACTATGATCTTTAAAATGAAAATGAACGTACTCGTGGCTGTTTTGACTCTGGGTTTCGCTTCGGCTGCTCTGGCAACTGATTCGGATGACAATTGCGGTTATGGTTGTGGTCCCTCTACAGGTCTCGGCCTGACCCTCAACGTGACCGGTTTGTCTTCAATCAACGGCAATACTGCCTCTATCTTCGAGGGCGACTTCGGTACCATCGAAGTTACTCAAGAAGGTGACAGCTATACCGATATTGAATCTTCCCTGGGTGGTTTTTGTCCTGATGGCGACTGCTCGAACACCGAGCTTTCCATCGATTTGATGGCCAACCAACAAGGTTCAGCCGACACTGCTGTCGGTGGCGAAACTTCAGGCGATGATGTAATTGGCCAGAATGCTGGTCAGTTCAATTCCGGTACGCAAGCGGGTATCGATTTTGGTGATACATCTACCACAGTCGGCACCTTCGGTGCAGCCGCGTTTGCCAACAACGGGGTAATAAATGCTGTCGGCGAAAACGTGCATAGCACGATGGAGTCATACGGCACTGGCGAAACTGTTTCCAAGCTCACTACCAACGGCACTGCGTGCCCGAGCTGTGTAGACTTTGGCGGCGGTACTACCGGTTCCGCCACATCAGGTATCAACCTGATGTCGACTGTATTAGGTAGTGCGTCAGGCCAGATGATCCAGATTGGGAACTCAGCTTTGTCTGAGTCCGCAGCCAGCCTCGGCAATATGTTCAATCAAGAGTCCAACTAATAATTACACTAGCTGGCGCACCAAGCCCCCTTACTCGTAAGGGGGCTTTTCTATTGACTTTTGCATTCAAATATGATATAAATCCGGCAGGAATAGAACTTGACACAACGGTAAAAAGTTGTGTTGCAGGTTCTTTGACAATCTAACGAAAAGGAAATACCTATGAAATGCACCCCGTCAGTAATTGGGGCATTTCTGACGGGCGTAATGGCCCTGATGATGCCCCTTACGATTCAGGCGAGCTCTTTCCAGAGCTACGCAAAAGACTCATATTACCTCGGGGTGGGTGGCATGCCACCTTCCCTCGAAGATTTTGCGGCCGATCCGCGGGCGTACTTACGTTCCGAAGCGGCGTATCAATCCCTCAAGGAGGGATTTGAAACACCACTGAATCGCTCTTTGAGCGATGCGGAGTTTAGCGAGTTGTTGTCCAGTAGTCGGGTACGAGCTGAGCAAGATTGCGTTGGCAGTATTACGACAGCGGGCATCAATGCCGCTGGCGAAATTGGTTGGTCCAGCCGGCCTTGCTATTTCGATGAGAAACTCATTGAATTGCAGGTGAATGGTCGCTGGCAAGTTGTCGCCTCACAAGGGTGTTTCAACTTGATAGAGCCACCACCACAGCCGGAACGTACAATTGAAATCTCGTCTGATCCAATGCTGCAATCAGCAAAAGTTTTTGTGCAAGAAACACAGGGCATTACCGTACACGTATGCGATTGCCCGGGTAATCATAGCTGTCACAATGACATCTATCTTCCGGGCTACCGGGCTTATCTCCTTCAACCATAGCGAAACAAAGCAAGAGGAATACACCATGAAAAATGCACTGAAAGTGCTTGGAGCTCTGGCGTGTGTGGTCGGTTTGTCGGCCTGTGCTGCGACACCCAAGTACAACGTTGAGCAAACATCTGTAGAATCAGGACTCGATTCAACCTTGGTGTTCGAAAGAACAACCATTTCTGACAAACAGGGTGTGACTACCTGGGATGTGACTCAGGTAGATGGAGAGATCGTCAAGGCCGTGAAAACCAACGAAGGTTCCACTTCGGAGCAGGATACGGCTTTGACGTTCATTGGAGCTGCGACCGCACCACTCATAAATGGTGCGGTAGCGCACAGTCTCAGGATTGGCGCTGACGATTGCGGAAGTAATTGTGGCGGCGGCGGTACTGGCAGCCAACAGGTTGTCCAGGTACAAGTGGAGTCAAACTCCGATAGCGCTGCGCAATCTTCCGGAGCCGGTGGTTGTAGTACGTGCGCCTTATTGGAATAGATAAGGTGCAGTCAATAATCCCCACCAGAGACATCGTCTCTGGTGGGGAACACGTATCTTTAAAAAGCACAGAAGGAGGTCTTCCATGACCCTGCGTAAAAACATTTCTGCGGCAATCGCTGCAGTATTGGTGCTGGTCGGACCTGCTTCGGCTTTCACACCTACGGACTCAGTTCTGGAAACAGATCAGAGTAATCTCACCAATGTGTGGCAACCATCGGTTGCCCAGCCTGGAGACACAATCGCGGCAGCCTGTGAAGGCTTCAAATACGCGGCTTGTGTTCGAGCGTTTGTCATGGGTAACCGTGACAAATTCCCCGAGCAGTTTCAGTCGGAAACTGATTTCTGGCTGTATGTCGATACGACCTACATGGTGCCACAACTCTCCGGAGCCATGGCATCAGCTATCCAGACAAATCCGTCTGGTGAGCAACCAAGCATGGTCACCATTATGAATGGCTTAACGGCCAATCAAGAACAAATGGCGGACGAGCTGGCTCGCCTGACCCGGGAATTCGGCACTCTTGCAGTGTCTGATATCGATGGGTTGGGGGAGATGGTCGCTCAGGTAAGTCAGCAGGCCGAAGGCTTTGCTGAAGTACAGGATGTCGTGCAACGGCTCGAAGCGGCGTATGTCGACTTACAAAATGGCGAGTTGACCACTGGAATGCTTAATGCAATCCGGTCGGAAAACAACGCTGTGTTGGAGGAGATTGCTGCCTTGCAAGAAGCGGACACCCAGTTCAACCTTCGGTTGACTGAGGTCGAAGCAGAAGTAACGGCACTGACTGAGCAATTGCCCGCGACAGTGCAAACTGAAGTGGCCAATCAGCTCAGTGAGCAAACGTCGACCGTCGCCACAGTACAAAGTACTGTGGAGGGAATGCAGAACGGGTTGAGTCAAATCCAACTGGTGCTCGCGGCAGTGGTAATTGCACTGCTTATAGCAGCGGTAGGGTTTCTCGCCTGGATACGGCATTCTTCCCAATCAATTAAAGCCGAATTTGAGTCGCATTCAAAGCAGCTCACCGGTGAAGGTGGTTTAGCGGAACAGCAAGAAACTCTCAATGAACAACATGAAAGTTTGGCGAACAAGCTCGAAGCTCTCAGTGCAGAAGTGCACGACGAGCATGATGGCTTGGCCGCTACGCGTGACATGGCTGCTACAGCCTTGTCACAAAACTCAATTCTGACGTTTCTGGACACTCCTGACCTGAAGTTCATCAAGAAAGGCACGACTTCATCCTGGAAGATAAGCGTTGGTGACAAGGATTCTGATGATTATCAGTTGTTCGAAGTCAGCTTCACCAAGCGGGATGATGGACTGTTTGATTGGTCAGTGCCACGCAATAAAGATGGCAAGGGCGAAAGTGAGCCAGTGAAGTATAAGTCGATAGACAGTATGAAGACAAAGTTACAACAAGCTCATATACATGGGCGTCTGCAATACTGTGCAGTAGACAGTTCAGGTTCTGCGAAAGTAGCAGCAGCCTAAAAAAGGTGGACGACACCTCTGGTGTCGTCCACCCCGTATTTCCTGAAAGAATGTGTGAAGATTTCAGACAATAAATGCTCTAACTAAGACCGGGCGTATACCCACTCTTACTTACAGTGATTGTTGTGCGATTCCTTCATCCGATTTCTTTGTACTGATGACTCTCAGCCGACCAATGACTTAATGACTCTCGTAAGAGACTTATTAACTCATCGCTTGCCGCAGACTTATCACCACACAGAATCCCTTTTCGTTTAGATTTTGTACCTCAGTTGATTGTACATATATATGTACAATCAACCCCAAAAGCCCTATCATTTTGATAGGGCTTTTCTTAAATGAACAAATGCCCAAAGGGCATATTGTGAATTTATGCCTGAATCTGCCCCTGACCTAGGGCAGATTCCTAGGCGAGGGAAGACAAACGCCCACAAGATTAGAAACCAGAAGAAGAATGTACACCCATGAAAACCCCAAAGGGCATATTGTGAATTTATGCCTGAATCTGCCCCTGACCTAGGGCAGATTCCTAGGCGAGGGAAGACAAACGCCCACAAGATTAGAAACCAGAAGAAGAATGTACACCCATGAAAACCCCA
>Ga0306901_1000491_pt1 | contig 16917 bp, 13 predicted proteins | sample AntRauMFilla3767_FD_190431 | JGI IMG/M metagenome (GOLD analysis project Ga0306901, IMG submission 190431) | Saline lake microbial communities from Rauer Islands, Antarctica - Metagenome Filla 3 #767 (v2) (version 2) | ecosystem: Environmental > Aquatic > Non-marine Saline and Alkaline > Saline ... | reverse complement strand
GATTCCAGAGATGGGTTTAAACCCGAAGGGGAAAGTAAATTGCCTGTCGGGGTCTGGTAGTTTGTTTGTTGGTTTAAACCAACAAAATAATTGACAATAAGTCTAAAAGAGGGGTGCAGGGGTGGGTAATAATAAATAGAAACCAAGTTTTGCATACCTTTTTCCTATTGTTGATACCCCGATGGCTTGCCTCGGGGTTGTTCATTAAAATACAACCCCTTTCATTCCCCCTTTGTTGAGGGGGACTTTCGATATAGTTGTAAACGGGATTTACGCAAATTCTTTTTTATCCTCAACCTTACTTCTCATATTCGTCGTCCCCATACTTCTTAGGCCGGGGTCTTAGTGGATCTGTATTTTTAAACTTCATTCTTCATTTTTAATTTTTTCCAATCGTATAGAAACTGCTTTTTTATGACCGTCAAGCTTTTCTAACGCGGCCAGTTTTTCTACGGTAGGGCCCAGTTTTTTAAGTCCGCTTTCTGAAAGCTGCTGCACAGTAATAAACTTCAAGAATGAGTGAACCGAAACGCCGCTGTACATGCGGGCATAACCGTAGGTGGGCAGGGTATGATTCGTGCCCGAGGCATAATCGCCCACGCTTTCGGGCGACCACGGCCCAAGGAAAACAGATCCCGCGTTGACGATTTTTTCTTGCCATTGCTCCGCTTTCCGGCATTGAACAATAAGATGCTCCGGCGCATAATTATTAGAAAAGTCGAAGGCCAGTTCCAGGGATTCCACTTCCAGCCCAAAACTGTTTTCAATAGCCTGTTGTGCTACATCCTGACGCGGTAAATCTTCTAATTGTTGATCAATTTCTTGCATGCAATTGTCCCAACTGAAATCAGGAGTGGCCACTAAAACCACCTGGCTGTCCGCGCCGTGTTCGGCCTGAGAAAGCAAGTCGGCAGCTACAAAAGCCGGGTTGGCAGTCTCATCAGCAATAACCAGCACTTCGGATGGCCCGGCGGGCATGTCGATGGCAATTTGGGCCTCACTGTTCTGCAGCATCATCTTCGCCGCCGTCACATATTGATTGCCGGGACCCAAAACTTTATCCACTTTAGGGACGGTCTCGGTTCCCCAGGCCATGGCCGCTATCGCCTGCGCTCCCCCGGCTTTGCAGATTTTTTTTGCACCAATTTGTTGTGCAATGTAAATGAGTTCGGGTGCAATAGGTCCCTTTTTATTGGGCGGAGTGGCTACAATAATTTCGTTACAACCCGCCAGTGCTGCCGGAATACCAAGCATCATCAAGGTTGATGGGAGCATGGCGGTACCGCCTGGTATATAGAGCCCCACTTTTTCAATGGGACGAACAATGCGCCGGCATTTAACGCCGGGCATGGTTTCAACCTGAAGCGGAGCCGGATGCTGCGCTTTGTGAAATTTTTCGATGTTTGAAAAGGCCGTATCAATGGCTTGTTGAATGTCAGAATCAATCGTTACGTCCACAGCCTGGGGATCAATGCAAACGTTATCGGGCCGTACGTGGTCAAATTTTTCGGTGAAATCAAGTACGGCTGCATCACCCCGATGTTGAACGTCATTAATGATTGGTTCAACTTCCGCAAAGACGGATTTAAAATCCATTTTAGGCCGGCGGTATAATCGGGTGATCTCATCATTCGAAAGATTCAAATATTTGTACTTTTTCATAGACATAAATTGAATTACATCCCCCACCTCAGCAAGCTGAGGCACCCCCTTCCTCCATAGGAGTGCCTTTGGCAAAAGGGGGACTCTAAAAGTCTCCCCTCGAGGGGAGTATTCCGACTGTAGTCGGAGGGTGGGGTGTTAATCTTATAGTTTTCATAAAATAAATTTTGGGTCGTGAGTCGTGAGTCTTTGAGCAAATTAGCTCAAGACTTACTACTCAAAACTCATGACTATAATATCATGCTTTCAATAGGTAAAATTACAATTCCGGTGGCGCCCGCTGCTTTTAATTTTTCCATGACTTCCCAAAATTGCTCAATAGGAATTACGGTATGTATAGCGGTCATTTGTTCGTTGGCCAAGGGCATAACAGTAGGACTGTTAAGCGAAGGGATGATCTCTTTTATTTGTGGAACCGCTTTTTGCGGAGCATTCATCATAATATAGCGGCTGCGCTCGGCCTGCTGATGTCCGTCAATGCGCTGCATGAATTTGTCAATAAGCTTTTGTTTGCCCGGCGATAATTTTTTGTTGGTTTGAATGAGCTCCGTTTCGGATTCAAAGATTACCTCCAGTTCCTCCAGTCCGTTGGCTTTCAGCGTGTTGCCGGTAGATACAAGATCGCAAATAGCATCAGCCACCTCCAGGCGCGGGGCAATTTCTACGGCACCGGAAATGGTTACAATTTTTGATTCCACGCCGTGCTTTTCTAAAAACGACCGGGTTAGGTTCGGGTAGCTGGTGGCAATAGTTTTATCCTGAAAATCCTGTATCGTTTGAATGGCGCCGTTCTTGGGCACGGCCAGCGACAACCGGCACACCCCAAAATCAAGCCCGTGCAGTACGGTTACATCAGCCTCGGTTTCGGCGGTCACGTTGCCGCCTACAAATCCCAGATCGCAAACGCCGTCTTGCACATATTCGGGGATGTCATCATCGCGAATAAGCAGTAGTTCTACATCAAAATTGCGGCATTGCAACATTAGGCTGCGTTTGTAGTTATCAAAGCGAAGGCCAATGCCCTCGAGCAGTTGAATGGTTTTGTCTGTTAATCGTCCGTCTTTTTGTATAGCAATGCGGAGTGATGTTCCGCTGTCAGCAGTACGTTCCATGAGTAAAAATTAGATTTTCATTGAGAATGAGTAAAAGAGACCGGGCCGCGGTTGGCGGTATTATATAGCTATTGCAGGTGACGGGAGTCACCGTGATGGAGGTGAGCAATATGTAAATAGCTTTTTATCATGAGAAGAATATAAGTATTTCTGGGAAAAGATCATTCCCAAAATGGGGAATCACTAATTTAGTGCTAAAAAATAAAAAAAACGAGACCCGAATGAGCCCCGCTTTTAAACTTTAAATATAATTTATCTTACTGTTCATTAAGGGTGATGGTTCCCAAATCGACATCTTCATCAATTTCTATCTCCACATTTGTTATGGTTGTATCGGTAAAGGCATCGCTGTTTGGGTTGAATGTAACATCATACGTTCCCTGCGTGAGGCCGATGATAGAAAAGCCGCCATTTGGGCCGGTTGTGGTAGAAGCAACCGTTTCATCATTGGCCATGGCCAGTACGGATGTTTGAAAATCAGCGGGTTGCACGGTGCCTGCTATGGTGCCCGTTTCTTGAAGCATTACGGCCCGAAGAACCGGTTTCAAAATAAACATGCCGTTGCCGGTTTCCACAATAGAGCGGCCGGCATCGAAATCAACCAACAGATTGTACGTTTCTCCAGCCTCTATATTGGCGTCAATATTGAGTTTTAATCCGGATTGCTGAGCACTGGGCGTTTGAAGCGGAAAACTTTGGCCGTCTTTGATGATCTCATTGTCATTGCCCAGAATAAGACGGATCTGATTATAGTTTCCCGCGTCCAGTGCGTTGCCACCCAGCTGAATGGTATCACCGTTACGGAGTTCCAAAAGGTCTGCCCGAACCGGATCATCATTCAGTGTAATCCATCCCTCGTCGTTTTCTTCTCCGTCTTCATTATCCGAGTTGTCATCTTCACCCGGGGCGTTAGCATTAATCTGAACTTCTTGGATATCAATAAACACCGATTCAAAATCGCCGGGAGCATCCGTAAGCAATACCGTTATTTGGGCTTTGTTGTTTGTAGCTTCATCGTTAACATCGCAGCCGGTAAAAAGTACGAGTAAAGCCAGAACTGCGGCACCTAAAATTTGTAATGATCTGTACATAATATTCTGTTTAGGTAAAATTGGTTGTCTGTTATCAAGCATTTAACGATATCATTTGTGTGGTTAGTACCGCTTCATGCTTCAAAAGTTCCCGTCATTTACCAACGTCCTTTAACCGCCATTTTTTAATTGATCTATTACGGTTAAAAGCCTATTCTTAGGGCTTGTCAATATTAATTTTTTAGCTATTTTTTTTGATGATTACAACTGCACAGTTTACCTACATACCTCTTCGTTCAACCGACCCGCGCGAAAGTATTGATTATCTACTTGAATTGGTTGCCCAGCATGATGTAGATGTGGATGTCAACTATCTTTCCACCAGTGTTCGGGGTGAAACCGAAACAGTTTTTGATCTTATCCACGAAATGTATGAAACCATGGCCATAGAGGGTGAAGAGTTTCGTTTCCATATCGAGTTGCTAAGCCCAAAGTCCGAATAGGTAATATATTTACGACTTTACAGATCTGCTTATTATCCGTTTTTGCGGATCAAAACACCAGAACATTATCTGCAAACCCATCACCTTTTTTGTATCTTGGGCGTTCATTTTTGTACGCTTGTAAAGCGTATGGCAACACACTTCTGACTTATGGCGGAAATCCGCAATTTTTCGATTATTGCTCACATTGATCACGGCAAATCCACGTTGGCGGATCGACTTTTAGAACGTACCGGAACCATCACCGAGCGCGAAATGCAGGAGCAGATTTTGGATGACATGGACCTTGAACGCGAACGTGGCATTACCATAAAAAGCCATGCCATAAAAATGGATTATGAGCGCCCTTCGGGTGAAATAGTGAATTTTAATCTGATTGACACGCCCGGTCACGTTGATTTTGCCTACGAAGTTTCGCGTGCGCTCAAAGCTTGCGAAGGAGCCTTGCTGGTGGTTGATGCCGCTCAGGGCGTGGAAGCACAAACGATTTCAACGCTTTACCAGGCCATTGATCAAGATCTGGAAATTGTGCCGGTGCTTAACAAAATTGACTTGCCCGGCGCGGATCTGGAAGGTGTAGGGCAGCAGATTGTGGACTTGATTGGCTGCGATCATGACGAGATTTTACAGGTTTCCGGCAAAACGGGCGAAGGGATTGACGAACTGTTGGAGGCTATTGTAGAGCGTATTCCGGGGCCCGGCCGGGAAAAAGACAAACCGCTGCGGGCCCTTATTTTTGATTCTATTTTTAATACCTACCGCGGCTCTATTGTGTATGTTCGGGTGATGGAAGGCACGCTGCACAAAGGTGAAGGTATCCGTTTTATGGCTACCCATAAAGAGTATGATGCCGAAGAGATTGGGTACTTGAAATTGAAAAAAGAGCAGACTGATGTGCTGGAAGCCGGCGAAGTGGGATACGTTATCGGCAGCGTAAAATCGCTGGATGATGCCCGCGTGGGTGATACGCTTACCACCTCGAAAAACCCCGCAGAAGAAGCCATTCCCGGCTACCAGGAACCGAAACCAATGGTGTTCAGCGGAATTTATCCCACCAATTCAGAAGATTTTGAAAACCTGCGGTCGGCACTTGAAAAGCTACAGCTCAACGATGCTTCGCTCACTTATGAACCAGAATCTTCGAAGGCGTTGGGCTTTGGATTTCGGGCAGGCTTTTTGGGATTATTGCATATGGAAATTGTGCAGGAACGGCTGGATCGGGAGTTTAATATCGATATTATCACCACGGTGCCTAACGTTGAATTTGAGGTGCAAAAAACCGAGCGCGGCGAACAGGAAAAAGTGACTGTTGACAACCCCAGCTCGATGCCTGATCCCTCAAAGGTTGATGGGGTATTTGAGCCCTACATAAAAGCGAGCATCATCACCCCGTCGGAGTATATTGGCCCGGTGATGGAGCTTTGCGAAAGGCGACGCGGCATTTATGTAAACCAGCTGCACATGCAAGGCCAACGGGTTGAAATAACCTACGAACTGCCGATGGCCGAGGTGGTATTTGATTTCTATGATCGGCTTAAGAGCGGCACCCGCGGGTACGCCTCGCTGGACTATGATTTTCTGGAATACCGTAAAGGCGATTTGGTACGCCTGGATATTTTGCTTAACGAAGAGCCGGTGGATGCGCTTTCAAGTATCACTCACCGTGATAATGCGTATGAACTGGGTCGAAAATTATGCAAAAAACTTAAAGAGCTTATTCCCCAACATCAGTTTAAAGTGCCGGTTCAGGCGGCCATTGGTTCTGATGTTATTGCACGCGAAACGGTGCGGGCCATGCGTAAAGATGTGACGGCCAAATGCTACGGCGGGGATGTAAGCCGAAAACGTAAACTGCTGGAGAAACAGAAAGAAGGCAAAAAACGTATGAAACAGGTGGGTACGGTTGATGTCCCGCAGGAAGCGTTTCTTGCAGTGCTTTCGATGGATGATGATTAGAGGGCTTTGCACCGAAGGTATGCCTGGGGCACAAAACCCCCTCTTGTCATCCTGAATTTATTTCAGGATCTTTGTTTTAAGCACATAAACGGAATGACACAACTATTTAGTTTTCAAAGTCCTCTTATAAAAGGAAGTAACTTTCTAACAGACTAAATGCACTTAAATAGAGTTATAAAGTATATATCCGGAAAAATTGTTTAATATGAAAAATCGGTTCCTGCTTACAGTATGTACGCTTATTCTAACGCTCAGCAGCCTGTCGGTGCAGGCCCAGTTCGAAGAGCCTGAATTTGAAAAAGTTACCAATGCCGAGCGTGCCGCTTTTGAACGCAACTATATAAACCAAATGAATCAAACCGGACAGGGGCTTTACAACGACTCCCGGCTCGATACCATTTCTACTCACAAACTGCGCGCTCGGCTGCAGGCGGTTTTTGGTGCTCCTACCCAAACGGTAGACGATTTAATTGATCGTCCCGATTTTCGGCCCGGCATGGCCATTCAGTTTGAATACTGGTTTGTTGTGGACGGTAAAATTCCACTGCTTGTGCTCGACAGCAAAGGCCCCTTTGGCCGGGAGCTGGTGTACAGCGGAGCCAGCCAATATATCGACTTGATGCCGCAAATAATGCGTAGCTTTTCGCAGAAACTGCTGGAAGCCGAGCCGGCTGAATTTCAAGATTACTACTATTCGGCCGACCGCGAAAAATGGTATGATGTGCGATACGAAGACGGACGGTATTTCACCAAGGAAATAGATTCACCCCCCAATATGAGCTATGATTATTAACCCCTAAGGAGACACTACATTGGCAAAAGATAATGCAAAGGCACGGCGCGAAGAACGCAAAAAACGCCGAAAAAATGAAGACAATCAGGCAAAAGGTTGGATTCGTGAATGGGCTGATGCGCTGCTTTTTGCAGCTATTGCGGCACTAATAATACGCACCTTTTTTTTCGAGGCTTATCGCATCCCCACACCATCGATGGAGAAATCGCTGCTAACCGGGGATTTTTTGGTCGTTTCTAAAATTAATTACGGCGCGCGGACTCCCATGGTGCTGGGCGTTCCGTTCACCAATATGAACCTGCAGGGCGTAACGCTTCCGTGGACGCGCCTGCCGGGCCTCACCGAAATTGAACGCAATGACGTTGTGGTGTTCAATTATCCCATTGATATTGCCCCCATTGCTGCCAAAACAAACTACGTAAAACGGGCGGTAGGGTTGCCGGGTGATACATTGGCTATTCGTGAGAAACAACTGTTCGTAAACGGAGAAATGGCAGCTGATATCCCTGGGCTGCAACAGAAATATGAGGTTTCGGTTAAAGATCGGCTGCGTCTCAGTGCTGCTAAGGTAAAAGCACAGGGTGGGGCACTGCTTAATCAAACATCAGCGAATAAATACCGGATTAATATGACCCAAGCCCTGGTCGATTCGATGCGTACCTGGCAGGAAGTGGATTCGATTGAACCGTACGTGCTTCCCCAGCGGGTTAATGAATACGCAAGAACCAATTTTAGATTTGGCAAAGGGTTTATCAACCATCACCGCATGAAACCCATTACGGTTCCCTATAAGGGACAAGAGATAACGCTTACCGCAGAAAACTGGCCTTTATATCGCAATATAATTACGCGTTATGAACGTACTGCCGCCGAGCGAACCGCCGATGGTTTTATGATTAACGGACGTTCAACCAATACCTATACCATCAAAAAAGATTACTATTTTATGATGGGTGATAACCGCGATAACAGTCAGGATAGCCGGTTTTGGGGTTTTGTACCGTATGACCACGTGGTGGGCGAAGCCAGTTTCATTTACTTTTCCTGGGATAAAGAACGGAATGTGCCGCGCTTCGGGCGCTTGATGAATATCATTAATTAATTATTGCCAGCATCGGCGAAACCAAGAAAGTGATTCCATCACTTTGAGTGATGGAATCACTAAAGAGTATATGGTCTGTTCAGTTCTTTCGAATCGTTTTTCCTTTTTGCTGCCCCTCTTTAATAGCTAACTGACCGCATCCGGCATCAATGTCATCACCGCGGCTGCGGCGTACGGTAGCCCGCACATCATGTTTAATGAGTTCTTTCATAAACGCATCAAGCCGGTCTTCGCGGGCGCGCTTTAATTCAACGCCGGCCACATTGTTATACATAATGATATTCACTTTGCTGGGCACCCAGTGCACAATGTTGGCCAGCTCGCGGGCATCGCGGGGTGAATCATTAAAGTTATCGAAGAGCAAATATTCGTAGGTTATAGGCCGGTGCAATGTGGCATAATATTCTTGCACGGCTTCTTTGAGATCTTGAAGGCCCATGGAATTATTGATGGGCATAATTTCATCGCGTTTCTCATCATTGGCGGCATGCAGCGAAACGGCCAGGTTGAAGGGCTGGCGTTCATCAGCCAGTTTTTTAATTTGTTTGGGCAGGCCCACGGTAGAAACGGTAATACGTTTGGGCGACAGGTTGATGCTGAGTTCATCCGTGATAATATTGGTTGATTCGGTGACGGCGTCGTAGTTATGTAACGGTTCACCCATGCCCATATACACAATATTGGTGATTTTTTTACCGTAGCGGTGTTCGCAGAAATCGTTGATGTACTGCACCTGATCCACAATTTCACCGTGGCTCAAATTGCGGAAGAATCCCATTTTACCGGTAGCACAAAATGAGCAGCCAAACACGCATCCCACCTGCGAGGAGACGCAAACGGTCAGGCGGTTGGCCACGCCGTCATCATAAAAGTCCGGAATAAGTACCGACTCAATTTTGTATTCTTCCTCATCCTGCAGCTGAAACAAGAACTTGACGGTTCCGTCTTTCGATTCGGCCTGATGCACCGGCTGTATACGGTTGATGGAGGCTATATCTTGCATTTTACTGCGCAGCTCTTTGGAAAGATTGGTCATTTCATCAAAGCTGCTTGCGCCCTTTTGGTACAGCCATTGAAATACTTGGTCGCTGCGGTATGCCTGTAAACCACGCTCGGTTAAAAAATCATTTAATTCTTGTTTGGAAAGGGTTTTTAGTTCTTTTTTTTCTTTTGTTTGGTTTGTATCTGTCATAACTTTGAAGATACGAACATTTGCGAAGAATCATTAATACGATCAGTCCTTTTTCTACGTTAATTAACTTCATCCAAAAATAAATTATTAGTGATGTTTAATAAGCTCAAGCGAATTGTTTTTTTAACTATTTTAATTACAGCACCGGTTTTCTTTTATTCATGCGTTTCGGGTGGGGCTGAATTGAATTCACAGGTGCAAATTCAAGCCGAACTTGAAGGCGTGGGCACACGCTTTGGTACGCCTGACGACTCCATGCAGGTTAATAATGTGCGCATGGTGCTGGGAGAAAGTCTTATTATAGGTGAAACCGATGAGGACAGCTTAGTGTACAACAATGGTTTTGGTCAGCTTACCTTTAGTGCAGATGACCCTCCAGTTATTCCCATAATTGGCGGCGTGTTCGAATCCGGTTTGTATCGTTCTATAAGCTTTAACGTGCTGCAGGCTCCCGATGTGGATGACAGCGTGGTTGATGATGAGTTTACCCAGGGCAACCAGCGATATTCAATTATTATTGAGGGAACCTATAACGAAGAGCCTTTCACCTTGCGAACCGAAGAAGGGTTTATGAACAGTTTTGATTTCAATCCTGATCTGATCGTTCCTGAAGCCAATCAGGTATTTATTTTCACTTTTACCAATGATGTACAACCGTGGTTTCGGCAAGCAAATATGCTGCTTGACCCACGCGTAGGTGAAAACAGATCAAGCATCGTAGAACGAATCGGATTTGGCTTTGAACTTGATGCAGATATTCCTGATCAGTAAAAAAAAATGGAAGCATCGGTTGATGCTTCCATTTCATTGAGAAAAAAAAATTGATCTCGTTTAGTTTAGCGAAGTATTGAGATGAATGTTGGCACCTGCTAAAGCTTTAGAAACCGGGCAGCCTTCCTTGGCGCCTTGTGCGTGTTGATTAAAGGTGTCTTCCTCAATATCGGGTACGGAAGCTTCAACACTCAGGGTGATTGTGGTGATAGTCGGGTCGCCATCAACCATTTCCAATTCAACTTCAGCCTCTGCATTAACCGATTCGGGCGTAAAGCCGGCTTCGGCCAACTCGTTGGAAAGTGCCATCGCATAGCACCCGGCATGGGCAGCAGCTATCAATTCTTCAGGATTGGTTCCCGTTCCATTTTCAAATCGAGATTTAAAGGAATACGATCCTTCATAAGCTCCGCTGTCGAATTTCATGGTTCCGTTTCCATTTTGAAGATCACCCTTCCACTGTGCATGTGCTTTTCTTTTAGGCATACTGAAATAAATTTGATTCATATTTGTAGTGATATTCCTATAACAGTTTTAAAAGGATATCCATTCCTGATGTATTTGTTTTTACACTGTGAGAGGCTTAGCTTTAGCGTTCAAATATTTACCTTTAAAGCCTATATCGGGTGAAACTGATGAACTTCTGATGTTTATGTGTAAAAGGTTGAACATCGGGATGAATCTATTAATCAAATCAATTATCAATGGACATCAATGCAGGAGCAAACACACTCATAGATAAAATGGAAGGATGGGTAGAAGCGGCCATAGCCATGCTGCCCAATTTGGCACTTGCCGTCGTAATTCTGATTGCATTTGTTATTATTGGAAAATTGGTTCGGCGCTCGGTTAGTAATCTTCTCCACAAAACAACTAATAATAAAACCATCATCGATCTGTTTGAGACGATTACGGGTGTGGTGGTTATTGGAATTGGATTATTTATAGCCCTGGGTGTTCTTAACCTTGACGGTACGGTGCAATCGCTGTTAGCCGGTGCGGGTATTATCGGCCTGGCATTAGGTTTTGCCTTTCAGGATATTGCAGCAAACTTTATATCCGGTGTATTTTTATCTATTCGTCACCCCTTCGGCAAGGGCGATATCATTGAAAGTCAGGGGCACTATGGAACGGTTGAACAAATTAACTTGCGTTGCACCATTATTAAAACACCCCAGGGACAAATTGTATATCTGCCCAACAAAGATGTGTATGGAGAAGATCTGGTGAATTTCACCAAAACCGCTGAGCGACGGGTTGATCTGTCCTGCGGCGTATCTTATGGCGATGATCTGGAGAAAGCCCGAAGCATTACTATTGAAGCTGTTGAAAGCCTCAATTGCATCGACAAAGACCGCGATGTAGAGCTCTTTTTTGATGAGTTTGGTGACAGTTCAATCAACTTCAAAATTCGTTTTTGGGTTGATTTCCATAAGGGAACCGATTTTTTAACGGCACAGAGTGAGGCTATCATTGCCATCACCAAGAAGTATGATGAGAGCGATATTATGATTCCATTCCCCATTCGCACGCTGGACTTTGGCATTCGCGGTGGCGAAAAATTAAATACCATGCTTAAGGATGGTGATTCAAAATCAAACGGTGCAAGCAGCTCTGCTGAAGGACAAGAGTAACGTACGGTATCAGGATAGCATAAAAGAGGTATAAGGGTAAAGAGTTATGTGCGAAACCTTATACCCTTATACCTCTACACCCCCGATTTTCACTTTAAATGCTTCATCAGAAAGTCGGTGTACGTTTCATAGAGTAGGTAATAGCTGGGACCATTAAATGCCACTCCGTGAGCGCCCGGTGGGTAAATACGCAGGTCCACATCCTTGCCGGCGCTGGTCATGGCAGTCATAAACTGCATGGTGTTTTGTACGTGTACATTTTCATCCAGCGTGGAGTGAGAAAGCAGCAAATTTGCGTTAATATTACTTGAATGCGTGGTTGATGAGCTTTGCTTATAGCCTTCCTTGTTATCGTTCCACAAGCCCATGTATCGTTCGGCGTAAATGCTGTCATACAAATCCCAGCTGGTCACGGGCGCGGTGGCTACACCTGCCGCAAATACATCGGGATGCGTGCCCAGGGTATAAGTAGTCATGTAGCCGCCGTAGCTGTGCCCGCGAATAGCCATGCGGCTACTGTCAACCCAGGTTTTTTCGCCCAGATATGCTGCCGTTTCGGCAAAATCATTCGCTTCCCATTTGCCCAGCTGCTTGTACACAATCTTTTCAAATTCACTGCCGTAGCCGCCGCTGCCGCGATTGTTTACATTGACGACTACAAACCCTTTTTGCGCCAGATATTGATTCCAGCCGGAGCTTGCAAACGAATTATACACGCCTTGGGCCCCGGGTCCGCCGTAAATATTCATCACCAGCGGATAGCTTTTGTTCGGGTCAAAATTGACCGGCTTAATCATGGATCCGTCCAGTTTCTGTCCGTCGGGCGTGGTGAAACTAAACAGTTCTTTGGGGGAATACACGTGTTTATTGGTGAATTCAGTAACCGATTCATTGGCCTCAATTTTTTTAATGAGTTGCCCGTTGCGCTTTCGCAACTCCACCTGCGTAGGTGTATTTATATTTGAATAGCTATCAAGATAAAATTTAGCATTCGGCCCCATCGTTATGTTATGGTTGCCTTCGGTATTGGTCAACTTTTTCTTGTCGGTGCCGTCAAATTTGATCGAATAAAGGTGTCGCTCAAGCGGTGATTTTTCCGTAGAATTGTAATAAATACGGTCGTTTTCATAATCAACGGTGTGCACAAACGTAACTTCCCATTCACCCTTGGTTACCTGATTGATCATCTCACCGTCGTAATTAAAGCGGTACATGTGGCTCCAGCCAGTGCGGTCTGATATCCAGAAAAATTCTTCTCGATCCTTGGGAAAGAAAAACAGATGATTAATACCCGCAAAGAAATCAAATACATCAATCCATTCTTCCGATTGTTCCTGCATCAACAAATTACCTTTGCCCGATTTCACATCACTAAAGAAAAGTTTTAGCTCTGTTTGGGGCCGGTTTAGATGAACTACCGCCAGTTTATTATTTTGTGATGTCCAATACAGACGCGGCACATAGCCGTCGCCGATGGGAAGATCCATCCAGTTTTTAGAGCCGCTTTTAACATTTACGACTCCAATTTTGATGTCCGGATTTTCATCACCCACCTGGGGGTAGGGTATCTTTTCATATTCATTATGGTGACCGGAATAGTCCGTCATTTGAAAAATATTCACATCGCGCTCATCGGTCTGCCAGTAAGCAATATGTTTACTGTCGGGTGACCATGACCAGGCCTGCGCCAGCCCGAATTCTTCTTCATATACCCAGCCAAATCGTCCGTTATAGAAATTCTCTTTGCCGCTATTGGTCAGCTGTTTTTCCTGTCCGGTTGCAATAGTATAAACAAACAGATCGCCGTCGCGCTCATAGCCAATTTTTTTTCCGTTGGGCGAAAGCTCAGCGGTACGAGCATCTTTGGCCAGCAGACTCAGGGAATCTCCTTCGGTGGAGTATAAATAATAGTCCGAGATGCCCGAGCGGCGATAAACCGGCCGGAAATTAGACTGGAAGACGATATATTTTGAATCCTTTGACCATTGAAACGAACGGTAGGCGAAGGATTTATCTGAGCCCGGGAACGTATATTCTGTGTTATTAAAAATGAGTGCATCATCGCCGGTATCGGGGCGGTATGAGCGAATCTCATTGGCATCAGCCTCGGCATTATATTGCATATAGGAGTAGCGATCCCCATCGTCTATCCAGTTGATGTTTCGGGGCCCGGCCGCACCGCTCAGTTTCGACTGAGACTGAAGCGCATCTTTCACGCTTTTATAGCGCTCTTTCTCTTGCGCATGAGACGGGTTTGCCGTAGCGGTAAAGAATAAAATAAGCAGTAAAAAAGCCAGTGGTCGTGGGCGTCGTATATTCATGAGGAAAGCGTTTATTTAGTGGAAGTGATATGAAGGAATTAACGTACAATTCATTAAATTCTTATTTAGCAGAATTAAAGGACCCAGTTCGGATGGTGAAACCCGTCCTTATTATCGTTTAAGTTTTCTCGTTTCTTCGAGGGAGTTGTCCTCCCGGAGAAGGTTCAGGAGTGCTCCGAAGGAATGCCTTTGGCACAACTCCTTCACAGCTTATGTTCTAACCGGTTAACTCCTCAATAATGCGGTTCATCTTTTGGTCCAACTGATTGGTTATTTTGTCGAAGCCATCAACCTCTGCAAGATTTGTATTTACGCTGCAGTAAAACTTTATTTTCGGTTCCGTGCCCGACGGCCGCACTGATACGATGGTGCCGTCTTCGGTAATAAACTGCAGCACATTCGACTTCGGCAGGTCGATGGACGAGGTTTCGCCACTTGCTACATTTTTAGCTTCCCGGCTTTGGTAGTCCTTGACTTCAATAACCTTGGAGCCCCCCAATTCAGTAGGCGGATTTTGACGGTAGTTTTTGAGCATCTGCTGGATCTCTTCAGCGCCTTCACGTCCTTTCTTATACACCGAAACAAGTTTTTCACGGAAGTATCCATATTCATTATAAATATCCAGCAATACTTCGTACAAGCTGCTGCCCTGATCCTTGTAGTAAGCCGCCATTTCGGCAATAATGGCCGCTGAAACCACCGCATCTTTGTCGCGCACATGGTCGCCAATCAGGTAGCCGTAGCTCTCTTCACCGCCGGCAATAAACTGTTTTTGGTCTTCCAGCTCGGTTATCAATTCACCGATATATTTGAACCCGGTCAGCGTGTTGTAGCAGTCCACGCTGTAACTATTGGCAATGGAGTCAATCAGGTAGCTGGTAACAATCGTCTTAACAATGTACTCATCCCCATTCAATTTACCGGCTTCTTTCCAGGCGTTTAGCATATAGTTGATAATCAATACGCCAGTTTGATTGCCGTTGAGAAGCGTCCAGTCGTCGTGGTGATTTTTGACCGCAATACCCACGCGGTCGGCATCCGGGTCGGTAGCCATCACCAGCTCGGCGTCAATTTCTTTGGCCTTTTCGAGCGCCATGCTCAGCGCTTCCTTCTCTTCCGGGTTCGGATATTCCACGGTGGGGAAGTCGCCGTCGTACACCATTTGTTCTTCCACCAGTGTCACATTCTCGAATCCGTAGTTTTTTAGTGCGGGCGGCACCAGCACGCCGGCCGTGCCGTGGATGGGAGAAAAGACAATGCTAAGATCGCTTTGCCGTTTGATGGCATCCCGGGAAATGGAAAGCTTGGTAATAGCTGCTAAATATTTTTCGTCCATCTTCTTGCCAATGGGTTGGATGAGTGCATCATCACCCTTAAAAATTACATCATTTACATCTTCAATGCCCTGCACTTCGTCCATTACCTGTTGATCTTGTGGTGCTATCAGCTGGCAACCGTATTTGTTGTAAGCCTTGAAGCCATTATACTCTTTAGGATTGTGTGAGGCCGTCAGCATCACCCCGCCGTGGCAGCCCAGCTCGCGGATGGCAAAGGAGAGCTCGGGAGTAGGGCGCAGACCATCAAACAGATAAACCTGTATGCCATTTGCCGTAAAAATATTGGCCACCGTTTGTGCCAGTGTTTCCGAGTTATTGCGGCAGTCGTGGGCGATGGCTACTTTAATTTGTTCGTCGCGGCAGGTTTGCTTCAAAAAATTACTGAATCCCTGCGTGGCTTTACCAAAGGTATATTTGTTTACGCGATTGGGGCCCGCGCCCATAATGCCGCGAATGCCGCCGGTACCAAATTCCAGGTCTTTATAAAATGCATCGGTCAGTTCTTCATACTTTTTATGGTCTAACATCGACCGAATTTCACCTTTCGTTTCTTTATCATAATTACCGTTCAGCCAGTGATCAATTTTTTCCTTAACAGCTGCTTCTAATGAATTCATGATATTTTATATGCCATAGGTTTAAAATGACTCTAAGGTACTATTTAATATGTTCGTGGTCATATTAAAATCATGGATCAAGCGCACGATATGCAAAAGGCCTTTATGCTTGCCGCAGCTTTGCTGACATTTCTGCAAGTGGTTGTGCAGGCGCGGCGTCCGTTATCTGGATAATATTGATATCGATTTAACGGTTGATCTGGAAGCACTTCTTGGATTATCTGACAGCCGACTTTTTCTCTACGGATTGGGTAATCAGGGCGGCAGTCTTTCGGAGCTGATTTGGAATATGCACCCGGTGTTGAAGATGAGGTGAGCGGTTTTCACATCACCGGCGGGTATTGGGTTACCGAAAGCACCACCTTGTACCTTCGGTTGGACCACATCGAAAGTGAATTGATTTCCATTCCGGTTGAAGATCAGTTATTGGTTGCCTTCAGTCATAACTTCAGTTCAATAACGAACTTTCAGTTTAACTATCTGCTCAATCCCGATGACTTTGACGTATCCAACCAATTTTGACTTTCACAGCTTCAGCTTGGGTTTTAATGATGTTAAGCGGCTGGTCACGCACCAGAGGTATGTGAACAGATAATGATAGAGATTGAGTTCATTAAATCTCGTTCCGTACCTCTGGTGCGGAATGAGATAGCTTCTCAACTCTTTTAAGCCTTGCTTTTCCTTTTGTTGGTACTCCAATCAACCTTGCTGACCAGCAGCCATACGCCCACCAGAATAAAGGGAACACTAAGCCATTGTCCCATATTGATGGCCCACTCGCTTGCAAATGCTGCTTGGCTAATCTTGGTGAATTCCAGCAGAAACCGTCCTCCGAACAGCAGTATTAAAAAGATGCCAAACATAGCGCCTTCTGGTGGTTTGTTTT
>Ga0306901_1000490_pt1 | contig 16933 bp, 15 predicted proteins | sample AntRauMFilla3767_FD_190431 | JGI IMG/M metagenome (GOLD analysis project Ga0306901, IMG submission 190431) | Saline lake microbial communities from Rauer Islands, Antarctica - Metagenome Filla 3 #767 (v2) (version 2) | ecosystem: Environmental > Aquatic > Non-marine Saline and Alkaline > Saline ... | reverse complement strand
AGGTACAGGCGCCGCGCTTCTTCGTCCTCGGCCAGGCTATCGGCTGACCCTTCTTTAAGAATATTTCCTTCAAACATAAGGTAGGCGCGGTCGGTAATGGCCAGGGTTTCGTGCACGTTATGGTCGGTTATAAAAATGCCGATATTCCTGGTGGTCAGCTGCTCCACAATCTGCTGGATATCTTCCACGGCAATGGGATCTACCCCCGCAAACGGCTCGTCTAAAAGAATGAATTTGGGATCGTTAACCAGGGCGCGGGCAATTTCAGTGCGGCGGCGTTCTCCGCCCGAAAGGCTGTATCCCTTGCTGTGTTCAACGCGCTCAAGGCCAAATTCTTCAATAAGCCGGTCGGCACGCTCGGAGACTTCTTTTTTAGTATAGTCCAGAAACTGCAAAATACATTCCAAATTTTCGCGCACGGTCAAGTTGCGAAATACGCTTGCTTCCTGCGCCAGGTAACCGATCCCCATCCGTGCCCGTTGATACATGGGCAGGCCGGTTAGTTTCTCATCATCCATAAAAATTTGGCCCGCATTGGGCTTTACCAATCCCACAAACATATAAAAAGTAGTGGTTTTTCCGGCCCCGTTTGGGCCCAGCAGTCCCACAATTTCGCCTTGTTTAACTTCGATGGATACATCGGAAACGACCGTACGTTTGCGGTATTTTTTTACCAGTCCGCGGCTGTACAATGTTTTTGATGGGGAATGGCCCATAAATTACACCGTGGCAAATTGGTTGAGAATGGACTCGAAAATAAGTTTACCGTCGTCCGAGCCGAGTTGTTTTTCCATGGCCCGTTCGGGGTGCGGCATCATGCCCAGCACATTGCGCTGTGTATTGCAAATGCCGGCAATGTTATTGACTGAACCGTTGAAGTTTGCTTTATCGGTGATTCTCCCCTCTCGGCTGCAATACCGGAACACAATTTGATCGTTATCCTGCAGGGCCTTCAGCGTTTCATCATCGGTAAAATAATTTCCTTCGCCGTGGGCTACGGGCACTTCCAGAACCTGTCCCTCATTTAAGTTATGGGTAAAGAGCGTATCATTCGATTGGCAACACAGATGCACTTGCTTGCAAACGTAGCGCAATTCTTTATTGTGGAGCATGGCGCCGGGCAGCAGCCCCGCTTCCAGTAAAATTTGGAAGCCATTGCAAATGCCCAGAACCGGTTTTCCCTGCAAGGCAAATTGGGTGACTTCCTGCATGACGGGCGAAAATCGGGCGATGGCTCCCGACCGCAGGTAATCGCCGTAGGAAAAGCCGCCCGGGACGATTAAAAAATCAACGCCGGACAAATCGGTTTCTTTATGCCAGATGAATCTTGTTTCCGCGTTCATAATATGCGCCAGTGCGTGGTAGGCGTCATGGTCGCAGTTAGAGCCGGGAAATACAAGTACGCCAAATGTTGAAGCCACAGTTATCCTTTTATTTCGGTGATAAGTTGAATTTCTTTGAGAACGCCGTTCACTTCAAAACAAGCCTCAAAAGTACCTTCATACACCTTAGCTTTGCCGTCATTGTGCACCTTAAACGTCAGCTCCTCGGCATGCGCGGCATCGCAGTTTAATGCTTTTATAAGCTGATTGATAACCTCGTCAAAGGTGTGGATATCATCATCAAATAAAAATACGCGCCAGGGTGTATTTTCTTTTTCCTTCTCTTCGGTCAGTACATCAACCTCGGGGGCATGTTCCTGCTTTTTGCCCGGCTTTTTTTGTGACCAATAGATGCTTCGCTTGCTCATAATGGTCATTTCTTACGATTCTGCAATAGTTACGGTGTAATCTTCCATCACTTCATTGGCCAGTAGCTGGTTGCAGGCATCTTCAGCAATTTTTTGGGCCCGCTCGGATGATTCGGCATCAATATTAAGCTCAATAAACTTGCCAATACGTACATTCTCAACTTCATCCATCCCAAGGTTTTGCAATGCCTGATGAGCGGCCTTGCCTTTGGGGTCCAGAATTGATTTTCGGAGCGTTACGTTAACAGTTGCTTTGTACATGAAGCACGGTTGATTAATGGGTTTTTTGAACGGCGTAAGTTACCCTTTATTTGACTTTCCTGCTAAACGGAAATTTTTTCTATTACAACCCTTCCCCCGCACATAAATTTATGCGCAGGGTACTCCCTTTTCTAAGGGAGAATATTCGTGGCAGTATCTATACATGGAAATTGGTTCTTTAAAATCCCCCCTTTAAGAAGGTATCTCGTTCCGTATCTCCGGTGCGGAACGAGATGAACGCTCATCCCTTATTCGAGTTCGTTCAAAAGTTGAATAATTTTTTCGACCATCACATCGGTAGAATGTTCATCCATATCCAACCAGTGCACAAAATTCCATCGCCGAAAGTAAGTGAGCTGCCGCTTGGCATAGCGGCGCGTTTTGGTCTTGATGTCTTTTATCATTTGTTCTCGAGAAGTTTCCTCATTCAAAAACCGGATCGCTTGTTTATAGCCCACCGTGTTCAGGCCGGGATCATCAAGCGTGTAGCCTCGTTCCAAAATAGATTTCACCTCCTCCATAAAACCCTGCGCAAGCATGGCCTCAACGCGGGTGTTGATGCGGTCATACAAATTTTGCCGGTCCCGCCTTAACCCAAAAACAAGTAAATTATCAGGCGGGGTGATGGGTTCATTGCTATGAAAAGAGCTGAATGCCCGGCCGGTTTGCATCCACACATCAAGGGCGCGGGTAATGCGCTGGGGATTCATACCATCCATTTCCGCCGCGTATTTCGGATCCACATCTTTCAGCTTTTTATAGACTGAGGAAAGGCCCCCATCGGCTATTTGCTGTTCGATTTGGGCAATATTTTGTTCATCGGCATCGGGGATGTCATCAAACGGCTGGATGATGCAGCGTTGGTGCAGGGTACTGCCGCCCACATATAAAATGGTTTTTTCGCGCGCTGTAATTTCCCGTTCCCACTGCTTGGCGCGATTATAAAAATTGGCGGCGCTGTCTTTTTGGGCGGGGTCAATGATGGATAAATTATGATGCGGGATGCCGCCACGCTCGTCTTTGTCCGGCGTTGCGGTGCCAATGTTCATATACTTATAGCATTGGCGCGAATCAGAGGAAATAATCTCCGCATCCATACGCTTTGCAAGTTCAACCGAAAGGCCGGTTTTACCAACTGCGGTGGGGCCTAATAGCTGTAATTTCATAATCGGGGTTTTACTTCAAAAAGAATAAATTTTGGCCGACTCATTATAACATGCATGTTAATAAAATTGACATTTATTTCGCTTTCTTCGGTTGCTAAGAGACTCAGGATTTATTAAAATATTGGTATTGAAATTATGTATTTTAAAAATCAAAATTGAACTGACAGAAAAATTTTATTTGTATGAAATTTAATGCATCGAGCAGTGAATTGGTAGAAGCGCTTTCGGCAGTATCGGGAGCCGTTCCAAACAAGGCCACCCTCCCTATTTTGGAAACCATTTTATTTGAAAGCCATGACGGCCAGCTGCGGCTTACGGCCACCGATCTGGAGATCTCAATCATCGAAAATATGTCGGCCGATATTGAAGAAGACGGCGCGGTTGCTATTCCGGCCCGCCGGCTCATTGAAACGCTGCGCCAGCTGCCGGATATACCGGTATCGTTTACGGTGGATGAAAAATTTAATGTCAACTTCCGCACCGATAAAGGTTCATACAAGCTGGTGGGCGAAGATCCCGATGAATTTCCCGAACTGCCCAACCTGGATGAAGGGCAAACACTGGAGACCAGCAAGGATATCATGCTTGGCGCTATTGGCAAAACTCTTTTTGCTGTTTCTGATGATGATCTGCGGCCGGCCATGATGGGCGTCTTTTTTGATATTGGCCCGGACGAAAGTAAGTTCGTGGCTACTGACGGACACCGGCTGGTAAAATATATTAAAACAGATTTAACCGCCGATGAAGGCATGGAATTTATTGTCCCGGAAAAGGCACTCAACCTGGTACAGAAAGCCCTGCATGCCGAGGACTGCGATTTAACGGTAACCGACGATCACGCCCAATTTAAAAGCGGAAATACCATCGTCATCACCCGTTTGATTAATGAACAGTATCCTAATTATGAATCGGTTATTCCGCGCGATAACGATAAATCGTTAACCATCAGCAAGGAACAGATGCTTGCCACGGTTAAGCGTGTGGCTATTTTTTCGAGTTCTACCACGCGTCAAATTCGCTTGCAGATGAACCCCGATAAAATGACCATCCGCGCCGAGGATATTGACATGAGCAGCGAAGCCCGCGAAACCATTGCATGCGAATATGGCAATGATGAAATTGAAATCGGTTTCAATGCCAAATATTTGGCTGATGTGTTAAGCAATGTTGATGATGAAGAGGTGTACTTTGAGTTTTCAACACCCAACCGTGCGGGTATTGTCAAACCTTCAGAAGAAGGAGATAACGAGGAGATACTCATGTTGGTCATGCCGGTGATGCTAAATACCTATGCATAACCTACTCACGCTCACAACCGATTTTGGTCTGCAAGACTACTATGTGAGTGCGATGAAAGGGGTGATTTTGCAAAATGCCCCAAATGCGCGACTGGTTGATATATCCCACCAAATTCCGGCGCAGGATATTATGGCCGGCTCATGGGTGCTTAAGAATTCCGCCATGCTTTTCCCGGCCGGCACCGTTCATCTTGTAGTTGTAGATCCCGGGGTGGGCACCACGCGGAAACCGGTTGCCCTTCAGATAGATGATCAACTTTTCGTAGGCCCCGATAACGGTATTTTTTCGCTCCTTACCGAGCAATATGATTTTGAAGCCGTTGAGCTGACCAATAAAAAATATTGGCGCGCTGATGTTTCGAACACTTTTCACGGGCGTGATGTCTTTGCGCCGGTGGCTGCGCACTTGCTAAACGGTGCTGAGCTGACGGACTTAGGCCCTTCTCTCGATGATCTTGAAACGTACCGCTGGGCGGTGCCCATTGCCGATGATGACGGCATTGAAGGCTGGGTTATTCATATCGATGCCTTCGGAAATCTAATTACCAATATCTCGGAATCGCTAATTGATGACATGATTGCGAATAATAGTATAAAACTATATGTCGGCAACACTATTCTTGACAATATTACCGACACATTTGGCTCTGTATCCGACGGCGAGCCGGTGGCCTACATTGGAAGCGCGGGCATGCTGGAAATTGCCGTCAACAAAGGTGATGCGCAAAAAATGCTGGGCATCAAAAAAGGAGCGCAAATTTCGCTGGTTTTACAGAAGGAAGATTAATCTTTGTAACATCAGTTTCAGCTGTTCGTATAGTTGATATCTTTAACGATCAATTTTAAGATTAAGAACCGTGCAGTTTCGATCACCAAAATTTGAGCAGGCAGCCATTACCATTTCTGATGAGGCCGCCCGTATGCACAAACCGTTCAATGGTTCGGTATGCTCAAATAAGGGCGACGAATATACCATCACCGATAATATTATTGATTTTCTTGGGGATGAATCCCCGGATATGTCCTGGGCGCAAAGCTCAAATCACTGGAAATTAACGGCCTCGATTTATGAAGAGATTTGGCGCAAACGATCGCTTTCCTTTTTATCAGGAGAAGATTTTCCCATCAAAAAAGAGCAAAAACTTCTTGTTGACTGGCTGAACCCGCAAGCTGATAAAACGTACCTCGATGTGGGCTGCTCCACAGCGCTATATGGGCGCAAAGTGAAAAAAGCAGAACCCGATTGTGATCTGGTAGCGCTCGATTTTTCAACGCAAATGCTGCAGGAAGCCCGTCTTAAAGCCGAAGCGGATCAAGCCGATTTATTTTTACTCCGCGCCGATGCTCGGCACATGCCGTTTTTTGGAGCTTCGTTCGACGGACTCATGATGGGAGGAACGCTAAATGAGCTGACCGACCCGCTGAAAGTGTTATACGAAAGTAGGCGTGTTATTAAGAAAGGCGGTATCTTTTTTATGATGCATCTGGTTAAGTCTGATAGATGGTACGCCCGCCTGCTGCAAGATTCGGTGGAATTTAGCGGTCTTAAATTCTGGACCATTAATGAAAGCAACGCACTTTTTGAGCGCGCCGGGTTTTCGGTGGCAGATCAATTCAGCAAAGGGATTGTTTGTTTTTCGAAGCTTCTTCCGGCCTGAAAGTCGAAAGTTAAAGGTCTAATATTGAAGGTTGGAAAAAGGACCTTAGATCTTCTACATTAGACCTTCGACCCCAAAGTCACATCTGGGCGGGCGTAATTATTTTCTATAATTTGTAGCGCGATATTTATCTCGTGAAGCAGAATTTTATCCATCTCTACTCGACATAAATGTCGAGCTACATTTGTTTTGGCGCGGTAATAGGCAAAGCTTTGAAATCGTTGGTATAATTTGGGCATAAATTTGCAGTAACGGAATTTGTGTTACCCTACAAAATTACCGTCCAAGTTCAATTATATTGACTTTAAAATATTTGTTTAGCATAATGGTTGCTTCTAAGTAGGATATTTACAAAGCGTTTATGAGCTATTTGAAAGAAAATAATTGGGGATACGTATTACTTTTCTCTCTTCTGGTAGTGTGTACAGGATGGATAATACATCAATATTCGCTCTTTGACGGGCCCGAGCTGAAGGCAGATCCCAAAAAAGACTCGACCCGTTCGGTATCCATAAAGCCGGATGAAGCCAAAAAAGAGCGGGCTGAATATTTTTTCAAATTGCTTAGAAACCCTAAAACGAATCGCATTCCTTCCAATGTTCGAAGCCGGGAATTACAGCATGCCCGAACGATGCCTGTGCAGTTTTACAGCTCAAAGAAATCAGTATTTGGTAAACAATCTATTGAAAATGTTGATTGGCAGGAGGTTGGACCAAGTAATGTGGGCGGGCGTACGCGCGCTTTAGGGGTTGATGTGGACAATTCTAATACCATTATTGCGGGAGGTGTTTCGGGAGGAATTTGGAAATCAACCAATGGGGGAGCAAGCTGGGATTTTAAAAATTCAACGTCTGATCGGCTTAGCGTCACCTGGCTGATACAGGATACCACTAGCACAAATAACGATACCTGGTATTATGGCACCGGAGAGTTTAGCGGGAATTCAGCAAGTGCACAGGGAGCGCCCTTCCGGGGCTATGGCATCTTTAAATCAACCGATAACGGAGAAACATGGAACCGCCTTGCCGGAACGGCTTCGGGTGAGAATACAAAATTTGACAGCAAGTTTGATTTTGTTTCAAAACTGATAATAAATCCCGCAACAAGCTCCCTGTTTATGACCAGTAATGTGGGCGGCATTTATAAATTAAATAGCAGCACCGGGAATTCCAACTTATCGCTGGGCGGTTCATCCGATCATCGGTATGTGGATATTGCTGCTAATGCCGCCGGAGAGCTCATTGCAGTTTTATCGGAGAACAGGTATAGCGGCACCTCAACCGATAGTCCTGGGGTTTACAGGTCATCGGATGACGGATCAACGTGGTCTGATATTACGCCCGGCACGTTTCCCACTCAGCACGATCGCTCATTCGCTGCCTTTGCCCCGTCTGCGCCAGACACCGCTTATGTAATTACGTATGTAGGGGTGAAGGCCACAACATCACCCAATGACAGCGTGGCATTTCATATGATTGATCTGAATTCCGGAGGCAGCACTCAGGTGGAAGATCGTTCAGCCAATATGCCGGACTTTGGGGAACCGGTGGGTGAGATCGCTCAATCAAATTATAATATGATTCTTACTGTTAAGCCGGATAATCCCGATTTTGTACTCCTCGGGTTTACCAATATATACCGCTCGCGTGATGGATTTAAAACTCCTGCCACAGATAAAAATGATATTTGGATTGGCGGCTTCGCCACGGCCAATAACGTCACGCAATACGTCAACCATCACCCTGATCAGCATGCTCTGGCGTTTGATCCCAACGATGCTACAAAGCTATGGTCGGGCCACGACGGCGGGCTAAGTTATACATCTGATATTACTGTTAGCGGTGCAGTAAATTGGCAGGATAAAAATAATGGCTATAATGTAACCCAGTACTATGATGTGAGTATTGCCGATGAATCAGGGGACCAACGCGTGATGGGCGGTACGCAAGATAATGGAACGCCCATCTTTTTTACCAATGTGGACCGTCTCAGCCAGGCTGATGCCAGCACGGGCGATGGCGGTTTCTCCTATTTTGCTGATAATTTTCTTTATGCTTCATCTCAACAAGGTAATACCCGCCGGTATCCGTACAACGATAACGGCTTGGGCGGCTTTGGAACCGGAAACTTCACTAATTTTGCCGAAATCTCGCCGCCCGGAGCTTCCGGCCAGCTTTTTATTAATCCTTTTGCCATTGACCCTAACGATGAAACGGTAATTTTTTACCCGGCCGGCACCGATTTATGGCGCAATACTGATATAGAAGATACTAATACAGATGCCAATAGTAATATTGATGGCTGGGAGGATTTAACAGATTTATCGCCCGCCGGAGGGATCATCACAGCGCTTGAAGTCTCCCAGTCTGCGCCCCGGCATCGGTTGTACTATGCTTCGTTTCGCAGTTCCGCTACCCCGCTTATTTATCGTATTGATAATGCGCATACGGCATCGAACAGTGCATCAAACCTGGTTGATATATCCATTCCCGGGGCACCAAGCGGAGCTTATGTAGTCAACCTTGAGGTTAACGCCAATGATGCCAATGAGCTTATCGCAGTAATGAGTAATTATGAAATTACCGGACTTTATCACTCCACCAACGGCGGCAGTTCCTGGACGGCTATAGAGGGCAATTTAGAAGGCGGCAGCGGTTCTGACTTCGGTCCTTCAATTCGCGATGTTACAATCGTCCCTGATGGAAGCGAAACCATTTACTTGCTGGCAACCAGTACCGGGGTCTATTCCACGAAGACATTAACGGGCTCATCCACAATGTGGTCTCAGGAAGGGCCAAATATAATTGGGAATGTGGTATCAACCAGTTTGGCTCATCGTTCTTCTGACAATACACTGATTGTAGGAACGCACGGACGAGGACTGTTTGGGAAAATCCCCAAGCAGCAAGACATCAAGGGAAACGCGGGTTGGCGCATGATGTCTGCTCCGGTCGAAAATATGCCAATTGATGAAATTACCGACGATGCGCCCATACAGGGATTTGGCGACGGCTTCGAGAAAAATTTCTTTACCGGCTATGATGGAAACAGCTTTACGACCCCCGCCAATCTTAGTGGTAATTTAACGTCCGGCAAGGGATTTATCATTTTTCTGTTCGATAATAGCGAAGCAGGCAGCAGCCCGTTACCGGTTCCCATTTCGGCTGATGGCAGTGAGCCTGCCGGAGATGTGACGGTCACCCTTCATACTAACGGTGACTTGTTCAACCTTGTTGGAAACCCATATAATGCAGCCATTGATTTTGATAAGGTGACCCTTAACGCTGTGGAGAACAAATGGTGGGTGTATGATGATGCCACCGCTCAGTATTATACCTATAATGGTTCAACGGGTGTTTCAGAACCGGATAATGATGGTCACATTGCTCCCTGGCAGGGGTTTTTTGTAAAAACACAGTCCGGGGCTTCTTCTCCATCTATTGTATTCTCACAGGACGATAAAGCCCACTATGATGCGCAGTTTTATAAGGATGAATCTAAACCGGACGTTCGTACCATTCGCTTTGAAGTTACCGGAGAAGAACTTATCGATGATAATACGGTTGCGGTTTTTTACAAAGGTGGTAAGGAAGCTTACGATGCGGGTGACATGCAAGAGTTAGGTTCGCTGTCAACTTCGTTTGCATCACTTGCTTTTCAGGGAAAAAATGAAAAGAACGAAGATGTGCGCCTATCCAATGAAGCTCGATCATGGCAGATCAGGAATCCACAGGCTTTTCAGTTGGATTTTAATGCCACAAAAGCGGGTTCATACGAAATGAGCTGGGACTTTAATCAATTCCCTGATAACTGGAGAGCAACACTTTATGATCGAAAAACAAATCAAACCGTTGAGATGAATGCGACATCACGATATGATTTTGAAGTCAACACACCGAGAAAATCGAATGATGGTGGGAAACCTAAATTAAGAAACAATGATGCCGACGATGCCCGTTTTGAATTAACGGTTAAGTCTGAAGAAATAGAACCACCCTCCGGCGTACCCGATACATTCAGCCTGTCCCAAAATTACCCCAATCCTTTTAATGCCACGACCACTATTAAGTATGATATTGCGGCGACCTCGAATGTAAAAATTTCAATTTTTAACAGTATTGGCCAACGAGTGGCTGTAATGGTTGATACAGAAATGAGCCCGGGTTTTCATGATGAAGTGTTCGATGCTTCCGGCTTGGCCAGCGGAATTTATTACTGCCGTATGCGGGCGGGAGATTTTGAAAAAACCGTACCCATGACTCATATAAAATAAAACAGCTCAAAATTTTTTTTTGAGAAAGCATATTCCGCTCTTTGCGAGTTGAAGGCTCAAGTTTTACAGGGTGAATATTAACCTGCAACTTCCAACCTTCAACCCCCAAAATTACATCTGCTCCGGCGTATCAATTTTCTATAAATTGTAGCGCGAGATTTATCTCGCGAATCAAGATTGAACATAAATGTCGAGCTACATTTGTTCTGGCGCTGAAATCCCCAAAATTCCTAATCCATTGGCCAATACTTGTGCTACGGCTTTTGCTAATGCGCCCCGTGCCTGAACGAGTTTCTCTTCTTCTCCTAAAATGCGGCAGTCGTGATAGAAGGAAGTAAAATCGGATGCAAGATCCTCCAAAAAATTGATGAGTCGGTGGGGCTCGCGGCTTTCGGCGGCACTACCAATCATGGCCGGGAAGCGTATCAACGTTTTGATGAGTTGTACCTCGCTCTCATGGGTTAGCAAATCAAGCTCGGGTTTGCTCTCAAAATTGTATTCGTCTTCAACCTTGCGCAAAATACTGTGGATGCGCGCGTGGGCATATTGCAGATAAAATACGGGGTTCTTTTCGCCGGCTTCTTTGGCAGTGGCAATGTCGAATTCGAGATGGGTATTAGGCGAGCGCATCAAAAAGAAAAAGCGGGTCACGTCAGCGCCCACTTCGTCCATCAGTTCATCAAGCGTTACAAAATTGGCTTTGCGGGTGCTCATTTTATAGGGTTTGCCGTCTTCTACGATCGTCACAAACTGGTACACCACCACGTCAATTTTGCCGGGATTATATCCCAGCACTTCAATACCCGCAAGCACATCCGGGTAGGTGGCAATATGGTCGGCCCCGAAAACGTCAATGCACTGGTCGTAGCCGCGGTCTAATTTGTTGGCATGATAGGCAATATCGGGCAGGCGGTAAGTGGGCTCGCCGCTGCTTTTGATGAGTACTGTATCCTTATCTTTTCCAAATTCGGTGGTTTTGAACCAAGTGGCGCCGTCTTTATCATACGCTAATCCTTTCTTCCAAAGTATTTCTACCGTTTGGTTGATGGAACCGTCATCATACAGTTCGTGCTCATTAAAGTAGGAATCCATTTCAATATGCATGCGGTCCAGGGTTTGACGGATATCCTGAAATATAGCGGCTTCTGCGCGCTCTTTAAATGGGGTGATGTTTTTTGTGTCTTTGAGATTTTCTCCGTGTTCTTCTACCAACTCTTTGGCAATGGCAATAATGTATTCGCCTTGATAGCCATCTTTGGATATATCAAAAGAATGTTCCCAGCCCATGAGCTCTTGGTAGCGCGCCTGCACGCTCTGGCCGAGCACACGCATTTGGCGGCCGGCATTGTTGAAATAGTATTCCCGATCGACCTCGGCGCCGGTCCATTCCAGCAGTCGTGCAATGGTGTCCCCCAGTACGGCGTTGCGGCCATGTCCAACCGTAAGCGGCCCGGTAGGGTTGGCACTCACAAATTCCACCAGTATTTTTTGTCCGTTTAGCGAATCTGTTTTGCCAAATTTATCCTGCTTGTCAAGAACAGTTTGCAATTCATCATACAGATAATTCTCCGCATAACGGAAGTTGATAAATCCCGGACCCGCAATTTCAACGGCGGTGATTTTATCAGAATCATATTCCAAATTGTCAATGATCTGCTGTGCTATGTTCCGGGGATTATCGCGCAGCGCACCCGCAAGCCGCATGGCAATATTGGCGGAGACATCGCCGTGGGAGGGGTCGTTGGGTTTTTCGAGCTGTATTTCAGGCTGGCTCTGAGATTCAATATCGAGTTTTGACAGCGCTTCGCTGATAATTTTTCTTAAATAGGACTTCATTCGTTGGATTTTGATCATCAATTCATTCAACATGAATATAAGACATTTCAGCCTGCAATATCTATCATCAATAGAACGCAGATAAAACTGATTTATCGGAAAAGCGCGGAAGTATTATGTGTAAATTTTCCGTTTGAACGTTGGTTCTTTCCCAAAGTTTAGAAGCAAGCCCACGTTTATATCAATCGCTTTTAAATAATTTATTAGTTGATATTCGTGTGCTTGAAGAAGTTTTTTCGATGCTTTTAGCTCTAAAATGATAGTATCATCTACAATTATATCTGCATAGTAATTACCGACCTTGGTACTATCATAGTAAACGTCAATTGGGCACTGACGCTTGCAGGTCATCCCTCTGTTTTGCAGTTCAATGCACAACGATTTTTCGTATACGTTTTCCAAAAAGCCAAATCCCAAAGTGTTATAAACTTTGTAGAAACAGCCTAAAATTTTACCAGTCGTTGCTTCATGCAACATTTTAACATGCTTTATCTGTGAATATTTACATGATCCGTCTCATCCGCGTTCTATGTAATAAGGCCTTTGGTTTTAAAGCTCGTAAACCCATCACCGGCAATGATGAGATGATCATCCACCGGAATACCCAGCAGCTTTCCTGCTTTGCGCAGGCGTTTGGTGAGCTGGATATCGGCGCGCGATTCTTTTTTGTTGCCGCTGGGGTGATTATGAACGAGCAAAATACTATTGGCTTCATTCATTACCGCCTGACGCATCACCTCGGCTGGATCAACGATAGTAGCCGTAGAGCCGCCTGAACTGATTTTCTTATAACCCATCACAATTTTGGCATTGTTAAGAAAGGCCACGATAAATACCTCTTTGGTGAGGTCGCGGAGCTTGGGCCCGAAATAGGCAACGGCGTCTTTGGGAGAGCTGATCTGTATTTGTTCGCCCAGTCCGGCAATTTCAAGGCGGCGGGAAAGTTCAAAAACTGCCTCAAGGGTGAGTGATTTTACTTTGCCCATGCCGGGAATTACCTTCATGTCCTGCCAGCTTTTGCGCGCCAAGTAGCGGAGCCCGCCAAAATGATCGAGCAGTGCCTGCGCCGTTTGGATGACATTCATTTTTTGGCTGCCGGTGCGTAACAAAATAGCCAAGAGCTCCGCATCGGAAAGAGCCTCGCCGCCGTGGGCGGTCAGCTTTTCGCGCGGCTGCTCATCAGGCTGCATCTCTTTAACCGTTCGCTTCATAAAATCGTGGGCTTCAAAGGTTTCTTCAGACATAATAGAATTTGGTTAGTTGGCTTTTATAGTAAGACCATCACCAAGCCGATTCCTTACAGAAAAAATCATTACAGTTTTTAATGAAACAATACACTTAAAATTCGTACGATAAGTCACCCAAAATTAAATTGTGAAAAATTATTCACTATTAATGCAACCTTTGTCTGTCTCCATCAAAATTGCCGCCGCATATTTTTTTATTGCAATTTTTACAAGCGCTCATGTATTTGCGCAAAATTCCGGCCAGGCCAAACAAAAAACGCTAAAACCGACCGCACTTAGCGCAGATTTCGATATTACCGGAACCTTGTCAAATCCTGCCTGGAATCAGGCAACCGTGCACCTTATTGAATACGAAATCAGGCCGAAACCGAACGCGACCGCCGCGCCAAAGTAATTAGCGCCGAAGGGGAATTTCAGGCCGCCCAAAAAATGGTAGATGCCGCAAAGTTAATGGAAACAGCCCCTATGGCCCTGCAGCTACGATTTCTGCAAACCATGAATGAGATCAGCGAAGAAAATGCAACCTTTGCCTTTATGCCGCTGCCCATGGAGCTGTTGGATGTATTTAAGGGGATGGGGTCAAAAATGAAAAGGAATTCCGGGGATGATGAAAATGGCAACAACAAATCTATTGAAGAGTGATACACATCAGTGATACACATCAGTGATTCCATCACTCGGAGTGATGGAATCACTGAAACCGGGAAACACTTATTTTAATTCGCAGAATCTACCAACTTTTCCTGTATTAAGCGCAATGCTTTCACAAGCTGTGAATCATTCTGGCCAATAATGGCATCGAAATTTTTTGCATCACATATCACTCCTGCTGGTCGGGATTCCCGAATTTCTTCAGGGTATGATAATGTGATTTTACAGCAGCAGTAAGTGTTTCTTGGTAATGATAAGGCACATTATATTTTTTGGCTACCCTTTGAACAATCAGGCTTATTTGGGGATAATGAACGCTGCAAATCTTGGGAAAAAGATGATGCTCAATCTGATAATTAAGTCCGCCTATATACCAGCATAACGGTTTATTTTTATGAGCAAAATTTGAGGTAGTCTCCATCTGGTGAATAATCCAGGCATTTTCAATATTGCCCTCTTCATTTTCTGTAGGATGATCAGGACCCTCCACAACATGTGCCAACTGAAATATTATCCCCAAAATAACACCGGCTGTAAAATGGATAATCAAAAATCCTATCCCCAATTGCCACCACGTTATGGGCAGTAAAATATAGGGCAGCACCAGCATATAACCATAGTACAATACTTTGGTAATGAATAGTGTAATCCATTCAGAGGCAGGGTGGGACTTATTTTCATAAGGCCCAAGAGTGGATTGAAAAAAGTATTTATAATCTTTCACAAACACCCAAAAAAGCGTGGCAAAGCCGTAGGCAATAAACGCTAAAATATGTTGCGCGCGATGAACCCTTTTAAATTCTGCATTGGGTGAGAGCCGGATAAATTCTGCTACTTCTAAATCCTCATCGTGCTCGTAAATATTTGTATAGGTGTGATGAATGATATTGTGTGTAATCTTCCAGATATAGCCATTGGCTCCCATGAGGTCAAAAGTATATCCCAACAATTTATTGACGGTCTTATTTGATGAGTATGCCCCGTGTAAAGCATCGTGAGAAACTGAAAAGCCAATACCTGCCATTCCAATACCCATACAAAAACATAACAGCGCCATTCCCGCAAGACCAAACCAGCCGCTTAAAACAAGACCATAAGCGCCGAAATAAAGGGAGAGCAGGACAATGGTCTTTAATATCATTTGCCCGTCGGCGTGCTTGGAAATGTTATTTTCGGTGAAGTAGTTATGTACTTCACCTTTCATTTCTTTGGCGAAATTTTTTTTGTCTTTAGACTTAAATGAAATGGTAGTTGCAGACACGGTTTATTTCTGGTTATTTTTTTCACGAGTGAATTATTAATATAAACATACTTAAACATCAGTATAAATTATAAAATAAATGTAATAAAATCTGCTTCATCCTGTTTAGAGAAAGTTCCCGCTGCGTGGCAAAAACGGGCTGGCAATTGGCTTTTACCTACAGTCTCGCAGAGCCCTGAAATGGGATTCTGCTGCGGCGCAACAAAACCGGATAGACATCCATAAACAGTAATCACCAAGCGTATTCCCTGAAGAGGAGATTTTAAGAAACCATTTTGATTGACTCTGCCAAAAGACGGACTTGGGCGGAATTCCCTTAATCCACTTTTTCAAAGACCATGCGATAGTGTTCGAAGATTTCACGTTCAAAACAGATTTTATTGGGGCTGGTACTAAATAAGGCCCTGATGTTACTGTCCGTCAAATACCTTGGTATCAACGACAGGAAAAAGGCGTATTTTTCAAGATCAAATGCGCGATATCTTTTTTCCCATTCTCCGATGGTCTCAATATAGTCGAGCCGGCCGCTGTTCTTGCTAATCAACTTAAATTGCGGTTCGGCATTTTCAATCACCATTTCCGACCCATAAGGCAACCAGGATCCCGGGAATTGTTTTTCCATGAGGGCAAGTACATGTGCAGCCGAGCCTTTGGGAGCTTGGTCATCAATATCTTCGTAATCAATCATGTTTTTACCAAATACCATGGTCTGCAGAAATAGCCTCCCGCCGGGCGGCAGTAAATCATATACGGTCTGAAAAAACTTTTGATACACTTCTTCCTGCTTACCTGCTTTATATTCTGCCACCGAACAAAAATGTTCAAACGCACCCAGCGAGGCCACCGCATCAAAGGTTCCGAAATCATCGGGCGTCACTTCCAGGCAGTTTTTGATATGAACATCAAGCCCGTTTTTTTGGCATGCCTTTGCCTGCCCTTCCGATAGCGTTAGACCGATGCAATCGGCGCCTACCTCATTCGATATATACGAAACCAGGGGCCCCCATCCACAACCCATATCCAGCACGCGGCTTTCCGGGGTGATGTTCAGGTTCTCAACAATATAACGGTGCTTGTTTTCCTGGGCTTCTTCAAGGGTCATGGAGAAATCTCCGTTATACATGGCCCCGCTGAAATCACCCATCTCCCCCATACTTAGGCGGAAAATTTTATCAATGGTACTGTAGGTAAAGTCAAGATCTTGTTTATCAGCCATAACGTAGTAGTTTAAATTACACTATAAATTTTGAAACCAATTTAAATATAAATACTGCCAATTGTTGCAATAAACAGAACAGGATGACAGGCAGCGTATTGCGGAGCAAAATTTTGGTGATCTCGGATCAGTAGTGTCCAAAACGTTTTTCAAATAGAAAAAAGTGTTCTTTGGCTATTCTAAAAGGTCATTATTTCGGAATACGGTTTTTAAGCCCATGAGTTTTCCTCCAATGGTCTTGTTCATTTTCTTTGCTGACCCAAAGAAAACGAACCAAAAGCCCCGAAGGGATGCCTATGGCGAAAAGGTCCTTTTT
>Ga0306901_1000484_pt1 | contig 17058 bp, 26 predicted proteins | sample AntRauMFilla3767_FD_190431 | JGI IMG/M metagenome (GOLD analysis project Ga0306901, IMG submission 190431) | Saline lake microbial communities from Rauer Islands, Antarctica - Metagenome Filla 3 #767 (v2) (version 2) | ecosystem: Environmental > Aquatic > Non-marine Saline and Alkaline > Saline ... | reverse complement strand
GCTCCTCGGTAATTTCGCTAATTTCCCGAGGACCGAACCCTTCAACCAGGCTGAGAGTAAGTACGTCGCGGTCGGCTTCCTTGAGCTTATCAAGCGCTCGGATTACCCCCTCAACCTCTGCCTTGGCCTGAATATTCTCTAGACCATCAGCTATCTGCTGGGGATCAAAATTACTCATTTGGCCCATTGAGATGGCTCGTTTCTTTTTGTAATAATCCTTGATCAGATTATTAGCAACCGTAAAGACAAAGGCCTTGAGGTTATTGATCTCTTTACCATCGGCGAGGTAGTCCCAGGTCCGGGTAAAGGCCTCTTGCGTGAGGTCCTGAGCGGTTTCCTGGTCGGATGTTTTGAACAAACAGCGCCGATAAACGGCATCACTATGCTCATCGTAGACAGCCAGGAATTCTTTTTTACCATGGTCGCTCATTAAATATAGACGAAAGAGCCGGCATATTATTACAGCTTACACGTGAAAAGACGTTAGCTGTGGTGGCTCGGCTCCATTATACGGCATCTGAGAAAAAATGCTGTTACTATATACGTATGAAGATAATCACTCAATTATCCGACTGGCTGCAATTTATTAACAAGTGGGCCGGCTCACTGGTCACAAATGGTCACGCACCTTCCCGGTCTACCACGGTGGTTAACTCAGTAGAATCTAACGAGGATGTGCTGGCCTTGCTGCGAGAGAATACAGCTGACGTGATCTTCTGGGGTAGCATAACGCTCACAATAATCGCCGGTGTGTTTTTAATTTCGGTAACACGCCAGATTGAATCCTGGCTTGACCCGCTACTGCACCGGATAAAGAAGTTTGCTCCCTTTGTTATGCAGATAACCCTCGGAGCAGCGCTCTTGCTATCGGCCTTTTATGGAGCCTTATTTGGACCGCAGCTGGCGCTTGGAGCCCTCTTTGGTGCGAAGGCCGGACTTATTCAGTTGGGGATGTTTCTCGTTGGAATCATGCTCTTGGCCGGGTTATTGCCGCGCCTGGCTGCTTTTGGTGTGATCCTCTTATTTATTCCGGCGCTGGTTGAGAATAGCTTCTTTGCCCTCACACATGCGATCTATTTGGGTGAAGCGGTAACAATTTTCTTGCTCGGAGGAGCCTACCAGCTGGTGCAGTCACATCTCAAGCCATTCGTGCGCCTGGAGCGTAGCCTGGAGCTACACCTGCATAAGTATAAGTTCATTCTACTGCGGCTATTTTTAGGGCTGTCATTAATTACAACTGGCGTCTATATTTTGTACGCACGAAGTGGTCCGGCGCTAGAAGCAATTACTGCCTACGGTCTCCCTACAGCTCTCTCTGTCCCGGCTGGTTTTATATTGCTAGCCTTTTTTATTGGCGAAATATTATTTGGATTATTCTTCATGATTGGATTTGAGGTTCGCTTTGCTGCCTTAGCCTATCTGTTTTTTCTGGGATTATCAGTGCTTTTTTTGGGCGAAGCTGTCTGGCCACACTTAGCACTGGCCGGTACCTGCGTATCCATGATCACCCACGGCTACGATCGCTACACCATCGGTGGCCGGCTCTTTGCCCGCGGTAACCTGGAGCCGATTCTGTAGCTAAGCATATAACTGGTATAATACGCTCATGATTAAAGCTCGTCACGCCCTGCTAATAACCACCACAGGAACCGCCGGACTAATACTCCTTTGGCTGGCCCGTATAACTGGATCCTCGGCGGTGGTTGGCGCCTTTGCTCCTTTACCGGCTGATGCACCCCTCACGATGGCGGCCCTCATTACCAGTGGGCTGACTTCCCCGGTGACTGTGATTGCTATGGCTATTGGTGGTGGAATAATTGCAATCTACGAGCATCAAGTGAAACTCTGGTGGCTTTTGGCTGGCTTACTGGCTGGTAGTGCTGTTATCAGCCAGCTTCTCAAGCAGGTGTTCGAGCTCCCACGGCCAGAGCACGGAATTATCAGCCTCGGGACATACGGCTTTCCCAGCACCCACGCAACAGTGGCCACCGTGGCCTTCTTGCTGATTAGCTGGCTGGCCTACCGGCATAAACCAAAAGAATCACACTGGATGGTTATCAGCGCCGGCGCAGTCGCCTGGGCTACGATTTGCCTGTCGCGAATCCTGCTTGGAGTCCATAGCTTGAGTGATGTCCTGGCCGGAATTATCCTCGCAGCAGTGCTGGTTAGTGTTTTTCTATGGTTGGCACCTCGCTGGCTGAAGTATTTTAATATTTCCTTGAAAGAAAGATCAGTATGAAACTGAAAATTATTATCCGGATCACGCTTGTGATCAGCTTTATTTTTCTTGTTATCCTCTGGTTGAATAATCAACCAGATGCAGGAGAACTTGAGCTAACTCTGGAGGCGACCTCCCCATCAGCCCGGCTGCCACTATCTATCACCATTGAATCGCTAGAGCTCTACAGTGAATCCGACGGCTTTGAGCTGGTTGGTACCGGCTATCCACTAACCCTTAACCCAGAACATGGTAGAAATGTTCAGGAGATAACACTTTCTAGCAAGGTATATACCCACGTACGCCTTAAAATAGCCACCGCAAGAACCGCCGGATTTAATGCTGAAAATGAGAGCATCAGACTCGTCGGTGGTGAGCTGACGCTTCCGGCCAGTGTCTACGTTGATCCTGGCGAAAGTAGCCGGCTCTCGATATCTATTCCGCTTTCTGACTCACTGCATCAGGTCACGGGTAGTGATCAACTGGTGTTTCTGCCGATTCTGGCCCTAGAGAGCCGGCGCTATACCGGCGATCAATCAGCAGTCGACACGCGGTTAACTAGCCGGATGCAGGTTGGAGTTAATCCCCGTGGTGAAGTGATTTATAATTATCGACTTCCAGACGGGACAGAACTGTATCTGACTGATGACGATGATATTGAAGGGCGCGAGAGCCAAACTACCAGCGGAGCGTCATCACGGTCAGATTCAGACCAACAGTAAAGACCCGCCGAAGCGAGTCTTTACATCCATTAGTAATTTTTATCCGTAACACCTCAAAGAAAGACGTTTGATTTAGTTCTGTGGAGTAGTGGTTGGGGCCGGCTCGTTGTTAGTTGGCTGGCTGGTAACCGGAGCTGTGCTTGTACTAGCCGGGTAATTGACGCCCTCAAGGAGAATCTCGATCTCAGCACTGGCTCGTGCCTCGGCGAGTGCTTCGCTGGCAATCTGCTGGCGCTTCTGCTGGACAACCGTCGCCTCAATTTGTGGGCGCAGCTGAGCCAGCTCCGGAACCGCTGCAGTAGTGGTACCGCTGGCCTGCTGAAGCTGAGTGCTGTACTGCTGATAGAGAGCCTGGACCTCCTGCTCGGTAGCAGTAATCTCGCCACCGGCTTGCTGCTCGATATAGTTATTGATGATCAACTGATTGCGCAGATCCTCCTTCACATCGGCGCGCGTAACATCGTTAGCTTCGAGACGATTCTCAAATTCTGCTTCGCCGATCTGTGCAACGCGATCCGCGAGCTGCGTCTCCACCGCTTCGTCACTTACTGTCACTCCGGCTGCTTGAGCTACCTGTAGCTGCAGTCGGGCATTAATGATGCCTTCGAGAAGAATTTCCTGCTGACGCGTAGCCGAGAGATTGTTAAACTGCTGGGCTTGCGTACTCGTACTAGAGCGGAAGCTCTCTAGCTGACGTGATAATTCCTCACCCGAAATTTCTTCACCATTAACTACTGCCACGGAATCGGAGAAGGTCTCCGTCTTATCGCTCTTATCAGCGAGGTAAAATCCAAGTGCAATCAAGGCGATCAAGCCAAGCACAATAAGCACAGTCCCCATAATTCCTGAACCGCCGCCGCTTTGATTCGGAGCTGGCTGAGTTTGAGCATCATTTGTAGATCCGTCATCTTTTCGTCGAATATCCATAATATGTATTTGGTAATAAAATTTGGTAAAAGAACTTACTTACACATAGAGATATGTTACCACACTTCAGGAAAATGAAAGTGGTTACTTTTTCTCTGTGTAGGTTGTGTGGGTACGGGCAATTGGATTATACTTGCGCAGCTCTAGCTTTTCGTTTTTAAGCTTAGAAGTGTTTTTCTTTGTGTAGTAGATATGCCCGGCGCCCGTGCCATCATCAGCACCTTCCGAGACTAATTTTACAATATTATCCTGTGACATGGTGGTTAATTTAGATAGTAAAGTCCTGATGTCTTTGTTGCTAGTATACGTAATTTATAACTTACTCGCAACTAGAGAAGCTACTGGCTGGCGGGAAATGACTGCAAAGTCGTGGTGATCGTATCAAATAACTGACTCTTTTCATCACTACCAGTGACGGCTGCACCAATCACCACACTCAAGCGGCCGCTTTGGGTCTCCGTTTTTAACAGTAGATCAACCGGGAGATATGTCAGTGTATTTTTGTTGGTCAGCACCATAATTTCATGAGTTGTCGCGGATGGTAAAGCCAGCTCGGTATCGCAGGGAATCCTTTTGGCATTACCGCTGCTACGATAAGCCAGCGTAATCTCGGGATAGTCACAACTGTATGAAAGCGTGTCGATACGAACGGCAGCGGCTGGGTCACTGACACCAATCGTAACAACCTCCCCATTATTGGCATTGCGATTGCTAATCTGTACAGACATCGTCTGGCGAGCTGCCTCATACGGCGTTGTAATTCCGAAGAGGTCAGCTACATACGGCGCAAGGTAGGTTGGTAACAAAAAACCAAGTAGTAAAAATATTCCTAGCAAACCGACCAATTGAACAGTGGTCAGGCTGATTTGTTTGAGTTGACTTTTATCTTTCATGTCCTTATATTGTAGATAGATTGTCCTCACTGTCAAGAAAGATGTTGAAACCAACAGGTTTACGCTGTGGTTGACTTTTATTTGAAAAGTTGTATAGTGGCTATATGTCTTTAACGATCGCTACCCACAACTCACCACTGCAGCGTTTCTGGAGCCACCGAGTCTCTTATACGTTGGTGGCAGCCGCAATAGCTTTTACGGCTTATCTTCTTCTTTATATGGTCGGCTTTGTGCCGAATGAATTTCGCTATGACCCAGCCGGCTCAAGTGTAAAAACTCCAGCCACCGCCCCACTAGCAACAACAAGCCTCGATCAGCTCAGTGGAATCATACCAACAAACGAAGCAGCGAATCGCATCACTATTGAGAAAATTGGTGTTGACACGGTAATCAAAAATCCCGTAACAACAAATGTGCAAGCACTCAACAACTACTTAGCCGAAGGTGCGGTGCGGTGGCCAACCTCCGGGCACCCTGGAAACGGTAACCTCTATGTCTTTGGTCACTCGACCAGTTACGAAACAGTGATCAATCAGGCGTATAAAACCTTTAACCGGATTGAAGAGCTTGAGCGAGGTGATGTAATTACCGTCCGCAGTAACTCCGGTATCTATCGCTACAGCGTTGCTGATGTACAGTTTTATAAAGATGCTGAAGCCTATATACCATTTAACAGTGGTGAGAATATGCTCACGCTTAGTACCTGTAACAGTTTTGGAGCCAAGGAAGATCGAATTGTTGTCCGGGCTAACTTTGAAGGTTACCAGCCGTACGTAAATTAAGTACTTGACAAAATCTTTAAGATATGTATTATAACACCATATTAGAAATTAGCGGTCAATAATATCCTTCACTCGTGAATATGTCTTACATCCAAAAACTCAGTGGAATCATGGCGGTTGTAGCGCTGATTGGGCTGTCATTTGCCCCAATCACTGTGCAAGCAGCCAGTGCTTCAGTCGATAGCAATACCTGCGCCGATAGCGGTGGTAAGGTTATTGTTGCCCTTAATGATGTCGGCAACTTCAGCCTGATTCTCAATGATACCGGAGCCGAGCTTGATAATGGTGACCTGACCGGGACCAACACTAAGCAGTTCATCGGCCTCCCTGACGGTGACTACACTATGGAGATCGAGGACGGCAGTGACATTAACTTTACGGTTGACTGTGAGGATGACCCTGAGCCGGTTGTGACTATTGATGAAAATAGCTGTGTAGCTGAGGATGGCCGCGTGAAAGTTACCTTTGATCACGTTGAAACCTTCAGCCTTACCCGAGATGACAGCGGGGCCGAGATTGATAGCGGTAATGTCAGTGGCATTAATACTAAGACCTTTGATGGTCTTTCTGATGGGGACTACACCCTGACCGTAACCGCATCGGATGGTGACCAGACCCACGCCTCCTTTAGTGTTGACTGTGATCCAGAACCGACCCCAGATCCAGAACCAAATATTAGTATTAGCAGCCAGCAGTGTATCGACAATGACGGCAAGCTGGTCGTCGACACTCCAAACGGCCTTGATTTTTACACGCTGGAAAATACAACGAGTGGAAACACCATCGTGACCGATAATGGTGGAGCCGACGCTGGAACTGTCAGCTTTGACAACCTCCCCGACGGCGACTACCGTTTTGAAGGAACCTTAAACGGTGTAACAGAAACCCTTACCTTCACGGTTGACTGTGACACCGTAACTCCGCCGCCGGGACCAGACCTATCTGGAAGCTGTAGTGTGTCCGATAGCACGCTTGGACTTGGTGATAACGTTACCTTTCAAGCTTCTGCCACTGGCGGGGAAAGCCCATACTCCTACAGCTGGCAGCTGGAAGGAAGTGACGACGATGATGATACTAAAAATGTCACAACTGATTATAATCAGACCGGAACCTACAATGGAACGGTAACAATTACTGATGATGCTGGAGACAGTGTCCAGAAGACTTGTAGCGTTCGAGTGAAAACCTCAGATAATAATGATGATAATGGAGGCGGCGGTGACAGACTAGAAAAGCGTAATGATGACGATGATGGTGAAGTGCGTGGTGACCGTGATCCTGACTTTGCCGTCCAGTGTCTGCCAGAGCGATCTATCTATCAAGTTGGCGAGACAGTTGTCTTTAATGCCAGCCTTGATGGAGATATTGATGAGGATGATGTTGACTTTGACTGGAGCGGTGATGGAAATCTTGACGAGGACGGTGGTGTCGCGACCGTGGTTTACCAAACTGGTAGTGTCAAGGAAGTCCGTGTTACCGCTGAGTACGACGGCGAAACCGAAAGTGATAACTGTTTTGTTCAGATTGGTGCCGGTGATGGTGTAACGCTTGACCAGGTACCCTACACTGGTCCGGCCGATACTGCCAAGACCCTTGGCTTCCTCTCAGCGATTATGCTCTTGGCTCTGGCTGGTGGCTACACCGTGATCCGTCGTCGTAAAGAAGACGGCATCCCGGTCGGTATCCCAAGCAACCACAGCTAACGACTTTCTTAATTAATTCAAAAACACCTCGCCTTGGCGAGGTGTTTTTTGTTATCTACACCATCTGCTAATTTTCGAACACCACTGCAGACTTGAGCCTTTCTACTAATAATTAATTAGTAGAAATAAGTGTCGTCTCACAACACTTACTTTTCTGGTAAATTATAGAGAAATACCTAGCTACCTCAGCACTCAGGCGCACGGTCGTCATGTTACTATTGAAAATATGCACACGAAGCGCAACTACTTGATTGTGGCCGGAATCTTGCTCTTTATTATCGGCTGGAGTATTTTGCTCTTTTATATTTCTCCGCGAGAAATTGTGAGCTCGATTGGAGCTAACAATAGCTTGATAGTGGCCTTTCTCGTCTCGACCCTCGGCGGGCTTTCGAGCCTGACCTCCACCTCCTACTACGCCATGCTAACAACCTTCTCGGCTGGTGGGATTAACCCAATCCTTTTAGGTATCTCTGCCGGAGCCGGACTAACTATCAGTGACTCACTCGTCTACTACCTTGGCACCAAGGGCCACGACATCCTTTCGGGAAAACTGCTCGAATATGCCGAAAAAATCGCCCGCTGGGTTAACCAAAAACATAAGCGGTTGGTGCAGTTGCTTATTTTTATCTATACCGGTCTCACTCCGCTTCCTAATGATCTTCTCACCGGTAGCCTGGGCTTAGCCGAGTACAACTTCCGAAAGTTTCTGCCCGCCCTACTCTTGGGAAATATCACCCTCTCCATCATCATTGCTGAGTTTGCTGTTCGCAGTCAGTTTATTCAGACCTTATTTGGATAACTAATTTCTTACAAAGAAGCTTTAAATTTCTGTGGTAATAGCTCACTTGTATCGGTATCAAAAATTGCCCACTCGGGCTGGCTACCACGATCGCTAATTGCCCCGGGATTAATGAGCCGTGTGCGGCCGACTGTCTTGTCACGAAGAGTATGCGTGTGACCGTAGATACAGAGATCGTAGATACTGCTCTTGGCCTTCGCCTCAGCTACATGCGGGTAGTGATGCATAAAAATCCGCACGCCGGCCCGCTCAATATCGCAGACCTCACCATGATAAATAACATTGCCCGTGGCTTCCGCTGCCGCGTGAATCTCGTTAATTTCAAACTCATTATTACCAAGAATCATGTGAACCGGGCCGGCAAACTCGGCTAGGACCGCGACCCCGTCCGGGCGCACTAAATCACCGGCAAAAAAGACTACTTCGCAATCTGCTTTACGAGCCACCGCTAGAGCTGACCGGAGGGCCGGCCAGTTGCCATGGCTATCCGACATAAGGGCGATCTTCATGGGCGACTACCGGACGATGACGCTAGCGCCATCACTAGCCCGGAGGTGATTATGGTAATCGTATTCTCCTGCCTCGCCAAAGGTGAAGCTATAGCCGTCACCACCCTCACACTGATCAAAGCTTATGCCATCACCGTCGCAGTGCTCGCGCAGGCTGGTACCATCGTACTGACTATGCGAAGGATGAACGTCAGATGCTACCCACATCTGAGCTTTAGCTTCATTCTCGAAGCGAACCGTCTGCCCAGCCGATACTGTAATTGATTCGGGAGAAAAACCGCTATCCGTATACGTTACTACTGCTTTGGGCAGCTCTTCCTCCTTATCGTCTGCCTCGGTTTCTGTCTCAGCAGACTGGCCCGAACCTGCCTGAGGTGAATCATTGGTGCGCCCCTCATCTGTGCTCTCCTCAGCAGTAATGTCGGCGCTAGACGAAGCCGAAGAATTAGCCGCCTCCGGCTCACTCTCCTGGCTCATGGAGGCTACCAGCACAACACCACCAATAACCAGCGCGCCGATAACTAGAATCAAAGCGGTTGAGAGTCCGTGATTTTTTTTCAGGTTTGTCATGAATATGGTTATATATTAGTTAGTACGTAGCATCATTATAGCAGTTAGAAACTTAGCGTATACAAAAGCCCCACCACAGGCGGGGCTTTTGAAACCTATTTTTAGAGTAGTTTAGTTTCCTGCGCCAGCTTCAACGTCGGCTTCTAGCTCCAGGCTAGCTTCCTCATCATCACTAACTTCAACATCAGTAGATGAAGTGGCCCCTGCCTCGGCTTCCGTCGCTTCGCCATCCTTCTCACTTTCGCTCAGCACACAACCTTCCAGTGTTGCTTCTCCATCCTGCTGAATAGTTACCTCGTCACCCTTATTCCAGAAGGTGAAGGCACCATCAGCACTGGCATACTTCGCTCCGGAAGCGGCCCGTACCTTGCTAACCGTCTTCACCTCTCCGCTTGGAAGCGTTACTGTTGCCTCGCCATCCTGTGAGAAGTCAGCTACCACCTCGGCGCCATCAGCGCACGCAAATACAGCTGTGTTGCTCTCGGCTGCAACATCAGCAGTTGTCGTTGCATCTGCATCGGTGTCCACCTCGGTGTTACTGCCAGTAGTAGCCAAAATTGCGCCACCGCCAATAACCACAGCAGCGAGGACTATGATGGCAATCGTTGATAATCCGCTCTCCCAATTTCCTCCGTCTTGGTATGCTTTGTTCATAAAATACGTAATTACTTACTGAATAATAAACATGGTTTTAGTGTAGCAAACTTTCCTACTTATAACAAAACCACCTCCGTCTTTGGCCTGGCGTATAAAAAGGACAGTCTGCGGCTAACTGATATTGCTAATGAGCTGCAGATGCGGCCGGGCTCGGCAAGCAAGCTGGTTGACCAGCTTGTTACACTCGGACATCTGACTCGCAGAGAGGATGCTAATGATCGGCGGGTAAAGAATTTATCCTTAACCTTACCCTTAACCAAGGCAGGTGAGCAGTTTGTAGAAACTACTGAACCAAAATTACGCGCTTATATGCAACCGCTCTTAGCGGACGCCAGCAGTAAAGACATTGCCGGCTACCTTAAGACGCTTTCCTCCATCCGCGACAACGCAATCGCTGATGATTAATTAGCAAACCGGACCGGAATCTCAACACTGGCATTATTTTCCGGTAATCCAGATGGATTGGATCGTTCAAGAATCAGCGTTCCGCGGTTAACGGCCGGATCGCCAGAGGTTGGCACGTTAAATGTAAGCTCGCCAGAGAAGGGTACGAACTCTTCGGTCATCCACTCACCTTCAGCCTGAATATAGCTCTCAGCGATAATTCGACCATCCCAATCAGTCAACACTACCGATGCTGTGGCCTCAAAATACCACTGACCGCGGGCCTCGCCAGTAATGATCAACGGTGAGCTGATGGTCATCTCCTGAGTTGGTGAGGAAACGGTAATTAGGCGCTTAGCCTCCTCCGGCGTATACGAGACTGGGCGCTTGTCGGTAGTTGTCTGACCATCCACATCTTCCCACGCCAAAGATGACACGATTTCTCGCGCTACCTCAGCCGATAATGCGTCCGACGCATATGTAAGCCGAGCAATGGTGATATTATCTTGGCCCCGGAGAATCTTCACCTGACGCAATTGATCTAGCGCTACCCTCCCAGCAATGGTAGCGCTAGTGGATCCAACCTCCGCCTGGTACAGCGAGCTGAATTGACTCGTTTCTTCGCTGACAACATCTCTCAGTGTCTGATTAAGTACATTATGGCTGCCAAATACGCGAAGATTCACCGTCCCGGAAGCATTAGTAAATACCCGACCGCCATTGTTCTGCGGTGGATTTTTGGCAACTAAGTCGGCCGGGTACGAGATACGGTACCCGAAGCGAGTGTTGGTATATACCGACCAATCAGATGAAATTGTAGTGCTTGCTGTCGAGTTAGTGGTCGTCGCAGTTTCGGTTCCCGGCACCGGATCAGCAATAAGTAACCAGCCACCCAAAAGAAGCATGACTGCAACAGCGAAGAAAAGTGTGTAACGCATAGATAAGGAATGTTTAACGATCAGTGGTTGAAGTGCTGGATGAGGAGGTTATATCCGCCGTGGCTTCATTCTGACCGTAGCACTCCCCAGTTGACTGGCTCCATACATTACCGCTATTCAGGCAGGTTATCCGGTCAGTTGAGCTCGCCTGCTGAGTACTGATAAGAGCTATCTGCAACAAAAAAAGCCCAGATACTGCTATTATTAGCGTTATTAGGGCTTTTTGAGTCTGCGTTGTTGGATTTCTTTTCTTACTCATATAGATATCCTACGCAGATTAACCGGCGGGGCGAATGAGCCGTAGCTCCTTCACTAGTCGGTATAAATTTATTCTGAGTCGTCTGCAGATTCCATCTTCGTAGCGTCACCATCTGCTAGCATTTTTTCGGCGTCATCCTTAGACATAAACTTGAACATGTTACCGCTGCAAACGACACACTGTCCACGGGCTGAAAAGCGGTTGTTCTTCTCTTCGATCTTCACATCCTGCATCTCATGCATGGTCGGTTTGTTATCATCATCGCGACACTTCATACAAAGGGCTTGAAATTCTGCCATAAAATAAAAATTAATTACTGAGTAAACTACCTATATAATGCCACAAATGAAGATTTTTATAAACCCCTAAAGATTACTTGCGGCAAATGTACACAAAGGCTGGTGGGAGGTTAAAAACCGTCTCGGTCTTCTCTACGGTACGGAACGTCTGCCCCAGAAGTGTTCTAAAGGAGCGCCCGCGCGGCAAGTGATGAAAGGGCGGGTACGAAAAGGTGACAAATACACCGTCGGCGGCTAAATGCTCATGCAGCGTGGCTAGTAAGCTTTCTTGAGCGTCGGCTCGAAATACCGACCACGGCAGACCAGAAATAATCCGATCGCATGCCGGCTCGCCAAGCTCCTGAAGATAGCTTTTAATATCAGCAGCTGAGCCGTGATAGATTACCGCCTCTGAGTAGCGCTCCTTCAGTTCTCGAGCAAATACCGGATTAATCTCAATCCCAATATACTGCCCGCCCGGTGATAAGCGCTCAAGGATCTCGCCGGTAAATACTCCCGTACCCGGCCCCAGCTCGACCACCGTCTGATTCGCCTCTAGCTCAGCCGCCTCCAGAATCAGGCTAGTTAACTGCTTTGAGCTGGGAGCAATGGCGCCCGTTCGCTTCGGGTTAATGAGTGTTTCTTTCAGGAACTCCATGGGGGTTTACGGCGTATCTATAACCACATCCTCGATAACCACATCAGTCCGTGGCTTATCTCCCGGCGCGGTTTCCACCATCGCAATTAGATCAACAACGTCCATTCCATCAGTTACGTAGCCAAAGATAGTGTAGTTATAAGGCAGCGGTTTATCTTCGTGCATAATAAAAAACTGGCTACCGTTGCTGTTTGGACCACTGTTGGCCATAGCCAGCGTTCCCCGCTTATACCCCCGCTTCGCGGCGGCCGAGTCGGGATCAAGCTCGTCAGCAAACGTATAACCGGGCCCACCTGTTCCGGTACCGGTTGGATCACCACCCTGGATCATAAAGCCTTCAATCACGCGGTGAAAAATCACTCCTTGATAAAAGTCATCAGCGGCGAGCTTTTGAAAGTTTTCTACCGTTTTAGGAGCGCTGTCTTCAAAAAAAGCCACGTCAATGTCTCCTTTATTTGTTTTGATAGTAGCTGTCATGGCTGATGATTGATTAGTGGTATTAGTAGCTGTCTCTGAGGCCTGATTTTCGCTCGTAACCATAGCAGCTGGTTGCAAAAGCCAGATAAGTAAGCCGATAGTCAAAAGTCCAAGAGCTGAAATCAGGATTTTTTTCATGAGTCGTATTGTAGCACCTTGCGCTGCTGATAATTATTATCTGCGATAGCTACGCAGCACGTTGATTTTGAACATAAAAAGCCACAGCTGTAGCGGCGGCCGCATTAAGTGACTGACCACCGGCGGTGGGGATTTTTATTAACTTATCACAGTGCTCCTTGGTTTTTTCCCGGATTCCCTCGGCTTCATTGCCGAGTACAAACACCGTCGGTGTCGAAAAGGTCTGCTCTGGCAGGGTTTCAGAAGCGTCATCGTCCAGACCGTAGATCCAGAAGTCTCGCTCCTTAAGATCAGTAATTGTCTGGTTAACGTTCCCGATTGAGATAAGTGGCACCTGAAAGGCTGTGCCGGCGGAGACCTTCACCACCGCCGCCGTCACCTGCGCCTGATTGTGCTTCGGAATTAAGACACCATCGACGCCGAAAGCTGCAGCATTACGAATAACGGCGCCGACATTGTGCGGATCCTGGAGCTCTCCGAGTACTACCAAGCTAGTCTTTGAAGTTACCGTAAGATCCTCTCTAAAGTCATCATAAGACTGTGTGAGCTTATCAGTATTTACACGAATGAACACCCCTTGATGAACATCAGTCTCTTTAATACCGCCCGGTGGATGCTTGGCGCCAAAGGTCTGGGTTTTAATGTCAGTATTCCCTACCCGATGACGCAGTGAGTCATCGTCAAAGTCTGAGGAAAAGAGCACCTGCGCAATCACGTCCGGCCGATACGCCAGCGCTTCCTCGAGCGTATGTTTACCATATAGATACTGTGTCGGCTCCTTCATGACTCATTAGTATAACAGCCCAACAGATAAAAGTAGAGCCTGCGAAGAAGTATTTTATTATTAATTAATGACCAATTTCAAGGTCATGGTAGGCCACCAGCCGGCGGCTGTAAATCAGTGGAAATAATTGGTTTTTACCAGATGTGAGTGGTGATGGCCGGCTTTCTCCTAACACTGTCAGCGGCGATAATGCGAAAGGTGCTCCGCCCGATTACGTGACCAGAACTCGTTTCGACACTGACACGCCACCGGCCAGGAAAGACGTTTCGCTTTAGCGAAAAACCGCGATAGCCGGCCGATCGCTCACCGCCGACTACGAGCGGCTGGCCTTTATACTCTGTATGCATTGCCTGCTCACACGAAGCAAAAAATGAGTCTCCATCGATATGAACGATGGCTTGTGGCCAACTGCGCACAGAAACAGGCGCCAGCTTAGTCATACTTGCGCACCACCCCTTTAACCACTCCGCTGATCTTCAGCTCACCTTCTGGGTAAATATCATCGTAATCTTTATTTGCTGCCTCAAGGTAGTACTTACCGCTTTTCTTTCTAAAGTACTTCATCGTAAACTCATTATCCACTTCAGCGATAATGATCTGGCCAACGTTTGCAGTATCACTTCGCTCTACAAGAATAAGATCTCCATCCTGAATACCGGCATCCACCATTGAGTCACCATCTACTTTTAAAATAAATGTCGCCTCTCGGTTCCCTACCAAAAATTCATCCAGACTCATTGTGTCCACCAGCTCCTCTTCGGCCGGAGACGGAAAGCCGGCCGTAACATCTCCAAGAACCTTAATGTCTGTCAGCTTTTCTGTTGGCACCAGCTTGCCGGCCACATCTTTTTGGATGTAGCCGGCGCTCTCTAATTTTTCGGCAAGATTGTATGCGCTACTCTTTGATTTGTATCCATAAAGACTGGCCAACTCTTTATAGCTTGGTAGCCGGCGATGACCGAAGTAGAAATCTTGTAGTTCAGAAATTGCTGCTTTATCCATACGTCCAGAGTAAGCGAACGAACGTTCGCTGTCAATCATTATGCAGATAGTTCCCATTTCTGTCGGTCGCACTAGAAGGCTGGGGCTCTTGGACGAAGTCAGAACCTGTTTTCTGCACAATAACTAGTATTTTTGGTTGAAAAAATGATTTAACTAGTGACATTCATGTTTCCGTCCTCATTATCTTGAGTTGCCAACCTAATCCTCCCTATAAGTTCCTCTGGAGGAGTGGATGAATCAAAAATCACATCCAAATCTTCTGCAATAGATCTTAATTTCTCTAGTGCTTCAGGACCACCATCATCATTGAGAGATTGCAGGAATGTGAAATCAGGATCGCCGTGTTCATTGCGCCAATCGTTCATTCTTTCCTCTTTTTTAAAATTGTTATTTTTATCCATATATATTAAGTATAACGGAATTAGCTCAATTTTGAAATCTTAAAACTTTTGTATGACAAACCTCTGCATACTCGGTAACCTCGGCTTCTTCACCAGAGCTGTTGCCATTTGCCATGATGGGCGGCGAAGGATCAGAAAGCTTGAGATAAGCTCATGTTAATATGGACAGGTCATATCTTGGCTGTTAGTCTGATTACAACTCAGTCCCAGTGTATATGCAAATAATAGGAGAATTTGGTATGATGGACGCTGGAGGATATGGACAAGATAACGATATTACCAAATTTAATCACAATTCTATGATGAATTATGGATTCGGTGGGTTTGGAGGAGGTATCTTTATGATTCTGTTTTGGATCCTTATAATTGCGGGTATTGTTGCAATCATAAAGTACTTCATGAGCAGTAACCAAGGCACAACGTCCTCAAAGAGTGCCTTGGATATTCTTAAAGAGCGTTATGCAAAAGGTGAGATAGGCAAAGAAGAATTTGAAACGAAGAAAAAGGACATATAACACAAAATTTAGTAAATTAACAAACGTATTATGAAAACACTCAACGCACTCGCGCTTGGATACGCAGGAGCTATCATATCCTCAATATGTATGTTGCTTCTCGGAATACTCGGCAGTCTAGGACTCTATACAGGAGATGTTGCCATGATGGAAGAATGGCACATGTTCTTCTCACTCTCAACTGGAGGAATCATTGGAGGTATGATTGAGGCAGCTGTCGTTAGCTTCATTATTCTCTATACTTTTGCACTTGTATACAATTGGCTTGTAACAAGAAAAAACAACTAATTATGAAATATGGATATTCTAAGAAGGTAAATCATTCTTTTGAGGGAGTTGTGGCTAAGACAAAGGAGGCACTTCAGGAAGCCGGTTTCGGAGTACTTACCGAAATTGATGTAAAAGCAACGATGAAAAAGAAACTAGATGTTGATTATGACAACTATCTGATTCTTGGTGCTTGCAACCCTCCGTTTGCACATCAAGCGCTGCAAGCTGAAAAAGAAATTGGTCTTCTTTTGCCATGCAACGTTATTGTGTACGAAGACAATAATGAGGTTTACATTTCAGCAATTCTCCCCACTATCGCAATGAACATGGTAGAAAGTGAAGAGCTGGCTAAGATCGCGAAAGAGGTTGAGACAAGGCTTATTTCAGTCATCGACGCAGTAGAATAACCGCAAAATAAGTTACCACGTTAGCGATCGCTTAGGTAAGGACTGACGGTAATCCCGGTGTTAGTAACAGTAAGCCGGTTATTAAACCTTTCAACTGCCTTGTCATCAACATCTGCTCCAGTCAAAAGGATTGCTGCTATCGTTGCTAAAGCGAATGAATGAGTCACCACCAAAATTGTTTCCTCCGACCGAGCGGTGAGACTCTCTAAGCCGTCAGCCAAGCGATCACGAAAGTCATACATATTCTCCTCACTACTGTAGTGATACTCAGAATCTGACTGATTATCTCTAATTTCGTCGAGTACCGCCATAGCCTCGCGATCATCGTGTGAGCGAGCAACAATTTCTGGCGGATGATTGATTTCACGGAAGTGTGAACTCTCTACTATATTCACTTTGGCTGTCTCGTTAATCACTTGAGCTGTCTCTAGCGCTCTTTTGTAGTCACTGGAAATAATTACCTCAATCTCTAGCGGGTCACAACGATCTTGGATAGAGTGGGCCTCAGATCGACCAACCTCCGTCAGCGGTGTGTCAGTCGCTGAGAAAACTCCTTTCGTATTGGCTAGTGACTCACCGTGGCGAACAAAATAAATAGTTTTTTTAGGCGTAGATGTCATGATTAATAATTTTACTTGCCAATAGATACCCACGGGTAAACCCGTGGTCCTCCCTACAACTCAAGCTTCGCTTGACCTGAATCCCGGCTCCCCTGATGCTCGACATACTTTCGTATCGTAGCCTCATCCGCACCAACGCTACTGACA
>Ga0306901_1000483_pt1 | contig 17058 bp, 15 predicted proteins | sample AntRauMFilla3767_FD_190431 | JGI IMG/M metagenome (GOLD analysis project Ga0306901, IMG submission 190431) | Saline lake microbial communities from Rauer Islands, Antarctica - Metagenome Filla 3 #767 (v2) (version 2) | ecosystem: Environmental > Aquatic > Non-marine Saline and Alkaline > Saline ... | reverse complement strand
GACAAGAGATCATAAAACAAGTTGATCCTGAAACATATGGTCCTACAATCGATAATATGAAACAAGAGATGGAACAAATGTTTTTAGAGGTTAAAAAATATAGTGAAGAAGATGAAAAACAATCAAAAGCAGAGATTGATGCAATCGAGAATGTTATTAAAATAATTGACAGTAAAATTCAACATAATTATACAGAGCTAGCTTCTAGAAGACAGCGTGCATCGCAATCACAGATTTACTCTTCCAACCAAGAATCGTCGATTGATCCGCGAATAAGTGAATTAGAAAAATTAAATATCGATCTATCTTCTCAAAAGGAAGAACTTTCTAAAAAATTAATTGAATTGAAACAAAATACTAGATCATTAGCTAAGAATCGAGTTTTAAAAAATCAATTAGAAAGTCTTTTAAATTTAGTCGAAGAAGATAAGGGGGATATTAATTTTATTAAATATCAAAAGGTAAAGACCTTGTATAACAGAGCAAAATCTTTGTATCAAGAATGGCGTAAAACTAACAAAGAAATCTATCAACAAGATTTAGAGAAAGCGATACCAGATGGTAATCCATTGGAGCGTGGTTACTTACCCTATATTAATCTTAGTAAATTAGAGCAAACTGAACTTCTTGTCTTAAAACAGAAAGAAAATGAGTTATTTAGGCTGAAGCGCGAGGCTAAAAAGAAGGCACGTGAAATTGAAATGAATCAAAAATGTCGTAATCCTTTACAACAGCTAGGTAAATATATATCACCAGAATTTGACATTGAGGTTTTTACTGTTTTAGAAAAACAGATTCAAAGCAGTAGAGATAGTATAGACAATATGGAGGAATCAATGATGAATGATCTTATTAAAGGTTTTGAAATGGTAAATGATGATATGAAAATATCTCGTTCAAATTTCAAAAGCTCTTTCTATGTATTAGAAGTAGAGAATGTCCTAAAAGATAACTTAAAGAGCATGTTACAAAAAATTCGCAGACATGTTCGAGAGTACAAGCGCTTAATTTTTCATATTTTTACGCAGAGATTGAATAACTCTCTTTCTTATTTAAAACGCTGGAAAAATCATATTGAGCTCAAACAACAAATATCTATATATGAAGAAGATGTTAGGAGGATTGAGTCAAAAATAAATGACATGAAAGAGATGAGCAAGGTATTTTTTACTCAGAAATACACACAACAAGTAGTAGAAGAAATAGATAAATTAAATATAAAACAATTTATTCATACTCCTTCTGTACAAAGAGAATTACGTCAAAATTTGGATAAAACAAAAGAACTGATTTCTTCTGTAGAAATCAATCAGTCTTATACTCTTAAGGATTATGTAACTGACCGAAAATTCTTAATTATTTATTTACTAAAATTTATAAACTTGGGAATATGGATTATAACAACACAAGTAATAAGAGCTATGTTTTTTAACACTAACACTCGTCGTTCTCTCACAGCAGCTGTTTTTTTTGTTAGTGGGGTATATTTTATATCAACAATGGTCATTTTTGGAGTAATAAACATAATAGGAGATAACTTAATCAAGGTCCTTTTTCTCAAAGATGGTTTGTTTAATTTAGCAATAATGTCAATTTTTGGTTTGGTTGTAACTGCTGTTATTCAAAGACCTGATCTCTTTAGATTTACTACTGAGAGATCACAGGCTATGAAAATCACATGGTATCTAATGACTATATTATGTTTTATTTCAACATTAACTCCTCTTTTTTTGATATGAATACAATAAATAAATGAGGCTTTTTATTTTAGTGATCATCATTGCTGTTATTACTGCTTTATTGCAAATATGGAACATATATTCATTATCTCATATTTCTTTATCTTCACATGTTGAATCATTTGAGGATACTTTTGATTTAGATTATCAATTCATGGAAGGGAAATCCGGTTATTTTAAATTAGGTACTTTTCTGTTACAGTGGGGTATTCAATATTTTGAAAATGCAGATATAATGTTTACCATACCTTTTACTCAGTTTTTTGGCATCCAGTGTTATCGTGTGGATGGCAAAACAAATAATACCAAGTTTAACATACAACCTCAATTGTACGATGAAAAAAGCGTTACTATGAGAGCAAATGCTTCTGTTATTCCATATTGCTGGATAGCATATGGTTTAAAGACTTAGTTTGATTCTTTTAATGTTTTACTTTTTACTTACTTGGTTTCCATTCTTGAGCGGCACGGTTCATTTTTTCGGTTGCACTGAGAGGTTCTCCATTGGGACCAACAGCGTCTTTCATCTTTTTAAATTCAGTTTGAATGAATTTGTTGTATTCACTAAGTGGTTTATCCGGAGCATTTTCACTTTTCTCAAATTTGTTCAGTAGACTATTGATCTTTTTTTGTGCTTTGTCAGGTCTTTTCTCTTCGAGAACCGTTTTAATCTCTTTTAGAGTACTGATGACGGTGCTATCTCTGGGTGCCATATTTATTATATTTATCAAAAAAAATGATTTATGATTATCATATATTTAGTTTCTAAGTAAAACAAGTAAAATACAGAACCATGTGTGTCGACGACCCAATTCAAAATTTTAAACAGAAATGTTTGTTGCTGAACAAGTTAGGTTTAAAACATATTGTCAGTACTGGCGTTATTTGTTTTAAACAAAATGAGGACAAACCAGAAGATATTCAATATCTTATGGTTCAACGAATTCATTCTCTAAATTTTAGTGAATTTCTTCTTGGGAAATTTGATATTATGGATGTTGAATACATGGCTTATATGTTTAAAAATATGACAGTTTATGAAAGAAATCTTATATCTAAGTCTCCAACATTCAAAAAACTATCTAGTCATTTTCACACCGGACGATATTTTGCAAATTTTGATAACTATGAACTGATGTATCCAGTATTTATTCAAATTCTTGGAAGAACACAAAGTGAATTGGAAGAACCTGAATGGGGTTTTCCAAAAGGACGTCTTAGCAAAAAAAACAAAGAAGATCCATATCTGTGTGCTCTGAGAGAATTTCAAGAAGAAACAGGTGTTGATCATCGACTAATGCGCAGTTTTTTTCACAGACCTCGCATCGAAAAATTCATTGGTAGTAACAAAACAAGTTACGAACATGTGTATTATGTAATGAAATTTGATCCTTTAATTGAATGTAATTCTAAAGCATTTGATAAAAGAGAAATTAGTAGGGTTCAATGGAAAAGTCGTGATGAAGTATTAAAATCTATCAGGTCTATTAATAAAGAACGTATTAAAATGTTTATTGATTTAGATTCACAAATTATAAATCAAATATAAAAATGACATTAGCAATTAATTCTGCGATTATTGCATCAGGTGTTATGGCAAGTCTAGTCGAATATATGAGAAATAGAAAACGTACAGGTCGTAATTTATCTGATTATGAAAAAACTCAAGTTGCTAAAGAAATTGCAAATGGCAATTTTGAAATATTTCAAACTATTCGTGATTTCCTTATAAATCCATCAAAATATAATCTTTCTTTTTTTCAAACTTTATTTCCATATTTTAATCAGGACAACTCTAAAAATGTAGCTAAATCTATGTATAGTTTAATTTCTAGGCTTAAAAGTCCTGAACTAATAGAAAGAATTAGACAAAATTTTGGAAAGATAATAGAATTATATAAAAAACAAAATAATGATCAAAAAGATCTAGATCCTATCAAAGCTTCAGAACATACATTGAAAAGTATGAGTGGGTCAGGAAATTTTTATTTCAATTCCACAGTGTACAGTATTTTTTTAAGTGTTGCTTTTTATTTAACCACTAAAACCTACTACTTATACATTTCTTATAAAAAAGGAAAAATACTTAAAGAAGAATTTAGAAAACAGTTAATTGTTTTATTTGATCAATTAAACAATGAAATAGCAAACATACTTGTAAAACCAGGTTCACGTACATGGAGTGATTATTTTAAAAGATTGTCTGAAAAAGAAAGTAAAGAGAAAAATGCAATTAATTATGTTGAACAAATTCCTAATCAAATAAATAACATTAGTGATGATGTTATTAAAAAATTTAAAGAAATATCTGGTACTTATATAGAAAATGTTATTAATGTCGCACACTCTGAAAAATTGACCATTAAGAAAATACTTCTTCAAATAAAAGACTTAGTTTGGTTGAAAATGAAATTGTATTGATATTTAAAATCAAAATATTGTAAAAGTCATGTATCCAGAACTTGATGATCCGCATTTTTCTTCTAAAATTTTTGACAAAAAAGAATTTAATAAGTTTCAGAGTATAAAAAATCAAATTGAAGGAAAAACATATGATGATATTGTTAAACAAGAATGTTCTCTCAACAGACCATTTAGACTCACTCCTAATCAGATAATGTTACGTAATTACATTTCTCCATTGACACCTTACAATGGTATTTTATTATTTCATGGTCTAGGAGTTGGTAAAACATGTACAGCCATAACTATTGCCGAACAATTTACTAATGTATTTAGTAATCCAATTACTGTAATAACTCCTAACAGTCTTAAAGACAATTTTGTTCAACAGTTGAAGGGATTTTGTGGAATGAGGAAACATTCCCAAGAAGCCACTGATAAATATATTAATTCTAAATATAAATTTTATGGATATGGAGAGTTTGCATCTGAAGTAGATGTAATTAAGATGGTAAATTGGAATAGATATGGAGAAATAGATGAAACACGTTTTTCGGAAGAATATAGAAATGATATTCGAAATAAATATTCCAATAGAGTATTTATATTGGATGAAGTTCACAATGTGAGATCAAAAAATGAAGAAACTGATAAGAAAAATCCAAAATTAATTCGAGATGTGTTTTATTTTGCTGAGAATGTTAAGCTTATTTTATTGAGTGCAACTCCTATGTATGATAGTGCAAGAGAAATTATTTGGTTGTTAAATTATTTATTGGCGAATGACAAACGTCCCATTATTGATGATGCCAATGATGGCAATGATGTTTTTGATAAACATGGTAACCTCAAAAATAAAAAATCAATACAGATCTTAAATGAGGCTAGTCGTGGATACGTTTCTTACATGAGAGGAGAAAATCCATTCTCATTTCCAATGATTTTTTATCCAAAAGATAGAAAATTAGTAAATCTTCATCTTCCCAAAAAAGAATTTATTAATGGGAATATTATAAAAGATGGAATCCAAGATTTAAAAGATAAATTATATATTTCTTATTTTTCTCCATTTCAATCAAGAATTTATAATAAACAGCTTTTGAAAAAATATCAACAAACTTTGGCGGCTACTCCAAGACAACTAGCCAATATCACCTTTCCATGTGGAGAAGTTACAGATGATACAAACAATGAAGATAACACTGAAGAAACATATGGCAAAACTGCATTTATGAAATGCTTTAAATCAACATATTCCAAAGGTAATACTCGTTTTTCTTACAAAATAACTCCTTTTCTAACCCCTAATTCATTAGGCAAATATTCTTGTAAAATGAACTCAATTGTGGACAAAATTCTTAGCAGCGAGGGTACTGTATTAGTTTACTCTTTTTATGTACATAGTGGTGTATTACCACTAGCTATTGCTTTAGAGCATCGTGGATTTAAACGTAGTCTTAATGCACCATCTTTATTAACTAATGTACAAGATCTTCCTCCTTACGCTGGAACATATTCTTTATTAACAGGTGATTCTCAATTTAACATGAATATCTCAGATGAATTAAAAGAAATTAATGCAGGTAGAGTGAAAGTTGTTATTGGAACAAGTATTGCATCTGAAGGATTAGATCTGAAAAATATAAGAGAAGTCCATATAATGGAACCTCATTTTCATTTGAATAAAATCAAACAAGTAGTAGGAAGAGCTCAACGCAAATGTTCTCATGTTTCTCTTCCTCCATCTAAAAGAAATCTCACTGTCTATCTTCACACTGCCATAGACCCATCTGATCCAGAAACTGAAACAGTAGATATGTGGATGTATAGAATGGGTGAAAAAAAACAAGTTACAATGGATAAAGTTCAGAATATCCTTATTCAAAATAGTATTGACTATGAACTCAACTGGTCTTATAACTTTGATAAGACAACTTATATTCTTCATCAGGTAGAAACTTCACAAGGTAATGTTTTACACAATGTTAATATACAAGACCATCTTGGAATGCTAAAAGATTCAAGTAATTCACAAAAACAATCTCCTAAACTTACACTCAATTTTGATGATTCAACATTTGATGAATACTTTTTGTCCGAAGAACTAAATGAACTAGTTAGAGAGATACGTAATTATTTTTGGAAACATGTTAAAGGAACTGTACACGAAATAAGCAAGTTTACACGAACTGATAAAGAACTTATCAGTTATGCATTACATCAAATGGTAATACAAGGTATGGATGTTGTTCGAAAACATAACCATAGAGGTTACCTTATTAAAACAGTTGATCAAATATTTCTTTTTCATCCAGATGGTGTAGATCCAGACATGTATTTAACAGATGAACAAAGAATAGGATTAGATGAAATTAATACACCCCAGCAACTTGTCTTATTATCAAATGATTCCAAAAATGAAGTAAGTGGTAATATTACAGAAAGAATTGAACAATTAAAAATTCCATTCAAAGAAGAATTACTTAAAAACAATTACGATGCTTTTGTTGATTTTATTGTTGACAGAACCAAGGACTTTAGAGAAATAGAAAACATTCCTGTTTTCAGAAAAAGTTTATTGTCAGCTGGTTACCTATTTGCTTATATTGATGAAAAAGGATCTGAACGTTGGGTTCTCAATAATCATGGTAACTATATGGTCAAAAATCCAGATAATCAAACTTGGAGACACGCAGATCCTTTAGAAATAGGTCAACTTATAAAACCTCCACCGCCAAAAAGTTTAGAAAATGCATTGGGATATTTCTATATGAGACCTCAATCACGAGCAGGATTATTTTTCGTTATTCATAAACAAAATAACAAAGGAACTGAATGCGGCAATGGCGAAATGTCAAAAAAAGTTCTTTACAAGAAAATTCATAATTTAAGTGGAAGAACGTTTGATTACGAAGAAATGACAAAAAAACAACTGTGTAGACTTTATGAAATCTTGTTAAGAGTAGAATCTTACAATAACCCTACTATTTTTGTAAGAAAGATATAAAATGACATACTTTTCATTAGATCAACTTTTTGAAAGCAGTGAAAACAGTGAACAAATTACAAAATCTCAAATTGCAGGAAATATATCTGACGAATCATTTTCAGATAACCTTTCAAAAACTACTATTCAGTTTTTAAAAAAGTCTTTTAATAATGAATTTTGGATTGTTAAAAAATTAAAAAAATTAAAAAACCGTATATCAAGCCACAAGGCTAAAATAATTGCATCTATACCATTGTTTCTTAGTGAATATATTTCCAAACACCTTCTCTCAAAATATACAAAAGAACAATGGAAAAATATCCTTGATGATCCAAAATTATTTCGAAAAGTGGTTGTTACTTTTTGGAAACATTCATGGAGAGTTGCTGCACAACTATATCAAACAATCACCAAATCATTACCTATTCAAGTGGTTTATAAAATATTTCAAAATGTTCGTTTAATTATGTATTTGACTTGGATTGTTGTTTATCTTTCAGTATCTACAACTTTGACTACAAGCTATCTTATTGTTAAATTCTTCTTAGATACTTCGCTTTTATTTCTTAAATTTATAATGATAGAACCCATTAAGATGATAAACAATTATAAAATTACATCATCACAATTTGCAATAATAGGTATATTAATTTACTGTGTATATATTTTTTTCAAAGAAGAAAAACAAAATGATAATCCGTTACATGAAACAGATACACAACAATATCAAAGACTTGTAGATGAATATAAAAAACAAGTAGATTTTAGAGACACTTTGTTACATGATTTTTCACATGTCCGTATTTAAGAATCAAAGATTAAATGATATATATTATTGCTAATTAAAACAAAAAGCTGACATGAGTTTTCTTAAAACTGAAGAATTTTTAGAACAAACTAATCATATAATTAATCTTTATGGAGGTAATACTGAAACAACAAATGTTAATCAAAAAGAACAAGAAACATTAACATTAAACAAAAGTAGAACAACAGAAAATTTTTTAAAAAAATCTTTTAATAATATTAATTGGGTAGTTAAAAAATTGAGAAAAATTGATGGTAGAACTTTTGAACATATTAGAGCGGTAGCATCTTTACCTGTGTTTATTTGTGAATTCAATTTAAAATATTTAATTCCTAAATACTCAACAGAAGAATGGAAGAAAATACTCGATTCTCCTAAAATGTTTACTAAAATAGTTACTTTTTTTTGGAATAATTCATGGAGAACTGCTGCTCAAATGTTCCAAAGAACTTATAAATTACTTCCTATTGACATGATTTATTTTATTTTTAAAAATGTTTCTTTATATATTCATGTTACGTGGCTTATGCTTTCTTTTATTGTAATAAGAGGCTTTGAAATTACTACCTATGTCTTACAAGTATCTGAATTCTTTTTAAGAATTATTAATTCCACTGGAATGGATTATCTTAAACTGTTTTTAAATAATAAGATGACTCAAGTCACTGTGTCTTTTATTGGAATAATTTTACTTTATTTGTCATTAGTAGATGATTACAAGAAGAAACAAACAAAGAAATTTAAAACAGAAATAGAACGCATTAAAAATCCCGTAAAAATTATTCCAGGGAGAATCAATGCAATTGATTCTAGTGAAGCTGCAAAAAAAGAAAAATCACTAAAAGAAGCAGCAGATAAAGCAAATGCAGAAACAGAAGCACAAGAAGCAAAATATAGACAAGAGACAATTGATGTATTAAATCAAATTAAAAATATACTACAAGGGCGTCATTAATTAATGTCTTCACTTTCATTTTTATCTATTTCTTCATTATCATTTTCCAATACATCCTTTAATTTTTTAATATCTTGGACAAACATCGTAGAATGCTTTTTTTCCTCATGATCTTGGGTTTCTTTATACCTTCGGCTTTGAGTGAGCAATGCCTTTGCGGTTTTTAAAAAGGTTGGAACCTCTTTCATCATCAGACATTAATAATGACATCATAATTTATTTATATTGAATTTGTAAAAACTCATCTGGCCAATTTATAACAAACTCTTTTAAAATGTTAGTTGGTGTTTCATATAAAACTGTTTTTTGTATATAGTTTTCATTTGATTCAAATATGTGTTTACATGAAACAATGATTTTCAAAAGAGGATGAACCTTAAATATATTTACCATTAAATATAATACATAATCAACATCTTCAAAAAGTTGGTTAAAATCTCTGTTAATGTATGAACTCTTTACAACTAGTGTAAAAGGATCGTTGATATTGAAAAAAGGAAATTCCATAAATTCCTTTAACTCTATTTCCTTCAAGTGTTGAACAATTATCCATGTAATATTTTTAAAACAATGACGTAATTGTTTGTCAATAATGTCACCAACTCTAAAATACCTTTGATTCATTTAAAAAAATAATTTAATTAAATTTAAGTCAAATCATTTATATAAATCTCATCTCTGTTGAATTTTGTTTAATGCTTCCATTCTTGTGCTATTATTTTTGCTAAGAAATTTTAAGACATTAATTGGTGGCAAGTATAGAGGACACGTAGAACCATCTGACAAGAACACCTGAGTTTTGGCACACTGACAAAAGTTGTCTTCAATCAATTTCATTGTTTCATCTTGCACATTAAGTATGTTTATTTGCATGAATGTCAAGCTTGTCTTGATATATTTTTCATCAGAAATTTTCATTCCAAAATTAGCATGAACAGTAAAAATGCCATCATTCTCATTTTCATTAATAAATACAGGCTGTCTAGGTGAGTCAGTTAATCGTTCATTGTTAAAAATGTCATAAGATGATAGCTTTTTGTAGCTTTCTTCATCAAATGAAAATTCAAAGACATCTTTTGGTAAGTAATTCTTTAATGGTTCACTGAGTTCTTTTAAGTATTCTGTCTGGCTAAACAGATTCTTCTTCAAAAAACCACGGTATTGCAGAATTGCATTGTTAATTGTATCCTGAATTTTTGTCTTTGAAACATTTGGGTCATCTACAATAACATTCAGAATAGGAAATCCTTTAAGACAATCACTAACAATTCCGTTAATACCTAGATTTTTGAAACCCTGAGTTGCAAAGATTCTTACATTCTTAATATCAGTCACATTTTGAAAGTGGTAAAGTAGCAGTCTTATCATACATCCAAAAATTTTGTCTTTTGAAGGACTCGACATGTTCTCCAAATTGGTAAACATTTTAATTAATTCTCTTTTGAGATCTTTCAACACAGTATTCATTGGCTCAATTTCAGTTTCATACAGTTTTTGTGCAGGTGGAAAATCAATGGTCTTTTTAATACCAATGTCATTTGTAGTAGTCTGCTTCTGAGGAGGCTGAGGCTTTGGAGCCGCAGTCTGCTGAGGAGGCTGAGGCTTTGGAGCCACAGTCTGCTGCTGAGGAGGCTGAGGCTTTGAAGCCTGAGTCTGCTGAATTTTCTTCGCTGTCAGTAATTCTTCATTTAATGCATTGAGTTTTTGTTCAAACTTCAAAAGTTCTAAGCGTTGCATTTCAAGTAAGCGTCCTTGCTCATTGAGATTGGCACTTTTTGTCGCAAAAATAGTATTGGCATTTTCAAATGCGGCTTCCTTTTCTTGAAGCTCCTTCAGCTTGACATTAATTTCAGTCTTATTCATTTTCTTTTTCTCATTTTTCTTGGCAGCAATTGTAGACATGTTTGCCTCTGTTAAGCAGAAATCAACATGAACTAAGTGTTTAATATGTTGAAAGTTTAGTTTTCAATATATAAAATCAATTTTTTCTTAATTGAAATTTTGGTTTGAAATTAATAACTTTCAAGTAATGAAAATAATTTAGCTTGTTTTTGATTTAGATCTTTTTGTTTCATAGAAATAAAAAAGAGATTAGTCATATTACTTGTTTAAAACATGTAATATGTCCAAAGCTACCACGTGGAGGTTCTCTTTTTAGCTTCAAGATATGGTGTTTAAAAACACCATTTTTTTTTAATTTTTGTAGCAAATGAAAAATGTTACACCTTTATATGTCTTATTTTCAAGTTTAATAAAATTTAAGCAGAATCTTCATCAATAAGTTCTTGAAGAGCTCTGATTTTGACTTCTAAGCTTTTTTGAAAGTCTTCATTGGTGGAAAATGCGTGTCTTTTTTGGGTGAAAACTAGAATGTCTAACATAGTATTCGGAGAAGGAAGGAAGATGCTGACATCCTCAGTCAAATCTAATTTTTCCATTTCTGAAATTCCATTTGTAAGAATTTGATGCATTGTATCTGCTTGAGATTTAGGAACCAATATATTCATCAAAGAAATTGTTTTTTTCTTGTAGCTGCCATCTGGTTGTTCAGAAGCAGTTGAAAATTTTAAACCAAAGAAAGTCGTATCTACTTTAGCTACATCTTTACCACCATCCACGCAATGTAAATCACGTTTATGTAGTGAAATTGGACATCTTTTTCCATTTGAAACAACTACCTTGGATTGTTCGTTCTTTCCCTCGATGTCATTGACAGTTATTTTTTTATAATTATATGGATTGAAAATGAAAGATGAAACACTGGTGGGTAAGTTCTGAATCAGAGCACTTTTGAGTTCTTGGCAAGGAGGTGCTGCTAGGCGAGAAGGCCCAGCTGGAATGCCAAAAAAGAGTCTATCAAGAATACATTTTTGTTCAGATAAAACATTTTTAGCAATAATTTCCGCTTTTTCAATATTTTCAGAGGTTAATTCAGAAATTACAAATTGGACACTAAAATCTGTACCATGAAACATTTTAGAAATAATGTCATCTAAATTTAACATTTCAAAGCCAGATGTAAGTACACATTCATGTTTAATATTTTCCTTATTCAGATTCCTGGAAATTTGGAGGATTGGTTTCTTAAAAATTGTATCTTTTACATCATCAGACAGATTACTCAGAACATTCGAAATAATCTCTTGTTCAGAAAATTTGTCTTTAGACATTGCATTTTCATCCATAGCTTGGACAAGTTTGGCTGGGACATATGGTCTAGTTGACATTTTGAAATTTGGTGGTGACACTTCAAAGGAAGTAATTAACATGTAAATGCTTTTGATCTAATAACAAGAAAAATGAATATACATAATCAATTTTTCATTTTAATACATCTAAAATTTTTTTAGGAAATATTGTTCGAAGATTAAATTCTGCAATCGGTGATCCTTTTCTTATGGTTGCTTTTTCATAAATACATGATTTTATATCATTCTCAGGAACATTGTTTTTAAATTCTCCTTGAAATTGTTTTAACGTAAAAAGAGTTTTAAATGTCTTTTTTTCGTTTTCTATTTTTTGTTCACAAAAATGAAGATTGCGAGCATATGCTACATATCTTTCAAGATGATTAATTGATTCATTGTATTTTAAACGAGCTATTTTTCCATTCATCATATTCAATACAGACAAACGATCCTGAACGAATTCAGGACTATCAAAATAATTAGACATAAAAATATTATTTCGAATATCTATAATACGATTTCTTATTCTTTCAATTACTTCTTTATTTACATCAGCTGAAAGATAAGTTATAGGTTCAACAGTTTTGTATAAATTAACAATTGCTAGATGTTCATGGTCATAGTCATAGTTGTATTTATAGGGTGTATTTTTATTTATAATTTCTTGTTTTTTGATATCACTTATTTTGTCAGGAATGCTAAAAAACATAGTAAGAGGATCATTTAATTGTGAATTGTTATTAAATTCTTCCAATATAGAAGTTAAAATTTCTGCATTTTCTAAATGGATACTTTTTATATCAAACATGACGATACAACTTATAAGTGGCATGATATTCCACATGTCAGTTTTTAATATGTTAAGAGCCTCAAATACAATATTACCCATTGGTGTTAGATATGAGTCATTATTTCCAGGAGGTTTTGTTATACAATCTAATCTATAAAGAGTATGAAAAGCTGATGTAAGTTGATCAGTTGTAGGAGGAGTCAAAAAATTATTGAATTCAGCAATTGTATTTTTAATGTTTTTTTCTCTTTTCATCATTTTTAAGACATCTTCTGTAATATCTGATTTATGAATGTTTGGTGCAGGAAATTTATCTCTTTTTTCATAATTCTCTTTGTCATATAAATAGTAGACTGTGCCTGAATCTTTTCGACCTACTCGGCCTCTTCTTTGTTCAATTTGTGCTTTTGTAATTTGTTCCTTTCCCATTTCTGAAGCATGTGTTAATGGATTCCATTTATTTTGAAATTCAAATCCAGAATCAATTACAACTTTTAAATTATTTATGGTAATAGATGATTCTGCCAGGTTAGTCGAAAAAACTATTTTCTTATCATATGGATATTCTAAAAGGCGATTATTAATTCCTGTAGCTAAATCTTTTTCATCTGCACTCATTTTGCTTGACAAAGGTGAACATGACATTGTCCTACAACGCTTATCAATCTGTCCTTGTTTACATGCATTTGAAACATCTTTACATCCTTTTACTGTCTTTGTAGCTGTATCTACAAAATAGAGTGCTGCGTCTCCAGGTTTCATGCTGTTTTTCAATGCCATATTTACAGCAGTCAGATCAGTATTAAAACCACTATTTTTTTTGATTGGTACAAATATATCTTGAATAGGATAAGATGTTTCTGTAGAAAAAGAAACATCAGCAGCACAATCAGGACAAAAATAATCCTTAAATATTTTAGGATCTATTGTCGCACTAATAATGACTACTTTTAGGTCACCCTTTCTGGCAATAACTGCTTTCTTCAATCTATACATCAAAATATCAATGTTTTTACTACGTTCATGTGCTTCATCAATTATAATCACCGAAAAATCAGAAAATAACTCATCTTTTTGGGTAATTGCTAACAAATATCCATCTGTGATATAAATTAAACGAGAATCAATATGAAATGAATCTGGATTATTTTCTTTAGATCCTCTGTAAATATAACTTACTTCTTGCCCAAGAGTAGCATCAAGAGTATCCGCAGCATATTCACCCGCAGATTTTGTTGCATCCGATTTTGGAATAGTCACCGCAATCCGCCAATTTGCTTCTAATGATCTCTTTTCTATCTCTGCTTTTAAAGCAACTTTAGGTAAAATTACGGTCTTACCTGTTCCAGTTCCTGCTTTTGCAACAATAACATGTATGTCATCATCTTTCATGGCATGTATAAATTTATTCAATTCTGTAATATTTTGATACACTGAAAAATTCCTCCATTTAGAACTTAGATCTTTATACTTCTCACTAAAATGTTTACCAGTAAACCAATTCAATCCAACTCCATCTGCATTTAAATAGTCCATTTATGATGATATAGAAAAATTTTCAATAAATTCTTGTGAATCTTTGATTTCAACATTTTAAAAAAGCGCATCTTATATGAAGAAAATAATGTCAAATATATACAATATTATGAAACCTGAACTTTTTAAATATATTATATTATAGAAGATTAAAATGTCTGAAACAGAAATTGATACGAAAAAATTAAAAAACATCCACAAAAAGATAGAAAATATTATGATTACAAAAGATTTAACTACAAGAGAAAAAACAAACAAAATTCAAAATATTTTAAATAAAGATTTTTCAAATACATCATTACCAACAATTCAAGATGGTGGTAATAAATTTGATCCAATGTTAATATCTAAAATAACAAGTTTATTAGGTTCAAACAAAGCATCCATATTATATTCTGCAATTTCTATTTTAATTCTATTAAACTTTATGTATACAAAATATGTTAAAAGAAACTTAATTAATAAACAAACAATGTCAGTTTTTGTAAAAAATTACTTTACAACAAAAAATGGTCAGGTAGAAATGAACAATATACAAAAAACCCTTGTATATATTCTTGAAAGAATCGAAAATATTAAAGATAAAACATCTGATGTTTATATCACAGCTTCATATTTTATTAAAAGCTTAATATATAAAAATCAAGGTCATTTATCTGAAGAGCAACAAAAACCAGCTAAGTTAGATTTAGATGAAATGAAACCAAATTTTAAAAGACGTGCATTAAATTTGGCTAAAAATGCAATCACTTCATCTTCCAAATCATAATAATATGTATTATTACTATTATATTAATATAATTTGATTTTCTAATAAAGAGATAGATTTTTACAAGTTAAAGTTAAGGAAATGAAAAATGGTAAAATCAAGTGAGCATTATTGACATTACCCAAAGACTATTCTCTTGTTTTCACTTATGTAATTACTATTTTGAATTGGACTTTTGATGAAAACAAAATTGATTCTGCTTTAGCTATATTATTAAATTACAAAAATGAAAATTGTATTATTTTTCATCCAAAAAATCTCAAGGATACTTGAGTTAATGAAACAAATAAAATAGATTTTTTTAAAAAACATCAAAATACCATATTGTTACAACATGAAAAAATTCTAAAAGAAGATCTAACAAATAAAATTTTAATTTGTTGATGAAGCACATCATATTCCAAAAATATTAAGACATCAAAATCCAAAAAAAGATTTTGCGCCATATATTGACTTTTATTCACCAGATGATGATTTTCCTAAAATCAAAGAAGAAATTTATCCAGAAATTGAATACAATTATTTTCAAATTGAAGAATGGTTGAAACTTGTTTTTTCAATTGAAGTAAAACAAACCAGAATATTGAATGAAAATGAAAAAGATGATCCAAATAATATGTTTTTTTCTATAGATTCAGATTCTACATATTTAGATCCACCTAAATTTGTTGAATTATTGAAATTTATAAATAAAAACCCTGGAAATCATTTAATTTATTCAAATTATTATAATAAAGGTTTGTTATTATTTGCGAACTTCTTAACTAAAAAAAACATAAAGTTCAATATATTGGATCCTTTACTAAGCAATACAAAGAAGAATAAAATTTTAGAAGATTTTAAAAATAAAACTATAAATATAATACTCTTGCATCCTTCGTTTTATGAAGGAATTTCAATACCTGGAACAAAATATTTTCACTTATTGGAAGCAATTAGTTCATTTTCTAAACGTTCTCAACTTATAGGTCGCTCAATGAGAGCAGATTCTCATATTCATTTACCAAAAAATTCCCAAAGTTACCAAAATTCCTTCAAATATATAAATTTCGATTAAGAGAATTTCTAATATGAGTAAAATCATAATCTTCTTGTAAATCAACATTTCTTGATGTGTCACACAAGTGTATCGTAAATTCATCACACAATTCAGGATCATAGATAGCTACATTAAGACCTGAATATTTACAATATTCTTCAATGTAATCAGAATCTAAGCTTTCTATTGAAAGCTTTATGTTTTTTTTATGTTCAAACATTTCTTTATAAAGACGAATCATCTGGTCATGACAATCAGATTTATGTTGAAATGTAAGCAAATGAACGTTCATATCTCCTGTTTCAATATTTGGCAATATAATACTAAAGTATTCTTTTGGTTTTTTCTTTAATGAATTATATTTACTAATTACCCATTTGGACTTATTTACATAATTAGGCCTTTTTCTATTTGGAACAAATATTTTATTTTTAAAACCAATTGCATTTTTGAATGCGTTTTGTACATTAAAGGACAAAAATTGCATTTTATCAAAACCTATAATCTAAATTTAGATCAATCTTAGTTTAATTCATATATATTTATTTATTTATTTATAATCAATTTATCATTTATATAAATATTCAATAAATTTAAACACCATATAGTTTTTCAAAACAAAATTATTCTAAGTGATTTCTAAATTAAATCTTCATATTACTTATTAATTATTCAAAAAATTTAAATGAGTAAACTAAGATGTAGACTATTTTATAGAATTACAGACTCGTAAAATCGGAAAAATCCAGATCTCACAGCCACTCAATAGTAGGGCCCTATTGAGTAGCTCCTAACCGGCACTGTCGGGCACCGGGGTATAGACAGATCATCCACACCTTTTC
>Ga0306901_1000479_pt1 | contig 17100 bp, 33 predicted proteins | sample AntRauMFilla3767_FD_190431 | JGI IMG/M metagenome (GOLD analysis project Ga0306901, IMG submission 190431) | Saline lake microbial communities from Rauer Islands, Antarctica - Metagenome Filla 3 #767 (v2) (version 2) | ecosystem: Environmental > Aquatic > Non-marine Saline and Alkaline > Saline ... | reverse complement strand
GTCATCGGGGCCGAGATCCCAACGCATGTCGCGCCAATCGTCGCCAGACTCTGGGACGTAGCCGTCCAAGTCTGCTACGCCACGGGGGGCGAATTTTCCAAAGTTGCTCTTGTGGTTGCTCATTGGTCTTCTCCTTTGATTTTAGTGAATACTTTTTTGATGTCTTCTTCTGTGACGTCGACGTTGTGCTCGCGTGCTATCTCTCTCCAGTTATTCCTCCAATGGTCGATGGTGTGGGTCTCGCAGCCTACTGAAACGACTGCGAACGGCGTGTGTCGGCGAACCTCGTATCCTGCGATCGTGGCGATGATGGTGCCGTATCCGTAGCCGTAGCCGTAGCCGTAGCCGTCGCCGTCGCCGTAGCCGAAGCCGTATCTGCTGCCGTTGCCGTCGCCGTAGCCGTGGCCGTTGCCGGTGCCGGTGCCGGAGCCTTCGCAGTAGCCTGCGTTACTCCCTGCGTTACTCCCTGCGTTACTCCCTGCGTCACTCACCGTACGCCTCCCACGCCGCGGCGGCGTCATTGCTCACTTCAATCCACTCCTGCCAGACCGTCTCGGTCGTCGACGGGACTTCAGGCGAGATGCGGTCAGCGTCGATCGGCCCCTCGCTGGCCAGACGGAACAGTCCGCCAGACGCCCAACGAATCACCATGCGAGCACGGTGCAACTTGACCGGCTCGCCAGCGATGGGCTCTTCGTCGACGTATCCAAAAATGACGGCTCGTCCTTTTTCGGTGGCGCACAAAATGATCGGTTTCTTGGTGCTCATTGGTCTTCTCCTTGTGTGATTTTAGTAAGTATCTTCTCGACATCCTTTTCTGAGACGTCGACCTCGTGCTTTTCAGCTATCTCTCTCCAGTTATTCCTCCAGTGCTCGATTGTGTGGGTTTCGCATCCTACTGCGATGACGGTGAACGGTGGGTGGTAGTGAGCCTTGTGGCCTGCGATAGTGGTGATTGTGCAACCATAGCCATAGCCGTAGCCGGAGCCGTAGCCGAAGCCATAGCCGAGGCCGTGGCCGTGGCCGTAGCCGTATCCGATGCCATAGCCGTAGCCGCAGCCGTCGCCGTCGCCGTAGCCGTAGCCGTAGCCGAAGCCGATGCCATAGCCGAAGCCGTAGCCGTAGCCGTCGCCGAATCCGGTGCCGTATCCTGAGTCACTCACAACTTACCTCCATGAGTATCTTCTCAACATCCTCTCTTGAGACGTCGGCGCTGTGCTCGCGTGCTATCTCTCTCCAGTTATTCCTCCAGTGGTCGATTGTGTGAGTCTCGCAGCCTACAGTGACGACGGTGAATGGTGGGTGGTAGCGCACTCCGTGGTCTGCGATAGTGGTGATTGTGCAACCATAACCGTATCCGATGCCATAGCTGTAGCCGTAGCCGTAGACGGAGCCGTGGCCGAGGCCGTAGCCGGAGCCGGAGCCGTAGCCGTGGCCGGAGCCGTAGCCGTAGCCGTAGCCGAAGCCGCAGCCGTAACCGGAGCCTGTGTCACTCACAACTTACCTCCATGAGCATCTTTTCAACATCCTCTTCTGTGACGTCGACCTCGTGCTTTTTAGCGATTTCTCTCCAGTTATTCCTCCAGTGCTCGATTGTGTGGGTTTCGCATCCTACTGCGATGATGGTGAATGGTGGGTGGTAGTGAGCCTTGTGGCCTGCGATAGTGGTGATTGTGCAACCATAGCCGTAGCCGTAGACGGAGCCGTAGCCGAGGCCGTAGCCGGAGCCGGAGCCGTAGCCGTGGCCGGAGCCGTAGCCGTAGCCGTAGCCGAATCCGTAGCCGTAGCCGGAGCCTTCGCCGTAGCCTGCGTCACTCACCATACGCCTCCCACGCAGCCTCGTCGCTCACTTCCTTATCCACATAGTCCATGTGGTCGTAGAGCATCAGGGTCTTGTCGACCTCGGCCTTCTCGTCGTCGGTCGCCCACCAGTTGAATGCTTCGGGGATGCGACCGGTGTACAGATCTATGAGCCCGGCCTCTCGCAGTGCTTCTATAACCAGGGCTGGGTCAGACCTGTCTACATCGTGCGCCTTGAGGGCATCTTTTGCATCCAGGTGAAATTCTCGTCGGTCTTCTTCATTCATAGCAAATACTCCTCAATCAGTTTTTTTTCGATTCGGTCGACGTGATATCCCTCCGGGCTTCGGTCGTCACTCCTGATGGTCTCGAATACCTCACTCCTGATGGTCTCGAATACCTCACAACCGAACTCACGCAGAGTTTCTTCGATGCGCCCGAGGGGGTCGTTCCAGATGACATTGTCGAAGTTTTCGTCCCACGCCAGAATAGTCGCCATCTGGCGCGAGGTGAGTCTGTGGGTCACGGTGAGCTCGCGTATCGTCAGCTCGCCGGCGATACGTCCGGCGAGCTCTTTGCAGTAGGCGTAGATCGCTTCCTTGATGCGGCTTTTGAGGTTATTGCTCATCGGTGACACTCCCTAGCTTTCGTTTGATTTCGTCGCTCAGAAAATCCTCGACGCACTCATGATGATCCCAGACGCGCTCATGAAGAATGTCCGGGGAGCCGAGGAGTTTGGCGAGCGATTCGAGAAATGACTTCATCTCGCAGTGCTGCTGACAGATCTTACGAACAAGTTCTTCGTGCTTCATCAGCGTCACAATCGCTGCGTTGCCCTCCTCGGCCGCCCGGCCGACGAACCAGTTGAGGTTGTAGCTGATGGCGCCCATATCCATTAAAGTATCTTTCAGATACCCAAAATCGTCGATGCTCAGACACAGCTCTTCAGGCCCTTCGTCATCGAGTGCTGTCATGCCGGCGATGACCCGCTCTTTGAGCTCGCCGGCGTTGTTCGTGAGCATACTCATGCGCGCCTCAGCGATATGGTGTCGCACTTCGTCTTCATCGTGAATGATGTATTTGTTCATGATTCCTTCCTGTATGAGTACCACGCTCGACATTCGGTCGAGAGTGCGAAGTGGTTCCACCACTCCAAGAATTCGTTCACGCCCTCGGGGATGCGCTCCCCTTCTGCACCGCCGTATTTGGGGACGATATAATCGTCGACAGTGTCTTCATATTCGATATCTTCCTCCGAGATCACCTGGCCGTCGGCGAGCTCGAACATCCACAAAGTCTCGGGCAGGTAGTCGCGAAGCCAGCTGACCAGATACGTTCTTAGGTCCGCCTCGCTGTCGAACGTCTCGGCACAAGCGCCATACTTGTTCTCGAGCTCGAGAATCCAGATCTCTTTTTCGAGAGCGGACTGGATGAGCTCGAGCGTGTGCTCGCAGGCAGCTCTTGTCTTGCGGTCGGTCAGCGCCTGCCAGGTGCCGTCTTCCTCTTGGACGTAAAGCGTCCAGAAGGGGGAGTGGCAGCTATCATCAAGCCCCCAGTAATACTCGATGTTCACCACTTCGGCGCAGTCGTCGGACTCGATGACGTTGAGACGAATGTCGAAGCCTTCGACATCGCATCCTCGTACCTGGTCTCGCATCACCGTCTCGCCGTTGATGGCGACCTCGGTTTCATCTTCGCTGTACTGGATCAACTTGCCTCCTTGATGGTGACTTCCCAGGTAACTTCTCCCGTGAGCCTGTTGGGCCCGCAGTGGTCGACGCCAGCCTCTTCGAGGGCGGTGCATGCAGATCTGGCCTCCAGAATGGTGTCGAACCACATGATGGTTTTGTCGTGGTGGCGACTCTCGAACGACGGATCGAACCTCACAAACGCGTCCGCCACCCGCACAAGATCGGTCATTTCGGACTGGATCCACTCTAGAAATAGCTCGGATACTCTCAACCAATCGCTCGAGTTGAATTGTGTTTGGATGGTGGCGCCGAGATAGAGTTGAATTTCTCCATCAAACCCGCCGGATGCACACTTTGTGAGCGAGAAGGTGTTTTGTCCCACATTGGTGACAAGGCTTTGGCCTTCGATATCCCAGTCGACCTCCGTGTTGTCGTCGAGATGTATACGTGCGGCGGTCTGGTCGTTATGTAGCTCTTTCGGTGAATGACAGTCCCAGCCGCAGTGTGAACAGTAGTAGTCGAGGTGCTCTTCGTAGTGACGGTTTGTGTTAACGACGTCGCCATCCCTTACGTTGCCGGCAGCATCGATGACGAAGTGCTTATCGACAGTGCGCTGCACGCGATGTCGAACATCGTCTGAGTGGCATTTTGGACATCTTACCTTCATTTAGTACCCCATCGTGTCGTTGTAACCCTGGCACCCGAAGGCCATTCCGGCCTGCATGGCTCTTTCTCGTTGCCAGTCCGAGTCATCTGGGTCACCCAGATCAACATCGGCCGCGATGCGCCGGTATTCCTCGACACCATCTGGCCCAATCAGTTGAATAACAGCCGTGCTCTCGAGTGTGCTCTCCGAGAAAAAGCGCTCCGGGTCGAATAGCATCTGCTTGGCGATGGCGTGCTTTGGGGAGCTTACCCCCGCCCAGCAATCGTCGTTGTCGTCTTCGGGGTGCGATCCCCAGCAGTTGACGTAGAAGATGCCATTTTCTTCGGCTCTGTTCTTCCAGTAATCCATCGATCCTCCAAATAGAAAAGGCCGGGGTGGTAGCCCCCGGCCGCAGTAGTGATGTGATCATACCTCAGGCATTATTCCGCCGCGGCAACGTCCCGGCCGTGCACCAGATCGTTCTGGATGGCGCGAAGCATCGAGCTCGGGCCTGTGCCGTTCTCGACAATCACGTAGTCGGTGCCCGAGTCCTTGCACGCCTCTTTGAGCGGGTCGATGTGGGAGTGCTTGGACCACTTGGCGCGACACACGACCATGCCGTACTGGCCATTTTTGACGCGGGTTGTGGCCGACTGGACTTTGCGGTCGTCCATCTCGACCCAGTCGAAGTCGCCGTAGCCTTTGAGCGCCCTGACGACCTTATCGGCCACCTGATTCGACGGCTCCCCGCCGTAGAACAAGATGGATTTGGCTGGGGTGGTGTCGAAACTGTCTGCACCACCGGTGCTGACATCGACGCCCTCACCCCCTGAATCCAACGCGCCCCGAAGGGGTGTGGGCTTGCTAGTGCTATCAGAGCCCCCACCCCCTTCGAGCCTTGCAACTTCATCCGGCGTCAGCCAGTACAGGTTGCCAAAGGACTTGGCGGTGAGTTTGCCGAGCTCGAGGGTCTGCTCGCGGATGGTCTTGAGCGCCGCCATGCGCTCTTCAGACAGGAATTCCTGCATCTCCTCGTCGAAGACGTTGTCGAGGGTCTGCTCCTGAATCTCGACGACCGTGCGTCGGGCCGACTCGATTTCGTTCATGCAGTCCTTCCACATGTAGCGAAGGCCTGGGTCCTCGACGGGCTCGGGCTCCTGAACCACAGGCTCCTCCTCGCCGAGCTCGTAGTAGGTGTAGTTGTTGTCGCCGCCTTCTTTTCGGCGCATGAGCCGAAGTCCGTCGATCTCGATGGTGTCTCCATCGGCCTGGCTAAACCGTCGGTAGACGGTGGCGATCGAGTAGTCGATGCGCTCGGCGATGTCTTTGGTGGTGATTTGTTTCATACTCTCTACTCCTTGTGGGGGTGGTTGTGCCTCGTCCGGCACATTAATATGTTGCCCACGTCTTGGCAACAATGGTTCGGGAGGCTCTGGCTTTTTAGGTGCTTCCCAGTCCCTGAAAAAACTCTCGAGACGTCTACGAATATTGACCTCGACCTGACAGATGCGCTGATTGGAGACATCCCAGTCGTCGCCGAGGTCGGAGAGCGTCCTGGGGGTTTCGGTGACCATGCGTTTGCGCCAGATAGCAAGCTCCCTCGGGTCATCGAGGGTTGCCTCAAAATCCCTGAGGATCATTTGATACCTGTCGGATTCGATGCGATAGAGAGCATCTCTCTCGGGGTTGGCGCCTTCGTCGATAACGGTGTCGACAAGCGCCACGCCCTCGTCGTAAGCCGGCACATCCAGGCTGTCTTCGCCGGCTCCCAAAATGGCTGCAACTCGCCGCACGCGATCGACGTCATCGACGCCAATCTCATCAGCAATCTCTTGCCAGCTGGCGTCTGGGCCGAGCGCATTCCTTGCCTTGGCCAGGCTGTAGAATATTTTTCGTTCCTGGCGGCCGCTGGTGCAGCGGGTGATACTCGCATCGAATTGCTTGTACTGCATCAACTTGGCGCGAACCCAGTACTGCGCATAGGAGGTGAATTTGGTGCCGGCGGTCGGGTCGAATCGAGGGAGGGCTTCAGCGAGTCCGAGAGCAGCCTGTTGAAACATCTCGGCGAGTGGCTCGCTGTGAGTGAGCTCTTTGGTGATTTTGAGCGCGAGTCTCAGGTTGGTGGCGATCAGTCTCTGGCCGGCTTTTTTGTCTCCTTGTTGATAGCGAGCAAAAAGCCGCTCTTGCTCGTCGGGCGAAAGAGGGTTGGGGAGGTTGTGGATTTGGCCGAGCGTGTAGTCCATGGGCTCAGATTCACGTATTATACCTCAATGTGCAAGGCTTTTTGGTAGATGCCTGCCGCCCCGGCCGCCCAGGCCAAAATGACCAGGACAGCCGGGCCCGGCGATGATTTGAGTTCTGATTTGCTGCGCGCCGAGTACTCGTTGGGGTAGGTAAGTGTGTAGACGCCGAGCATGAAAGTCGCGAGCGACGTCGACAGGCAGGGGTTAAAGATCGATGAAAGTGCGCCGAGGGCGAGGCTTATCGCCCCCAGCGACCAGTAGACCCGTCGGGGCTGTTCCATGCACCGGGTGCGATGGAAGCACTCGTAGCACAACACTCTGCCCTGGTCGGGGTAGGTTTGGCTCACGACGACGCGGCATTCTGAGCACATCTCCATACATCCTCCTTGGTGAGCCAAGGAGGGTAGCAAGATGGAGGCTATTTTTCCAAAATAGACTCAATTGCGCTCTCCACCGACTCATACTGCTGGAATTCACCCACCGTTTCGATGACGCCCGAGTCGTGAGCGTACCGAAGTGTGTACAGCCTCGGGGTCGTGTCGTCGTAGCGCTCGGAGGTGACAAAATAATGTCCGTCAACCAGATAGCTCTCGATGCGACTGTTGAAGAATTGAATGGTGAGGTCGTCGAAGAAGTGCAGGCCCTGCGCTTTATTTGCGCGTCGGACCTCGTCGAGATTACGAAATGCCATCGGCAATCACCTTCGCCAGGAGTTGTTCGGTAGCCTCGCGGTGCCCGACGGTGCCGTCTTTTCCGTGGGCGTGGGAGATCTCGTGGGCGAAAGCGGCGATGAGTTGAGCCCTGTCTTCCAGGATGTCTCGCGCGAGCTTCACCTCGCCCTCCTCATACGTGCCCCGAAGCGCCTCGTCGCGAAAGTCCACCACCTTGTAGTCGGGCATCTCGACATGCTTTTGTAGCAGGTCTCGCGCCCAGACGAGGTTGCCGGCATCGGTGTCGTCGAGGTCGAACCAGTTGTGGACCTTGGTTACTTCGAAGCGTGCATTTTCCTTGCGGCCTTCGAAATTCCCGAGCGACCGCTCGAGGACGCGCCTCAAGGGGCTTGCGACCTCGATGCCTTTCAGTCCGTAGTGCTCGGCCTCTTGAGCCTGACTCACTCCGTAGACCGGGATGGCTTGCTTGCCGTGCTTCTCCTTGAACAGATGAGCGATGTCGTGCTCCATCCCGTCGAGCCAGTCGTATTCGTTGTCGAAGAGATCGGCCTCGGCACACTTGGTCTCGAGCATCTTGTACATCTGCTCGAGCGTGAAGGCGTTTCGTTTCCGGGCATTGAGCAGGGCGCGCTGAATCTCGTTGCGCACACTGTACGGGTCGGCGAGGCGTCGGTCGCGGTCGAGCTGGATGCGCTTGAGATTGTAGCCGTACAGATGGTCTTCGTCGGGCAGGCCCCCGACAAAGAGGTCCTTGCAAAAGAGCATGCCTGCGTATTCGTCGTCGGTCAGGATTTCGCCGTAGTCGGTCTTGGTGGCGGCGTAGTCCCCCATGAAAAGCGTTTTGCCCTGGATGCGCTCCCATTCGCTGGGGGTGACCGGGCTGACCTCGATGGTCACACACCCCCGGTCTTTGATGGCGTGAGTGTTGATCACCATCACTTCGCGACCGAAGGTGTCGCTCAGCTTGATCTCAGGCGTCCACCGCTCACTGCCAACATCGGCGGTGACTTCGCGGCCCATGCGCAAAAGTGAGGCGAAGGCGAGCTTGAACCCCTCGCCGAACTGGCCGCGCTGGCTGTCGTTGTTTCGCTTCGAGGTCGCTCCGAGCACGAGCATGTCTCGGGTCAGGGCCGCGCCTTCATTGATGATCTCGAGGCGCTCGGTCCTCGGGTAGTATTTGACGTCCATATCAAAGCCGAGATCGTCGGCGTCTTTGGCGTTTTGGAGAAGCTCACGCACCGCTTCCCAGATGCCCCAATCGACGTAGTCCGGCGTGAATGTCAGTTCGAGTTGTGCCATAGTTTATTCCTCCACAGGAAAGACAACAAAGGTGCTTCGTTTGGGTTTCGGGCAGTCGATGCGACGCCCCGGTGTTGTGTGGCGGCACGCCATGAGTCGCGTGTCGCTCATACGAAATACTCCATGTAGGGAATCTCAATCTCGAAATCAGCATGGTCGTCAAACCAGCTCACCCCGTGACCCATGGCCTGCATGGCCAGGTAGTGGCCGAAGTTGCGAGCTTCCTGATTGTTGGTAAACGCGACGTCCGCGTCGGCCTCACACGCATCGTTAAACAGGGCGATGAGGTTTTTGCCGTTGGCGGCTTCTACCTTCTTGGTAAAGTCAGCCGCGAACTTCTTGGCGTGCTCGCTGGTCGCCGGCGCCACACCCATGAGCTCGACGCCACCCGGATCGTTGTCCCGGGCCCAGTCGTCCACAAAGAACGCTCGCGCCATGCCGCCGATGATGGCGGCGCGTTTGGCGACGATGGTGTCGCTCAGGATTTGCTCGAGCTCGTCGATGAGCTCCATCGCTTCGTCTAAACCCTCTGCGTCACAGGCCGAAGCTGATCGCTTGAGCTGATTGATGGCGTCTCGGATGCTCTCTTCGTCGACCGGCTCTCCGGCACGCACGCACGAGCCGACCGCGTAGACCGGGTCGTACATCGAGCCGTGCCAGCCGGCGAGCTTGTCGCCGATGTAGTTGGGTAGTTCAATCATGACCTTGCTCCTCTCTAAGTTCGTGCCAGTAGTCGATATTGTCGATATTCTCGATGCTGTAGGAGTCCATCAGTAGGTCGCTCCTTTTTCATCGAGCTGCTTGGTCAGTCTGGAGCGAATGCTCTTGAGGTGGTCGGCCCACTCCTCGATGTCGAGCTTGAGGTCGCCGTCGCCGTATTCACCGCGCTCGAGGGCGTTAATCTTCGACACCAGGGCGCTTTCGATTTCGGACCAGTCTTTGTCTTCGAGGTTAATCTTCATCGATATACTCCCTGAGTTCTTCGTCGCTGATTTGCACGCTCGAGCGGCTTATGCGGTATTCGAATCCCGCCCAGTCGCTCAGATCGAGCCTCGAGATCTCTTTGATCTCGCTTTCGTGGACGCTCTCCATGTGGGCGATGAGCGGGCGGATGTTGTCGCGAAGCTCGATCGTCAGGTTGTGCAGCGAGGTCTCGAGATTGATGCCTGGCGGCTCGAGGTACTCCGCGAGCTCCGCCTGGAGCTTCTCGTCATCCGGGGCCTCGGCGAGGATGCGCTCGGCGGCCGCCTTGAAGTTCGAGCAGGTGTCGCCCGGATCGTTGACACGACCGCTTGATACCGCTTCCTGGATAAGCAGGATGTCGAACTGCTCGTCGGTCATGTCTACCGGCTCCCAGGTCTCGGTGTCGACGCTCGGGGCGTGCACCATGTTGAAGTCGAGTCCAGAGTTGCCCAAAATCTCGGCGCGCTCTTCACGCAGCTCGTCGATGTCTAGCCACAGAAATTTAAACCAGACCGCTTCTTCGTTGGGCTCTTCCCGCTCTCCGATAGTGTCTTGGATGTTGTCAGTGTGAATGGCGGTGTAGTCGCCGTCGTCGTCTTTGAAGACGAACAGGCCGTGATAGTCGAGGGGACTCATGTCCCCAAAATTTCCGAGGTACTTAGTCATAAGAGTTGAACACTCCAGGTTGTGGGTGAGATCGAATCACTTGTCCGCGACCGTCGACGCAGGCAGAAGCCGCCTTGTAACTGCAGCTCATGATATCCATGACCCACTCGATGGCTTCTTGTCGGGTGTCGACGTGGTCGATGGTCACGAACTTGTTGGTGCCATCGGTCGAGTAGGATGTATCCCGGCCGTCTTGTTGGTCGACCGAGACCACACGAAGCGGAGATGTGGTGTTCGTGGTGTCTATGATGCGGTAGGTCACTCTTCCTCCTCAAAAGTCTGATCACAATCGTTGCAGTAGAAGTGGGTGTCGCCGCCGGAGTGCTGTCCGACGACCGGCCCAATATTGCCGTCGTTATCGAGCGCCCAGTGGACGAGTGTGGTGGTGACGAAGTCGACATCACCACTACCGCAGTGTGGGCAGGTGGGTTTTTTCACCCCTCCTCCTGGGTTTGAAACATGTCGACGAGCTCACGCTTGAGGCTGACCTCGCCCCCCATCTTCTGGGTGAGAAATTTCAGCTGGTCTTCGAGGCCGCCGTTGTTGATGGCGCTCGCCTCGCCCGACTTGAAGTCGTGGACGAGCTCGTCGAGATCTTCAGGGCCGAGAGCGTTTTCTTCGCACCAGTCCTCGAGGCCGCCGTCTTTCAGAAAGACGTACTGGCCGTTTTTACTGAGCTGCCTGGGTCGGTCGATCTCCTTGGTGAATTCAATCTCACCCCTGGAGTAGTAGAACCCATCGTCGAGAAGACCTTCGTTGTCGATGCGCTCTTCGGCTTCTAAAGCCGAGTCGGCTTCGACGATGATGTAGCCTTGCTCGGATACGTGTACTTCGTAGTAACTCATATTATCTCCATCCATATTCAGGGTCCCAACTAAAACTTCCGGCGCCCCACCATTCGTTGTAGAGCCCGACGATTTGCATCATGCCACCGTCGATACCGAGATATTTTTCGGGGTCGTCGTAGACCATCTCGGGCTCCTGCTCGATGATGTGCTCGACGTCGCGCTCGGCAAAGTACATCGGGTCGTAGTCGAAGTGCGTGTTGAGCTCGTCGAACACCTTGCTCGAAATCTCATCGGGGGTGTCGTCTTTGAGCACAAATTCCGGGTAGGCGGGCCACACCTCGTAGCTTCCCGACATCGAGCAGATGTGGGTGACCTTGTGGCGATTGAACACATAGACCGTGTAGATGGCCTCGATATGCTCCATCAGCTCGTCGTCGAGACGCCAGTACTCGGTGTCGTCGCGCACAAACGCCACGATGTCGAAGAACTTGTCGATCCAGTGGGCGGACTCGTAGGCGCTTCCGTTGGGAAGGCCTACGTGCGGCCTTTTGTTAAGCGGGTAGTCGAAGCAGACGTAGTCCTGCTCACCGGCCTCTCTGGATTCCCACTCGATATTCGTCCCGCCTGCCTCCTTGATGGCGGCCTCGAAGTCGAACGCTTTCTTTTCGGGGTAGGTCCACCCGGTCTTGTCGTAGCAGGATGAGGTGTAGGGCTTGAGATACCAGCGTGCCGTCGGGTTGTGGTCTTGCTGGATGAGGCGCTTGTCGACCGTGCGGCCGTCGTTGAGCACGACGTCGTGCTCGAGAACCTCTTCGACCTCGAAGAGCGAGGCGTGTCTGTTGGGGTCGTAGCCTTTTTGCGAAGGAGCCCAGACTTTCTGTCCGGGCTCCACGTGGATGTCGATATCACCGAAGCTCATAGATGCATCCCTCTCATGTGTTTCTCGCCTTCCTCGACTGACCCACGAATCAATTGCGAGTAGGCGTAGCAGGCGTCGTTGATGATTTTGGCAGCGAGCGTCCTCGGCTTTTTGCGATGTTTGGGCTTGCCGTAGACGCGAATTTTTGTCTCTCCGGCCTCGGCTTGCTTGATGGTCAGTTCGACCGGCTCTGAGAACGCTTTTTCCAGAGCGTCCTCGATGATGCCGGGGCATCGCTCCAATGCACTGCGCGAGTCGTGATGGGTGTTGATTTTGACGTTTACCATTCGTAAGTCTCCAGTCCGTTGATGGTATCTTCGTGGTTGTCGAGAAGCACCCAGAATCCGCCCTTCTTGAAGCCGAATTCGAGGACGCCTCTCAGTGGCTGAGCCACCTCGTCGCTGTCGCCGATGTAGATGAGCCAGCCACCGTAGTATTGGTCTGGGTGGTGCTGGTAGACGATGAGGTCCTTAGGGTCGCTGTTCAGCCAGTCAGCCGTTTCCTTGTCGATGTGGGCGGTCGACATCGGAATGATGGGCTCGAGTCCTTTGAGGCGGTTGATTTCGCGACGAGCCTCGCCGATGCTTCCGCACTTCTTGAGAGGCGCATACTGCTCGCTGACCATGCGCTCGCAGACTTGAAACGTGTCGCCACCTTTGTGGCGCAGGATGATGTAGTCACTCATGATTTTTCACCAGTTCAACAAGTTCGTGAATCGTCTCTTCGGTGAACAGCGAGAACCGCTGTTCGAGTGCGTCGAGGTCCCAGGCGGGGACCCAGAAGTCTTCGGTGTAGTTGTAGGGCTTCATCTCGCCGACCATTTTTCCCTTGTGGGAGATGGCGTCCAGAGCAAACCCGACCCCCTCGAAGGTGCCCTCGTATTCAAAGCTCTCGGGGATGTAGAAACTGACCATCACCTTGCCGGTGTCGAGCTCCCAGCGGTAGGCGCTGGTGTCAAACACCTCGCCTGTGTCGTCAAAGTGGGTGGCGACCTCCTCGAGAAAGGCGCGCATGCGCCCCTCGAAACGCTCTTTGGCCTGGTCGACGGCCTCCAGATAGACGTCCTCGAGCTCGAGGTAGTCGTACTCGCCGCCGTAGATGACGATGTCCTGGTCGCCGAGTTCGACGGCAATCTTGAGCACTTCGAGCTCGACCTCGTCTTTGTCCTCGAAGTGAACGATGTCTTCGTGCTCCTGCTCGTCGGTCTCCCAGACAATGCGGGCGAGACCGTCTTCGATGTAGTTAACTTCAATCATTCGGTATCCTCGTCCAAGACGGCGTCGGCCGCCTCGAGAGTTTTGTCGATGTTGACGGTTTTTGAGGGAGACATGTAGAACTCCCACCCCTCTCCCATGTCGTGGATAAGAATGATGGCGCCGGGCTGAATGTGGTACGCACATATCAGCCCGGCCGGAGTCTTGGATTCCCAAAGGAAGGTCGCGCTGCGGTCTTCGAGCCAGACGGCGAGTTTCTCAGAGCGATTCAAAACGCCTCTCCCAGGCGTCGTCGAATTGGTCGTGAACCTCTTCGGGGATGTGATCGAGCATGTGCTCTTTGACGTCGTCTTTGAACTCCCCGTAAAACCCCCAGCACGAATCGTGGTGGTCGGTGGGCTTACCACAGCACTCGCACTCGTTTTTGACCACAAACCCCCACACGTTTCCCATGTGGTAGTGATTGTAGGTCTCGAGTTCGGCCGCCAGCATCTTTTCGATGTCCTCGACCTTGCGGCCGGAGAGCTCCTCGTTCTCGAGGGCCTCCTCGGTGACGTAGATATAGCCGATGTGGCCGACAGCTCCGTGAGATAACGGATGGGTGGTCAGTTCGTGACTCCTGCCGTACATGTAGATGTCGAGGCAGACGGCGTCGCCGATGATGTCCTTCTTGAATGCCTTTTTGGATACCCCTGGCTGCTCGCCAATGGTGTAGCCTGGGTGCCAGGACACGATGGTGCCGAGTTGGTCACGGTAAGGGTTGACGGGTGTCTGGTCATTGTGGATCTCGAGCTTCATCAAATAACTCCAATTTTGTGAAAGTATGCATCAGTGATTTCTTCGGCCGCTTCGTCGAACTCGTCGCATGCCCCGTCGATGGTCGGTGGGTTGATGAGCGCCAGAAATTGGCGTTTCATCGCGTCGTCCAGGTCCCACGCAAACCCCGCACCATTGCTGTTGAAAAGCGGCACGGTGTACCGAAGTCCGGCTGAGCAATGTGGGCAGGTGTATTCGTCGTCGGCTGGCCGGTCTCCGTAGGTGTTGTCGTCGGGCCATGCCATCGCCGGCGAGACGGCCTCGCCGCAAAGCGGGCACGGCACGCCGGTGAAGTCAGGTCTGTGCACGTCTTCGTGGCCCTCTTTGGCCGCCAGGAATAGCTCCTGGTAGTCTTCGCTTGGTTTGAGGTGTTTCATTCGACCTCCCATTCAAATTCCATGTCGAAGTTGTAGTGCAGCCCCCCCTTCCGTTCGATCTCGATCTCGGTGGGGTAGACGTAGATGGCGTACTCGTGGCCGTCGTGGTCGGCCGTGATGCACCGGGTCTCCTCGATGGCGCAAAGGACGTCTTCGAGGTGTGCTGGCTTATCCAGAATGTCCCAGGCATAGGCTTCGCCCTTACCGCTGACCTCGAGCGTCTCCCAGTCGTGCACGGCGACGTTGCCGTGCATCTCAGTGCGACCGGGGCCGTCGTCCACAATCTTGAAATCGATGTCGTCGATGATGGCGTCGATGATTCTTTTCATAGTTTGATCCTTTTCTAGAAGATGTTGTTGGCGGGTGCATTCCAAAGCATGAAGCCGCTCGATCGGTCGTACATACGCACCTCCTGGATGGAGACCGCTGGCCCGCCTTCCAGCTCTATCATCATCTCGCCGAAGGTGGCGATGGTCTCGTAGCGGTCGACAAACTCCTTGCCGCTTCCGGCCAGGCACATCGCCCGTCTGGGCGTGCTGTCGATGAAGACGCGATGGACGTCGATCGGGTCCCAGCACTTGGCGTGCTCTCCGGCAAACTCGTAGGCGTCGGCTTTGTTGGTGAAGAACTCTCGGTGGGGATGAATGCGATACAGCTGCATAATGTCTCCGATACAACAAAAGGGCGACCCGGATGGGTCGCCCTGAATGGATGAGTCGGTCGAGATGTGATGAAATCACTTCACGCCCAATCTCAGCAAAACAGCGTTGGGATCACCACGTCATGGGTGATTTGTTTGATCTGCTGGGTTTTGTGGTGCGGGTAGTACTTCGACCCGTGCTCACTCAGACGCTCTCGCACAAAACTCTTCAGCGATCGCTTGGTCAGGGACATGATGTCCAATCCGTTGTCCTCGTGCTCCTTGTGCAGGATGTTGGCGACCAGGGTGGGCTCTAGGTCGTATTCGACGCGAAGAATGAGGTTTCTGGCATGCAGGTACTGGGTGAGTCGCGTCAGAAAATTCTCGGCGCTCGGCTCAGTCGAAAAGGTCAGATACAGGTGGGTGTCGGTGGAGTCGGGGCGGTTTCGTGAGTGAATTACCCCGGCATCTTTGAGTATGGTCTCGACTTCTGTGTTGTTCGACACATTGAAGTCATCTCTTAAATCCTGGCGAAAATACCAAAACGGCGGCTCGCTGATCTCCACGTGGATGACGTCATCCATTGAGTAGTGCATTGTTCGGCTCCTTATGAGGTGTGTGTAACAGCACCACAACGTGTAGCCAACATGTTGCCAAAATCTGTAGGTTTGTCAACAGGTTATTTTTTTTGCAGTGCCTACTCGATACATAAGTAGCCGGAGGCGATCGTCAATCTTAATAAATTGAAAACGCCAGATGTCGGGCTCACCTGGCTGTCTGAGCATGACGTTCGCGCCGAGCACCAGCCGCTCCTCACCGCGCCGCCGTATGCGAAAACGGCCAGGCGGCACAAACTCGACCACGTCGAAGGTGGGCCATTCGCACGGCGCGAGGTGGTTGTGCACGAATTTTCCTACGCCGAGGACGCCACCTTTGGGCTCGAGATCAGTCGGGTCGAGGTCATCTCGAAATCGCGTGTGCGGGCCCATTTAATGATCTCCTGGGTGTGGCGAAGACACGTGGGGTAGTATCGGTATTCGTCGGGGGTTTGAGTGGCCACATGGATGGCGAAGGTGGCGGGCTTGTCGCACTTCTCACACGTTTTTGGCCACTGTGGGCGCCCCTCGTCGTCAATTTCGACCGCCGCCTTGATATCGACGAGGTTGTGCGTGTCGTCGTCGTAGACGCCGGGGTCGACGTCGATGTCGGGGGATAGAAAATTATCCGACGGGATGTGGACGGGATAGAAGACTTCAATCATGGAGGGTCACGTAGAAATGAATGTGGAGGTATCGGCCATTTTCCATGACCAGGCGAATTTCTTCGTCATCGGGCTCGTGACCGGCCTCTTCGCGGATAACGTCGGTGACGTACTCCTCGATGGATCCATACCAGGCTCGGCCGGCCTGTTCGACCGATTCGGGTTCGTCGTTTCCTGCGGCGCAGTACTGCTCTATGGCGTCCTCGAAGGCCTCGACCGGCGTATCACCGATGCCGACGGTGCCGGCCGAGCCCGGAAAGGACGACTCGTTCCAGACGCCGTGATTGTAAGCGAGGATCATTGGGTCTCCCACATGTACTCGTCGCCGTCTTTTGTGACAAGGATCTTGATGTCGACCTTGCCGAGACCGCCGATGCGCCCGAAGCCTTCGCCGCCGCCACCTTTGCCGGTGCCACGGAAGCCCATGCCGCCGGCGCCGCGGCCGACGACGAGCTCGCCGCCCTCACCGCTCATGGCGACGTTCATCTTGGAGTCGAAGCCTTCCTGGTTGCCGAAGATATTCTTGAGCGGGCCGGCGCCGAGCATTTTCGAGCCGAGCGCCTTGTTGACGCTGATATTCTTGACGTCGATCTCGTCGACGAGCTTCCATGCGTCGACCTTGGGGATCTTCGATTCGGGGATGTCGGACTCTTCTTCACCGAACTTGCCCTCTTCGCCGCCGAGCACCCCATCTCGACACCGAACGACCCCTTTGTACTGGGCGTCGTTGAGCTGAACAAGCCCCGGCCCCACGAGGAGGCAGTAAGTGTCTTCGAAGCCCTCGTCTTTGAATTTTTGCTCGAGCTGCCTGGAGACATTTCTATCAACCTCCTCGACAATCTCACCGTCGACCTTGGGGATCTTCGATTCGGGGATGTCGGACTCTTCTTCACCGAACTTGCCCTCTTCGCCGCCGAGCACCCCATCTCGACACCGAACGACCCCTTTGTACTGGGCGTCGTTGAGCTGAACAAGCCCCGGCCCCACGAGGAGGCAGTAAGTGTCTTCGAAGCCCTCGTCTTTGAATTTTTGCTCGAGCTGCCTGGAGACATTTCTATCAACCTCCTCGACAATGTCTTCGTGCGACTCGCATGCGATGAGCGTGC
>Ga0306901_1000478_pt1 | contig 17191 bp, 21 predicted proteins | sample AntRauMFilla3767_FD_190431 | JGI IMG/M metagenome (GOLD analysis project Ga0306901, IMG submission 190431) | Saline lake microbial communities from Rauer Islands, Antarctica - Metagenome Filla 3 #767 (v2) (version 2) | ecosystem: Environmental > Aquatic > Non-marine Saline and Alkaline > Saline ... | reverse complement strand
TGCAGACTGACGCGGGCTACGAAGCGCCCATTACGGAGCTTGGGCTGGACGTCGGGCGAACTTACGAGATAGCGCTGCGGAGCTTTGCGAAAGAGCAACCAAGCCGCAAGTCTGTCTGGTCAGACACGGTCGAGTTTGCGATGAGCAACCGGATTCCTTCGCCCCCTTTGTCCGTGACGGTCTACTGAAGCGTTTCTGGCAGTGGGTCGTGACATTATTTAGGGGATTATAATGAAGAGCACACAGTAGGAGCCAACTAATGACCACACTGACAGAGTTTCTATCAACAGCAGACGCGGACAGTGGTGTCGCGCTTGCAGCCGCCCGCGCATTCAGTGAGCAAGTCCTGAAGCCCATTGATGACCGCATGATGAATGAAAGAACGGTGATGGGCCTAATCGGCATGGAGTCCGGCGAGACGTTTATGCAGTCGCTCGAAGCGGCACCAGACAGTGTGATGCCAGCCCGAGTCAAAGCGTGGTTCAAGCCCTCGGAGGCGGGCATTGATGTTGCTACGCCCTCGGCAGTCGGGCTTATAGATGCTATGGCAAGTGCTGGCGCGATAACAGAAGCCGAGGCAGGGGTGCTCAAGGGTTACGCTTACGACACTGTGACGCCTTTCTCACGCATTACCCTGCATGATGTTCTGCTGACTCGCGGCACCTGCCCTACGATAGCTGTTACCCAGTCTGGCGGGTATGTTGTGATAACCACGACCGATGACACAGAGCTTCACAACCCAAGATTGCTCGCACTAAATCCACGCACAGGCTCGTTGGTGCGTATCGAGTCTTTTCGTGGAGTGTCGTCTGCGGGTGCTTATGATGCGCGAGTCCCTTCTGAGTGGCGCACGGCTGATCTATTCGTTGACGATGCTTATGGCGTTGTTGGTGCAGGCTGATGGGGTATTACCTAAAGTGGTCTGAAAGTAGCGGCGATAGGGACACAAATACCGAGACGCTACAAATATCCGGCGTGTCCGGTACGTTAATATCTGTTGAATATGTTGTTAAAACTTCTCCGGTAGTATACTCAACCCCTAGATACATATTTGACATCCGACGTTTAGTAGGGTCATCCACGAACGGCGCAGATACGGGATATATTTATCAGTCCTCAGACACCTTTTTCGGCGCCAATGGAACTTCAAACAGACGGAAAAATGGCGTTGTTGCGACAAATAATGAATTTTTTTACGGATATGATGTAGGCGATATTTTTTCATTTGACGTGGGAGCGACCCCGTCAGGTGGCGCTTTTTCTTTCGGGGCAAGATTTAACGAAAGATCACACAATTACGGCTTCTCTGTTTCTTCTATTATCGTCGAAGACTCGGACGGATTACACACGATTGATATGTCTGACAGCGGCGGTAGTGGAACATCACTAACGTCTACAGATGGCAGTATAACAGCCACACTTTTTAACTTTCCAACCGATGACAGTCAATGGGTTTTTTATGCCCCGCCAGCAGTTACCCCCGTCAACCCCTCCACCACTAACCTTCTGGCCACGTCTGCCCGCCTAACCTGGGAGCAAGGTTAATGTCATATAACGTCGAATGGCGTCCGGTAGGTGGAGCGACAACTTCCGTAACGGGCATCACCGACCTGTTCTACGACCTGACAGGACTGACTGCCGAGACTGATTACGAGTTTCGGGTTCAGGAAGACGATGGCACCAACGTGTCTGGCTGGTCTGCTTGGACTGGGTTTACTACTGCGGCTGCTGCGGTTGATGTAGACATAGCGGCCGATGCAGCGGCAACGCTGTCCCTGACGGGCGAGGCGAGTGTAACCAAGAGCGTAGCCGGTGCAGCCACTTCGGCACTGACCACTGCGGGCGAGGCGAGTGTAACCAAGAGCGTAGCCGGTGCAGCCACTTCGGCACTGACCACTGCGGGCGAGGCCAGTGCGGTTCAGGCTGTTGCGGGTGCAGGCGTTGCAGCGTTGGTAACGGCCGGCGACGCGGTAACTACGAACACGACGGATGCAGTAGGGGCGGCCAGTGCGGTGCTTACCAGCACGGGGGGCGCCGGTGCTGTTGGGTCTGTTGCGGGTGCAACCAGTGCGGTGCTTACCCCTGCTGGGGACGCAGTAACTACGAACACGACGGATGCTGCGGGTGCAGCCAGTGCGGTGCTTACCCCTGCTGGGGACGCAGTAACTACGAACACGACGGATGCTGCGGGTGCAGCCAGTGCAGCGTTGGTAACGGCCGGCGCTGAGAAGGTCACCACCTTGGCCACTGCGGGGGCTAACGCAGGACTAACAGCGGCAGCGGCTACCTCTGCGACTACCTTGGCAGGCGGCGGGGCGATTGCTCAGCTGGTGGCCAGCGGGCAAGGGCAGGCGGGTGCGTTTGGTGACGGTTCGGGTGCCGGGGCTTCCCAGCTGGTAGCAGTCGGGGACGCAGTAGTGGCCACCGCAGTGGATGGGGCGGCAGGGGTAAGCGCCTCATTGGCCGCCACCGGCGTAGCAGCGCTGTTTACCAACGCCGGCGGCGACAGCCAAGCCCAGCTGATTGTTGTAGGGCAGGCGTCCGGATCCGTTATTGGTTCTGCGGCAACGGGTTCACGACTTACCGCTACAGCGTCTAGCAACTCTGGCGCAGCCGTTGCACCGGGAACACTAACAGTAAGCCAAGTGGCTATATTTCCATCACTGTCATGCTACACTAAGGTATCGCCGGCATTGTATGGTGACGGGCTAATACGACCTAGATGAGGATTGAACAATGAGCTTTTCTGATGATGCAGAAGCTAAAGTATTGGATCACGTTTTCGGGCTGGCGACGTACACTACGCCGACGCTGTACTTGGGGGTGTCTACCTCTGACCCAACGGAAACGGGTGGCGGGCTATCGGAGCCTGTTGGCAACGGGTATGCCCGCATTGCTACAGACCCGGCTGATTGGGAGCGGTTTGTGAACGTAGTCGACAATGCGAATGAACTTACGTTCGCTGAGGCCACGGGGTCTTGGGGCACGATTACGCACTTCGCTCTGTACGATGCGGCAAGCGCGGGCAACTTGGTTATCTACGGCGCCTTGACAACCGCACGAGCGATAAGCGCAGCGACTACGCTTCGTTTCCCGGCTACAAACCTGACCTTCACGCTGGATTAAGCATGGATATCCTCTACGTCGACAACGACCACGTCGTTGAGATACAGGGACTTCGTGACCAAGCAGGGGCGCTTGTATCAGGCGCCGTTGCTGAGGCCACGTTATACCAAGCCGACGGCGTGACAGAGGTTCCCGGCGTAGCTTGGCCGTTAGCCCTTACCTATACAGGTACCCGGGGGATCTATCGGGGCGAGCTTGGGAACGCAGTCGAGGTTGTTGATGGTAACCGGTACGAGATGAAGCTGTCTGCGGAGTACGTGGGCAAACGGTTCGATGTTACTCGGACAGTGAAAGCCAAAACAAGGTATGGGTAAAGGAGTAAAGTGTGGCGGATGGTAACCCACATAGCAGTAGTAACCATGCGCCGCAAGGGCAACCGCAATTAGACGAGGCTCCTTTAACGGCGGCGGAGTTGAAAGAGCTCCGTGAGTTGATGGAGGCCGATCGCCGCGTTAAGTGGCTGTGGGCTGTCATAAGGCGAACCGTTATATGGGTAGGCGCGGTCGGAGGGAGCATAGCAGTGGGTTGGGACGCACTGGTTAAAATGGTACTGCACTCAGTGGGTAAATAAATGCCATTGGTCAGAGGGTTTATACACAGGAACATGAGGGCCAGCGCTTATGACGAGGGTAAGTTTCCTCCGATGAGTAAGCCAACAGTTATAGCGTTCTACATAGCCGTTGTGTGTGGGTTCTGGCTCCTTTTTAAAGCGGTGGAGCCCGAGTGGCTACCGGTCGTAGAGGATTTCCAGATAGTTGAAGCCGAGGTAGTGGAGCCGAACACGGTCAGCATACGGGGGACGTTAAAAAAAGTACGTTCTTGCGAGTTTGTAGAAATTGTCGGCTACTCAGGCAATCAGTTTGTAGTGGTTATATTTGCGGAATACGCGGGTGCGGAGACTAAGACCCGTATTGAGCGAAAGCAGACCTACGGTCCGTGGCTGCTGGTGCCGAAGGTGCCGCACATAGAACTTTTTGCTACGCACCAGTGCTTTACGGGCAGGGTAACCACCAAGTTGTTTGAGGGAGCTATCGTACTATGAAGATCTTCGCGCTCAATTACCGCGAATGCGATGACCAAGGCTGCGGCCACTACTACGCCTCCCGGGGAAGCAGGAAGCACATGGGCGTCGACATGGCGTGTCTCCCGGGTACGCAGGTTGGGTCCCCGGTCAAGGGGCAGGTCACCAAAATCGGTTGGCCTTACGCGGGCGAGCCGGATATCCGGTACGTGCAAGTGGTTGCTGAAGGGTACCAGTTCCGGGTGTTCTACGTGGAGCCATCAGTGGCTGTTGGTGACTGGGTGGAGCTCAACGAGCCGATCGGCACATCCCAGCAGCTGGAAAGCATGACCCGCGGCGGTACGCAGCACGTCCACTTTGAAATACTCGACAAGCACGGAGCGCATATAGATCCGACGCCGGTGGTAATAGCCCTGCGCGGCACTCTCAGAACCGGGGTTATCTTATGAGCCGGGTCTTTGAGTGGTTCAAGGCCAACGCTATCCTGTCGATACTGTGGTCCCTGTTCGGTATGGCCGTTGTCGGCTATGCTACCTACAAGACGTTCAATGACGTGACGCTGATTAACGCCGCTGTGGCCAGTGCCCTTGGCGTTGTGTTCGGGCTCCCAGCCGTAGCGATCGGAGCGTGGCAGTGGCGCATAGGCTGGAAGGATAAGAAGGATAGCCAGAATGATCTTCGGTAAAGAGATCATAGCCGTAGCGACCGTAGCTTTGTTGGGGGTAGGCACCTATGCGTGGTACATCGAAGGCAAACTCGACAAAGCGCAGAAAGAAATCGGCGGGCTCACGCAGGAGAACAAAGAACTAGCCCAGAAACTAAGCGACTCGGTGCTGGCGGAAAAGCAGCTGCGGTCTGAGATGGAGCTTTGGCGGAGCCTATACGCTGAGATCCAAGGAGAGTTCGACGGCATCCGTGAGCAGCGCGATCAGATGTCTAAACGCCTCGCGTCGTTACAGGAGAACGAGGATGTTCAAGCCTTTGTTGAGTGCCCTATGCCTGACAGTCTTTACGACTGGGTGCGTCAAAACTGAGACGGTTATTGTAGAGCGGCGGGTAGCGACCTTGCCGCCGAAGTACCTGTATGATGCAGAACCTGTGCCGCAAGTACCTGACGGCATTCCTGCGTCAGAGCGAACCGCGTATTTGCTGGAAGCGTTTGCTTCCCGTGGCGATGTAATTAAGCGCGACCGCGTTCAGGCGGACCTAATGGACAAATGGGTGGAGTCAGTCCGAAAAATATTCCCTGACGCAGTTGTCCAACCACTCGACAGCATCGAAGGCGACACGGACGAACCAAAGAGTGCAGACAATTCCAATACAGAGTAGGGTGTGCATAATATGGTATCCTGTTAAGTACAGTAGCCCCAAGGTAACCCTATATGAGCCAGATTGTCGAGCATGAGAACCCAACCGGATCGTTGCCAGCACAGTGGCAGACCTCGCTGGTTATCGACGTGGCCATGGGCGTCAGTAAAGAAGTTATCTGTGAGGCATACGACCTCCAGTACCCGCAGCTTAAAGCCATCATCGAGATGCCTTCGTTCAGCAAACGACTTGAGGAAATGGAGCGGGAGCTTGCGAAAGAGGGCGCATCGTTTCGACTAAAGTCGCAGATGCAGGCTGAGGAATACCTTAAAACGTCTTATCAGATGGTGACAGATAACGACCTTGACCCGAAGGTCAGGGCGGATCTCATCAAGTCGACAGCGCGTTGGGCGGGGTTCGATGCGCCCAGCCAAGCGGGTGTTGGGGGCACGGGGGGTATTTCTATCAGCATTAATCTCGGCCAAGCCGACAAGGAAATAGACGGACGGGTGGTCAGCGATGGAAATTGATTACACCCCGGATACGATTGCGGCCCGGATGATACGCAGCGAGTCGTTCTACAACTTTATCATCGGTCCTGTGGGTTCCGCTAAAACCACCGCCATCCTTTTCAAAATGCTTTTCCACGCGCAACGACAAGCCCCCGGGCAAGACGGCATCCGCCGCACCCGGTGGGTCGTCGTGCGTAACACCGCACCCCAGCTGAAAGACACCACGATCAACTCGTTTATGACATGGTTCAAACCCGGGGTAGTGGGTAAGTGGATAGCTTCACGCACCATGTTTGTGTTCGAGTTCGGGGATGTGCACGCGGAAGTGTTGTTCCGCCCCTTGGATACGCCGGACGACGTGAGTCGGGTGCTGTCTCTGGAGGTAACCGGTGCCGTGCTCGATGAGTTTGTCGAGATCCCGAAAGAAATCGTTGAAGCCCTATCCGGTCGTTGCGGTCGTTACCCGTCTTCCCACGAAGGCGGTGCCTCGTGGTGGGGCATGTGGGGTGCGTCTAACCCCGGCAACGAAGACCAGTGGTGGTACAACTGGCTGGACGTAGAAGAACGTGGCGACCGACCGAAGAACATGACCTATTTTGAGCAGCCCGGGGGCTTCAGCAAATACGCCGAGAACCTACACAACGTCCCCGGGGGTCGCGGCTACTACGAGAACCTGTGCGAAGGCAAATCGTCGGCGTGGATCAACCAGTTCATCAATGTTAAGTGGGGCTTCAGCTTTTCTGGTAAGCCGGTGTACCCGGTGTTTAATCCGGAGATCCATGTGGCTAAAGAGCCGATAAGGTTCGACCCGCAGGGTACGATCGTTGTAGGGTTCGATGCCGGTTTGACCCCCTCCGCTATATTCGGTACCCAAGACAGCCACGGCCGGGTGCTGGTACTGGACGAGTTAACCTCAGAGCACATGGGGGCAGAGCGGTTTTGCCAAGAATTGCTGATGCCCAAGATGCAGGAGCGGTTCCCGCGAAACTCGTTCTCGTTTTTCTGTGACCCTGCCGTGGTGCAACGGGCGCAGACGGACGAGCGGGCGGTCAAAGACATCATGGAGGAGCAGCTGGGGTTTGAAGTAGATACAGCCTACAGCAACGCGTTGGCGGAACGGATCAATTCTGTCGAAAGCCGCTTGCTCCGGCTGACATCAGAGGGTCCGGCGTTTCTCATGGACCCGCGGTGCCGGGTACTCATCCGGGGGTTCCGGTCCGGGTACAAGTACAAGGTCAATACCAAAGGTATAACCGCACCCCAGCCGGACAAGAACGAGTATTCGCACCCGCACGACGCTTTGCAGTATATGAGTATGGGGTTCTCTGATACCGTTCGGCGTCAGAGCATAAAAGAAAAGTTCCCGGGGCTGATGAGTGGTAGCGCCGGCAACATGGCTAATTACGCACGGTGGGCATAATGGACGAAGAACTGATGAAGAGCGAAGGCAAGACGGTCACTGACGGCGACGGTGTTGAGTACAATGTGACCGTGCTCCAGAAGCTCGGCAATCACTTGTCCCAGCGCTTCAGCGTCCACAAGAACGACCGCCGGCAGCAAGAGCAACAGTGGTTGCGCAACCTGTACCAGTTTACCGGCAAGTACGATCCGGACATTGAGAGTAAGCTCGACCCACAGCGCTCAAGGGCCTACCCAAAGCTGACCCGCACCAAGGTTATGGTTATTGTCGCACGGCTGATGAACCTGCTGTTCCCGCAAAGCGACAAGAGCTGGGAGGTTCGGGAGTCAGAAGTGCCGTCGATGTCTCAGAGCGATCTGGACGCTGCGTTCTATGAGTGGCGCGAAGAGAACCCAGAGGCGGAGGTGACGCAGAAGGAGCTGGATAAGCTGGTCAAGGCGTTTGCAAAACGAGCTGCCGAGAACATGGAGCGGCATTTGACCGACCAGCTATCTGACGCCATGGGATCAGCGACTGAGACTGACAACTCGGACTTCGTCACCCTGTGCCGGTCGGTGATTATCTCTGCTGCTATCTTCAACGTCGGGATTCTGAAGGGTCCGATGACCTTGGCGAAGAAAAAGAACACGATTGAAATTGCCCCGGGTACAACCACCCCGACGGTTACTCAGACTGACAGTTACCGTCCGTATTTCGAGGCGACCAACGTCTGGAACTATTACCCGGATATGCAGTCTCGCACCTTCGCAGACATGGAGGGCGAGTTCGAGGAGCACATCTACACCCAAGACCAGCTGCGTGCCTTGGGGCGTCGGCCGGACTTTATCAGCTCCGCGATTGACAAGTTTATAGCGGCGCACCCAGAGGGTAACTTCACTCCGGCAACGCACGAGCAGGACCTCGATAACTTGGCCGGCAATACGAGGGCGTCTAACCGCGGAAAACGGTACCGGGTCCAAGAGTTCTGGGGCACCGTGGACAAGGACTATGTCAAGGAGTCAGGCATCGAGATCCCCGAGGAAATGGAGGACTACCACCAATTCCGGATTACTGGCTGGGTTGGTGGCCGGCACGTGATGAAACTGGCGCTTAACCCGCTGCCTTCTACGACGAACATCTACCATAAGTTTGTGTTCGACGACTCTATCCCCTCGCTTATGGGCGGATCCATGTGTGAGATCATGCGGGATAGCCAGATGGCCGTGTCCTCTGCCGCCCGCATGCTGATCGACAACGCGTCTGTTACCTGTGGCCCGATGCTTGAGATCGACCTTAACAAGCTGGTTGGGCAGCAGGATGTGAAAAGCATCGCGCCGTTCCGGAACTACTTTACCGACCAGAAAAATAACCCGGCCGGTCACCGGGCCATCAACAACATCAGCGTCGACTCCCACATGAACGAGCTGTTGCTTGTAATGGACAAGTTCCTGCAGTTCTCTGACATGGAGACGTTCGTCGGCGGGTACGGGGACGCCGACAACACCCCGGGAGAAGCGCTTCGCACAACGGCAGGGGCGTCCATGGTAATGGGCAACGCGGCCTTGCCGTTCCGCGATATCGTCCGGAGCTTTGACCGGTTCACCGTCAGTACGCTTAATGCGTTGGTAGAGTGGAACCGGCTGTTCAACGAAGAGCTTGAGTACATCGGCGACCTGCGCCCGGTAGCGAAAGGGGCTACCAGTATGATCGCTAAAGAGCTCCGCGCCTTCGCGCTGGACAACCTGACCCAGACAATGACTGACGAAGAGCGGCTGTACGTGGACGACGAGAAGCTGCTTGAGCAGCGTATGATGGCCCGCGACATACCGTTCAAGGATATCCGTGCCAGCGACGAAGAGATTGACCGCAAGAAGAATCAGCAGGCTCAGGAAGCTCAGGAAGCCAGAGATCAGGCCAAGCAGCTGTTCGAGGCGGAGCTTCGTGAGATGACCACTGATGCTATGAAGAACGCGTCGCAGGCCAAGAAGAACCTTGAGGGCTCTGACGCCACGTCGGTAGAGACGATGCTGAAGGTGGCAGAGCAAGCCCAAGAAACAGTGGAGATGCCAACCGATGAGTAGGCGAGAGCGCATTGCCGATCTACAACGCGAGATACATGAGCTAAAAGACGCGGGTAGTACAAAAACTATCTTGGAGTATGCTAACCTTCAGGTAGAGGACCTAAAAGACCAGTTAGTAGGGTGCGAACCAGAGTACCTGAAGCTGATACAGGGCCGCGTTACCGCGTACCAAGACCTTATCCGAGTTATTGAGGATGAGCCCCACAAAATATAACGGAGCCGATGATGGACCCGAACGAGACTAACGACGACGACTTTGATTCCGCATTCGAGGAGGCTACTTCTGATGCGCCTGTTGAGCCTACTGACGTAGAGGACGAAGCAGATGGTGCCGTTGCGGAGGAGTCAGGTAGCGAGTCAGATGCAGCTGATGAAAAAACTGGCGAGGCTGAAAGCGACGAGGACGTCACCGGCGAAGATAAGAAGGATGCTGGGTATGACGGTGAACAAGAGGGCGACGGAGAAGACGCTGCCGCCGAGCTTGAGGATGGTGGTGATCCTGAGAAAGCCGATGCTAAAGCCACTCCTGCTAAGGGCGAAGAGGGCAAGCCTGCCTACGATGAGGCCACGCTAAAGCGGGCGATGGACCTGCTCAACGAAGAAAATAAGGGCAAAGCTGAAGAACCCGCCGCGGCACAAGAAGACGAGCCCGCTGACCCTGAGCCACAGAGAACGTGGAAGGACTACGTACCCGAGGACAAGCGTGAGGTCATCGAGACGTACGAGCGAGAGTGGGCAGAAGTATCTGAAGCAGAGTCAATTAAGCGTACCGCAGAGTTGCAACTACTTCAGGACACGTTATACTCCGATCTAAGGAGTGCGCTGGCACCAGTGTTTGAAACTACCCAGACACTGAAGGTAAACGCACACCTCGATGCCGTTAGGCAGCAGCATTCGGACCTCGATGAAGTCCGGCAGCCGCTGCAAGAATGGATCGAAACGCAACCAGAATTTGTGCGCCCTGCGTACCTTGAGGTTGCACAGAAAGGTTCTGCAAAGCAGGTGATCGAATTGATTAACCAGTTCAAGCAGAGCACAGGCAGGACGGGCGCAGCGCCAGAAGTACCAGCCCCGTCAGCGAGACAACCGCAGCAACGCCCAGCGAAGCCACAGCCCAGTGCTGCAGCCAAGCGAGCATTAGCAGCGGCACCAAGCCCGAACAAGGCAGAAGTCCCGGGTAGTGCTAACCCCGACGACTTCGACGCAGCATTTGATGAGGCGGCCGGAATAGGGTAACGACTCTTTCTGACGTGAGGATTTAACCAATGCCTTTGACTTCCTATAGTGATATCACCCCGCGCCAAACGGCGTTCTCTGTGGCTAACCTGCTCAAGCGGGCAATGCCGCACATGATGATCGAGCGGTTCGGTCAGGCGTACCCGATCCCGAAGAACAACACCAAAGTCGCTAAGTGGCGCCGCTACTTTATGACAGGTGGTACCGGTTCTTACTCTGGTAACGCTGGTGATTTCAACGTACCTCTGGCGGATACCCCGCTGACTGAGGGCGTAACCCCTGCTGGCTCTACTCTGGAAAACAAAGACTACACCGTAACGCTTCAGCAGTACGGCGATTTTCTTGAGTTTTCCGATGTGATCCAAGACACCCACGAGGACTTCCCTCCGCTCCTTCGCGAGATGACGGACATCCTCGGCGAGCAAGCTGCGCACACCATTGAGACCCTGCGTTTCAACGTGCTCAAGGCTGGCACCAACGTGTTCTACGCCAACGGCGCTAACCGTGCGGCTGTAAACACTGAGGTAACCCTGCCCCTGCAGCGCCGCATTACTCGTTCGCTGAAGCGCCAGAACGCCAAGCCGATGACTGCGATGATTTCTTCCACTGTGAAGTACAACACGCAGCCCATCGAAGCCGCGTTCGTCGCCCTGTGCCACCCCGATGTCGAGAACGATATCCGTGACATGGCCGGTTTCATTTCAGTGAAGCAGTACGGCAGCAACGTAGAAGCGATGGAAGGTGAGATCGGCTCTGTGGAAGATGTGCGTTACATCCGCTCCACGGTGTTCGAGTCTTTCCCTGACGCCGGCGGTACGACTGCAGGCTACCTGTCTACGACTGGTACCGACGCGGACGTCTACCCCATCATCTATCTGGCCCGTGACGCGTATGGCATTGTGCCCCTGCGTGGCAAGGATACCGTTGAAGTGATGGTTGTGCAGCCCAAGGCTACCAACACTGACCCGCTGGCACAGCGCGGTACAGCTGGTTGGAAGTGCTGGAACGCTACTGTAATTTTGCAGGATGCGTTCATGGTTCGCGCTGAAGTAGCGGCATCCGAGTAACAGGCACCCCCTCTCCGGAGGGGGTTCTTTTATGGGAACCGTCGCACAGGTAGAACACGTTATGGACATGAGCATCAATATCCGCATGGCGGAAAACGGTGTAATTCTCAGGTACGACGACCCGAAGATTGAGTCGGCGAACCGGGAAGAGGACTCCAAGTACGAAGATCCTACTGTGGAGCTGGTATTCAAAGACGCTAAGGAGGCGATGCCTGAAGTGCAGCGCGTTCTTAAAATGCTGATGGGGCCGGACAGAGCCGACGAGGACGAGTTCGACTCCGCTTTTGACGAGGCGATGGAAGATGAATGATGACCTGAAGATTGGCGGTGAGCCGGAGCCAGAAGCGGTAGAGCCCGCCACCAGCCCCAAGCAAGCCCCTAAAGCGGCGAAGAAAAAAGCCGCCGTGAAGAAGACCAAAATCATTTTGCAGAAGAACGACGACATCCCCCCTTCCGGGCTGTTCATCGGCCACAACGGTACCGGGTATCAGCTGAAGCCCAGCAAAGCTGTTGAAGTCCCAGACTTTCTACTGGACGTACTGGACAACGCGGTGGTAAAGAAGCCTGTAATGGGCGAGAATGGCCGTATCAGCCGCTACGAGGATAGCCCTCGGTTTCCGTATACGGTGGTACGCGACAAGTCTTAATGCTGCGGTGCGCCGCAGGACGGAGTAAAGAGTGAACCTAAACCAACTCCTTGCAGAACTGCGGCGTAACATTCTACGAGACGTGTCCGACGCAGTAAGCGTCGATGAGGTTGATCTACTGTGGTCGGACGATGCGCTGGTAGCCTACATTAACGAGGGCTACTTTCGTTTTGCGCAGATGACAGAGTACCTGCAAGACGCCACCACTGAAGCGGTTACCCGTATTCCGTTGGTGGACGGTCAGCGCGACTACGCTTTGCACCCCTCGATTATCCGAGTGCTGTCTGTTGAACTGCGCAACACGGTTATCCCGGTTGTATCGACGGACACCTACTTCGGCAACAACGCCGATATAACCTCGTACGAAGTGATGGCCCCCCGGAACGACAGGTCCGGTATAGTGGCCGCTGTGCCTGATTACGAAGTGGGCACCCTAAAGCTGGTTGGGGTTCCGGACGCCAAGAACGTGGGCGAGCCCTTGCGGTTGCGTGTGTCCCGGTATCCGTTGGCTAAGGCTACCCTCGACGCGCCAAACGAAGAGCTGGAGTTTCCAGAGCGGTTTCATTTAGACATCATCGAGTGGGCTGCGTTCAGGGCGCTGCGTAACCACGACGCTGATGCAGAGAACATGGCTAAAGCAAGCGCACACAAGACACGGTTTATGCAAGCTGTTGAAGAAGTGCAGACCGAGTACCGGGCTCGCAAGTTCAGCCGCATGACGTTTTCACCATCGTGGAGGTGGTACTGATGGCTACAGACGAGCGCCTTAACCGGCCCTCTGCCCCGACTACGAAACCCCGGGGAACTACTACCCTAGCACCTATTCCGTTTCCGGATGTGGGTGCGGGTATGGGCGTGAGTGGGTCCCGAGCCACTGGAACAGACATGCGAGGCAGTGCCGGCACTACCGCTGCTACAAGCGCCACCATGCCACGCCGTCGGACTTTGTCGCCGTCGGCCACTAACACCGACAACAGCGCCACAGCGCGGGTGCGTAGGGCGTTGGCTATTCGTGAAGGCGCTGGTGGAGTGCAGGGTTCCCGGGCGACCGCTGAGCAGGGCGCTAACGGGCAGCTGGCTGAGAGCCTGCGCATGGGCCTTATTGAGCAAGAACGCCTGCGTAAGAACGCCCAGATCCCCGGGCGCATGAACGCTGTGGAGTTCCGGGCAATGCAGGCGCAACGTGCAGGCAACCAAGCGGCTGTAGACAGCGCCACAGCTGCAATCGACGCAATACGGGAAGGCCAAGTCAATCGTGCTGGCCAGCTTACAGAGGCGGAGACCGAGATCCAAGATCGTGCCATGGCTGAGCAGGGTGCGTTTGACCGCGGGCTGATTAACCTCGACGTAGCGGAGACGCAGGGCCGGTTCGGGCTGGCTGAGCAGGGGGTGCGTAACCGCGGCGCTGTTGACGCTGCTACCGCACTTGATGCGCGTGAGCAGTACGGGCTGAGCCTGCTCCAGAGAGCTGAAGAGGACGTGACTAAGCGAGGAAACCCCATTGAGGAGACCCAATTCCTGACGGGCGGCGTCAACGCTACCTTTGGCTTGGGCGGTTTGGCAGACCCGACTGCAGCTGGTCCTACTGGCACGGTGACCCTTAAGGGTCCGAAAGGTTTGCCTATGGAAGTCGAGTTGCCCGGGGCAGACGCTAAGCGAATCAACCTTGCTACGGCGGTAGCCCAGAACCCTGGCGCTTATGGGCTATCCAGCGACATGACATCGGAAGACGTCGCAGACTTTGTTAGCAACAAGGCTACCGCAGAAGAGATACGCCAGCGCCAAGCGCAGCGCAAAGCGCAGCGCAAAGCCGAACGTGAAGCATTCATGTCTACCCTTGGGCCTCAGCCAGAAGCAGCCTTCACAGAAGCATCCTTCAGCTGGGCCGGAGACGCTAGATAATGGCAGTTTCGGATCTTGATTACGTCGGAGGTATAAGGGCCGCGCAGGCGAAAAGGGCGGGGATACGAAGCGATGCAATACAGACCGCTCGTAACCGCCTGCGTGACCGCGAGCTAAACCGTGACCGCACCACGGGCGAACTGCTGTTTGACGCGGGCGCCGCGGGACTGGGCGGCGCAGTCGACTTAGGCCAATCTTTGTACGGGCTCGGTAACTTGGCTACCGTCGGCGGTTTGGAAGCCGTTACTGGTATGTCCGACAATTTTGCCCGCACAAAGCAGGTCATAAACGACTCGAAGTCGGCGCAGTTCCGCTATCAGCAGATGGAGAACGACCGGGCGTTTGAGGAGGAGGGCATCCTCGGGGGTGTAAAAGACTTTATCACTAACCCAGCCTTGCTGCTGGACTTTGGGCTAAGTCAGGGCCCCTCTGTTTTTCCAACCGCCGCTGTTGGTAAAGCAGCAGCCGCCAGAACCCTCAATACGTTGGGCGGCACAAACCTCTCTAAGAAAGCTATCCAGACCGCGGCAAACAAGAGCGCTGCCAAAGCGGCTGTTGTTACCGGCGGCGCCCAGATGGGCGGTGCGGGCTACGTCGAGGCGTACAACCAAGCAATCAACGAAGGGCTGTCTCCGTCAGAAGCTAACGCCCGTGCATTGGCTGCCGGTGCAAGCACCGCAGTAGCGGGCATGGCTATCAGCAAGCTCCCGGGCGTAGGCGCTGCCGGTGCCGAAGGTGCTGCTGCAGCTAGGCTTGCCGGCGTACCCGGCGTAGGGGCTAACTTCGCTCGCACAGTGGGTGGCGCGGCACGCCGAGAGACCACAGAAGAATACCTGCAGTCAGGCACGGAGAAGACAATCCAGAACGTCGCCAGCGTAGAGAAGGGCCTGATGGACGGCGTTGCTCGCAACGCGGCTATGGGCGCTGTAGGCGGTGGTCTGCTGGGTACTGGCATGGGTGTTGTTCCTGCGGCCAGCGACTTCCGCAAAGAGCTGCGTGAGGTCATGGACCAGACCGCGGCGGATGCGGGCGTTGAGGATCTGGCGTCTTCTAACCTTGAGAAGCAAGGCGAAACGGAGCTGCAGAACGAGGCGGACACAGCCGCTTCTACCGACAAAGCCGCGGAGCTACTTACCGCCCAAGGGTTTCTCGCCAACGAAGACGGCACGTTTAGCCGCCCCGGCGATTTGTTGTACGGTGACGGGCCTTTCTCTATGGAGGAAGCGCTTGAGATTGCCGCCGACGAAACACTGGAAGCGGACACGGCTGACCCCGCTGAGCGCCTTGCAGGGCTTCCCGAAGTAAACGAAGAGCCTCCGCTCGACGCTGACACAGAGGCTATGTTCCAAGACCAGCCGGCGGATCTTCCAGAGGTTTCTGAGATCCCCGCTGATGTCGATAACGAAGGCTTGCCCGTCGCCGAAGTCGAAGAGTCGGTAACCACCGGGGATGCCTATGACCGCGCACGTGCGGCGTTGGAGACACTGGGTGTCGAAGAAACTGTTACCGACGGTAACAGCACGTTCCAGCTAACCCGTGGCGGAACTACGCTGGACATGGACCGGACTACCGCCGTTGAGATGGCACGGCAGCAGGGGCTTATTACAGACTTGGAAGCCCAGCGGGCGACTGAGTTCGTCACTACGCCCGAGCCCGAGCTCCCGCCAGAGCCGTCAATCGACGAGGTGCGTGCAAGAGAACAGTTCGTTGCGGAAGAAGAAACGCTGGCACGGGCGAAGTTCTACGGCGACCCAGAGGAAAACGTCTACTACGGCAGCGGCCGTGACGGGCTGGACCAAAAGTTCACCCGCGAGGAAGCGCTTCAGGAAATCGGCTATGTCCGTGAGGGCGAGGATCTTCTGGGCGGACCGGATGTTACCCGCATACCCACAGAGGACCTGTTTGGTGAACCGCGGTTCCAGCCGGCTGAGCTCACTGCTGAAGCGGACACGGACATCGACGCGCAATACCGGCTGCGGGGCATCGACCCGTTGTTCGAGTTGGTAGACGACGCCAACCGCCGCGACGCTGCCATAGAAAACCTGACCAAGTATGCACTGCCTGCACCCCCTCCGGCTGTTGGCACCGAGGCGCAAGCGCAGGACACTAGCGCACCGGCTATCGCCCAACGGTGGATGTACACCGTCGACAACGCTATCAAGGCGCGTAATCAGTACGCCCAGCCGATCAACTACACGCAAGCGATGCGCAAAAGCGCTATGGTGCGGGACTTTGTAAACGGCGCAGCGGACGCCGGCATAGAGCCTAACACCGGTGCTGCAGTTGACTACGTCGCGGACTATGCCCGCAGTGTCGAAAGCTCAGATGTGAAAGCTGCGGAGGTTATCGCGGCGTTCGCTGACATGGTCGGGGCCAACGCGCCCGGTACTGCGCCCATGTCTCGCTGGAGGAAGAAGCTGGCGAGAACGATTGTATCCCCCGGCCTGATGAAAGGGCCCGCGTACAAGGCGTTCAAAGAGGCCGCCGAAAAAGCGACCATCACCCCGGGGTCTGTCGACTACCCGGCGTTTATGTACAATTTCTCTGCGTCGATGACGGATGAGCAGGCCAACACTGCGTTCGGCAAAAAAATCCGTGAGGCATTCCCGTACTCACCCCCTGCGGTAAACAAGGCCAAAGCTAAAGCGGCTAAGCAAAAGCAGGTGCTGGGCGGCCGAGCCAAGAAACCGAACGCCAAGCGGGTTGTGAGCCCAGATGTGGCTGCAGTAGAGAAGACCCCCCGCCAGAACGCGGTCAGCGAACCCAAGCCAATCCCGGCCACGCCAGAGGCGCAAGCAGCTGAGCCGGCTATTGAGAAAGGCAAGCGGGCTACGAGAGCTGCGCTGGTTGCCAACTCAGAAGAAGCTCCGGCAGCCGTCAAACAGGCAGAGC
>Ga0306901_1000475_pt1 | contig 17228 bp, 12 predicted proteins | sample AntRauMFilla3767_FD_190431 | JGI IMG/M metagenome (GOLD analysis project Ga0306901, IMG submission 190431) | Saline lake microbial communities from Rauer Islands, Antarctica - Metagenome Filla 3 #767 (v2) (version 2) | ecosystem: Environmental > Aquatic > Non-marine Saline and Alkaline > Saline ... | reverse complement strand
CCAACCTCGCCAAATTTTTTTGGTGTCCCTACGACCGCCGATCGACGAGCTTCGAGACCTCGTGAGTCAGCCAGTCGGGCTTGTCGCCGCCGATCTGCGTTTGGCCGATTTGCCAGACGAGCGGATCGTTCTCGTCAGGGTTCTCGCCGAGTCCAGAGAGGAACGGGCCGGATGTCCTCGGGAACGTCTTTCGCCGGTTATACGCCGACGACTCGGCGCATACTTGGACGAACGGTGCTCCTCGGCCAGGATACCGCTCGTCGATCGAGACTTCGTCGCCCCATTCCTCGGTCGGCCAGCCGTCGAACCAGAGGTTATCCATCCGGAAGATGCGCGGCCGTCCTCGGGCCCAGGCTCCATGTCCCGGGTTTTGCGGGTCGAACCGAATCACGTAGTCGTGTCGATAGTCCTCGCCGCGCGAGGGGCGATGGGCGTCATCGTGTGACCCTTGCCAGTTGTTCGCCGGCCGGAGTAGCCCGTATCCCGATTCGACCGCGGTATTAGTGCCGCGCTCGATATGATGGCGACAGTCCGAGATATCGAAATACTTGATCTGCGTCCGTTCGTGCCACGGCCGAACGGTATTCAATTCCTCAGGAGTCCACACTGCACCCTCATCCCAGTCTTTCTGACCGACAGGCCCTGAACTAGAGATTCCGTACCCCGACCCCTTCGTGTGGCAGTTGTGCGCGTTCGTTGAGTAGACCGTCTCACCGATACCCGTACACTGCAACCCTACCTGGCCGAAGTAACTCACACGGTTGTTGAGCGCGAGTGGATACTCGCCAGCTAGTTCGAGACCGACCGATGCCACACCGGAATACGACTGAGGGTCCTTCTCGCCGCCGTGATAGCTCATGCTCACGAACGCCGAGTGTTTTCCGGAGAGCACTAACCCTGTGTTCGCCCACCGGTCAGGAGCTTCCTCTTGGGTGGCGAGACGCGTTCCGGGCGCACAGGAGAACGTTACGGCGTCAGTCGAGAACTCGCGAAGCCCTTTCTTATCGATCTGCGGAAAGTCGATGTCGTCGTCACCGCTTGTCCCACGGCCGTCGAAGAACACCGTGTGCCCAGGTTTGAGGTCCGAATTGTTGAGATCGGCAAAGCCCCGCCAGGTCTCGAAGACCCACTCGGCGTCGGCGGCGGTCGGCTGCAACTCTTCGCGAAGCCCCTGGGGCGAGTAGCCCATCGGGATGTCGGCGGACGTCCCGACCGCCGGATTGAGCGCGTCGTAGGCGACGTGGTTGACGCGAGTCCCGTCGACGAAGAAGCCGAAGGGAATGTCCTGCCACTCTAGCGCCCCATCCTTCTCGAAGATGCGAAACTCGCCGAGCGAGGGCGACGCGTAGATCGCGAGTAACGCACCGTTGAAGTAGTAGCCGTCGTGGCCTCCGGAGGCGATGCCGTCCGCGTGACCACCATACCCGCGATTATCGACTTGGTCGCCCGTCCCGGCAGCGACGATTTCGCCCGTCGTGACGAGATGGTATCTGACGTTGATGTTATCGGCGGCCTGGTCGGTGACTTCGAGGTAGTGGTCGTATTTGTCTAAGAGGCCGGGATCGGGGCCGTCGGCACCGTCAACAGGGACACGCGGCGGGCCGTCGTAGCCGCTGCCTCCGCTTCCGCCCCCCTCGCCACCACTACCACCACCACCACTACCGCTATCCGACCCGCCACCGCTATCGTCACTGCCCGTTTCTTGGCGAGGATCGGGTGTCTTCCGTGGGGGCTCCCAGTCCTCGCCAGCGAGCTGCCAACTAAGTTCATGGCCGTCGTTGACCCACGCGACCTCTCCGTAGAGCGTAAACGCATCGTCTCCGTTGGCAGGTACCGATCCGATGGCGTACTGGTGTCCGGTTTCCGTTCCGACGACCGCGTCGAACTCGTCCGCCTTGTCGGCCTTTTCGACCCTGCTCCCCGGAGTGAGAACGACCGTGTAGCTGATCGGCGTGGCGAACGCGCCACGTTCGTCTTCCGCCACCCACTCGGGGCCGTAGCAGTAGAGCCGCCGCCCTGCTGTTGGTTTCTCACTACCTCCTTCTTCGTCCGGTTCCGGTTCCGGTTCCGGTTCCGGTTCCGGTTCTGAGCCTTTATCTCCGAGCGTGGCTGGATCGACTTCTACGCCGTTAAGCGTCACCGTCACGCGCGCCGGATCGTCGATCTCGAAGGCGTCGATCTCGCCAGTAAACCGAAAGGCGTCGATACCGCCCCATACGTTTCCGAAGGCAGTGCGGCCCGAAACCGTGTCGTCGGGGTTGATCGTCGCACCCTTTCCTGAGATCTGTTCGAGTGTGCTGGTAACGGTGAATTCGTAGCCGATCCCGTGGTCGAGATCGTCGTCGCCATCGAGCCGAAGTTCATTGGTCGAACTGTTGGTACTATCGCTACCGTCGTTGATTTGTGGTTTGTCTGTTGGCATCGTACTCTCGAAAATCGCTGTTTCTGTATGGTGGTCTCGTCGCGCTTGCCCTGTATGGCACGCGTGAGTAGGTCCCCGTGTGGCTACAGTTTTATGATATTTCTGTTATATCATCGGTCCACATATTCATGAGCGACTGGGCTCCCCCTGCACCCCAGTCCCCGGCGGTTTGTGCCCACCACTCAATCGTCGCTACATCGGATATAGTTATCAGCGGGCAGTCAGTTGTCAAAACATCTACCCCTGTGTCCAATCGCTGAAATTTGACATCTGCCGTCCCTGCACCCCAGTCGAATACCGTCTCAACGCGAGTCCAGGTGTCATAAGCCCCCTCCTCTCCGAGGACTCGAGCATATCCGTTCAAGTCCTCGATCGCCCACTGTGGGTTATCTGTTCCTGTTGCCATGACGTAACTGCCGGTAGAATCATATATTCGAAATCCACCACCAGACTGTGACGATGTTTCTCGATAGTAATACTCGAATGATTTTATTCGACCAGGGTTATTAAAACTGATCACCCCACTCGGGGAAGTGGTCGCCTCGCCCGCATGTCCTGCAAACGACCCACTGTTCACAAAGTCAGAGACGACGGTAACGTTCGCATTGGTCGTTGTCCAATTGCTCAAATCACCCGTCTCGAAGTCGTCGATGACTGCCGCCTGTCGATTGATTATCCCGGCTGAAAGAAATGTCATGATACAGACCTCAGAGCTCCGATCGAAGGAGTTGCCATCCGACTGTTGGGGTACCGACAGCCGTGGTGTTTTCATCGAAGTGAAGTTGGTAATTCGTTCCCGACCCGTCGAGCGAGGCAGCGATATCAGCCGCGCCCGGATCGAACGATACCGAGTAGTGATCGGTGTCGGTCGCAACGCCGGTATCGACGACCGCACTCCCGGCCGAGAGCGTTGCCGACCCAGAGGTAGCGAGTGAGAACGCCTGTGTATTCGTATCAGTGTTCGTGTCTGTTGAGTCGATTGTGAGCGTTCCTGCCGCGTCATCGTACGTAACAGTGGTTGCCCCACTACCGACGAGGAGTGTGCCTACAACATCCTGGATTTCTTCGGAAGAAGTGGCCTGTTCGTCGATCTTCGTTTCGATCTGATTCTTCGGGAGCCCCTCGTCGCTGTCACGGTCAGCGAACGCTCGCGATTCTTTGACCCACGTCCGTCCTGTCGCTTTGTATGGGTAGTCTGCCATTTTTGAAATAACCTTCTTACTTCTTACTTTTCGATCCTGATCCAGTCGATGTCTGCATCGCCGTTATTGTTCGCCCGAAGGCCGACTTTTCCACTTCCTGTCTCGTGCGTCCTGCCTTTGTTCCGCGAATCGAGCGTGCGGCCGTCGTATTCGAAGAAGAAATGACCGTTCGATTGCCACGGAATCCGACCGGTCAGCGTCTGTCCTTGGACGACGTCATAGCTTACTTCGTGTTCGATGAATCGCGTTCCGCCATCGCGGACACCGACCGCGAGGGTCTTATCCGAACCATTGTAGCCGACGTAGTTGTACCGGTCGTAGTTCTGGAAACCGAACCAGAACTCGTAATTCACGTCGTCGTTGTGGATCGTCCAGTCGAACGCGACCGTATCGCCCGCTCCAGGGAACCGATCGACAGGACTCTGGAGGACGCCATCGTGACCCGCTGGATTGTTCTGGGACTGTCCGATAAAGTTGAGCGCGCGGGAGCCGTCCGTCGCGTTCCTAGTAGTGACATCCCACGTCACCGTCGAAATATCCCACGGCGAGAGGTCGGCCCGCCCGCCCTCGAAGGATTCGACGAGCGTCGTCGTCTCCGTATCGGCCGACACCTTCGCGGAATCGACCGCCGCGTCGGGAGTATTCCGGCGGATCGTGTAGTCATACGTCCGATCTTCGGTGACTGACTGGTCGGTGTAGCCTTCTCTGTCGGCCCCTATCTGGTCGACAATAGTGCCGTTTCGGAGAATCTCGTGATTGCCCGCCGGGTTGTTATCGGCCTTCGTCCATAAGAGGTCGACCTTCGGTACCGATCCGTCGCCCGTGGCGGCTACGTTCGTGGACGCGTGGAGGGCGGTGACAGCACTCGCTTCGTTCGACAGCTGCGAACTGTTCGAATTCGAGGCTCGGAAGTGGTAGCGCTGCCCTTCGCGCAACCCTGACGCCCGATAGGCTGTGTTTTCGTCACCGTGTCTCACGCGACTGTAGTCGTTTATGGCCGCCCCAGCATCGATCGACTGATAGAAGTCGGTGAACGGCCCGACCGCGTTACACGTCACGAGGAGAGTCCGGAAGTCGCGGTCAGTAACGGATAGTGACTGTGGGCGCGTGTTGGCCGTCTGCTGGCCGCTGCCGTACTCTAGTTCGTCGACCCACAGTACAACAGCAGTGTCGTCGCCCCAGAACCCGACGTTGTACCCCCAGACTTCGGCCGTTGCGATGTCGACGCCATGCCTCAGAAAGTACGTGCCCTCGTGCTCGACACCGTCGGAAACGGATTCGAACGCTACAACAGCCTCCTCCGTCTGCCAGTCGAACATGATGGTCACGACGACCCAGTGGTCGTAGCCATTGTTTGGGTCGGAAACGACGCGAGCGCCATCGGCATCATCGACGATCCACTGTGGATTGTCGGTCCCGAACCCGATCTCGTAGTCGCCGTTGGAGTTGCGAAACCGGAGGCCGCCGCCGGTCGACTCCATAGTCTCGTTGAACGCGACGGTCAGCCACGAGAACCGTTCGGCGGTATCGAAGGCGTATGCGGCTTGTGGATGGCTGATCTGCGGGTCGGCCGTGAACGCCGATCCCGCGCCGCGATACGCCCGGTCGATCGCAGGGGCGAGCGCGCCCTGCGTGGGAGCGTGCCATCGTGGTTCGAGACCATCGTCGAAGTCGTCAACGACAACCTGGCTCACGGGACGTAAGACACGGACCCGATGGACGCGAAACGCCGTGTCAGGTTCTACGTAGAACCCGGTACGGCCGCTATCCCAGCGACCACCTGTGCTCGTATCAGGTGCGGTGATGAAGTTCGCGATCGCCTCTCCTCGCTCGACGTCAACCGTCACGATTTCGAAGACACGGTCGTCACGCCACTGGATCGTCGTTCGATACCTGGCATTTGTGCGATACGGGCTTGTGACTGATTCGGTAGCGAGGGTGCCGCCACTGCCGTCGGCCGCATCGACGGTGAACCGAACTTCGCCATCAGCAAGCCGGAATGAAACCTGGTACCGATCGTCGAAGCCGGTCGTTTGCGCGCCGAAGAAAAAGTAAAACCCCGTCGAACTCACATCGGGGCCGGTCTCCCATTCGACAGTGATCGTATCGCCGCGCTGTGGGACGGCGAGCGGGCCGCCGTCTCCGGGCAACCGCGAGACGAGCAACCCCCCCGAGTTCGTTCCGGGACCATCGCCGACGAGCGTATCTGAAGTGTCGTCAACCGACCACGGTTCGTCGACCCGCTCGTACTCGAAGAGGCCGCCGTCGGAGTAGTCGCCGACGACGTACGAGACACTGCCTCTCGGATCGAAAAACGACCCGTCGGTATACGCGAATCCAGAAAGCACCCCCGTCACGGCCCAACGACCTCGATATGCCCGTCGATCGAGAGCCCGAGTGCGATGCCAGTACCCGGTTCCTGGTCGCCGTTATCGACGATGACGCCGATGTGCTGTGGCCCGCCAGACGTGTTCGTGTAATGTGGCAGTTGTGCGAGTGCGGTGTCGGGTGCGAACGGGTCGATGGATCTCTCCTCGGCGTTCGTACTCGGATCACTGTTCAAAAGATTTGTCCCAGCGCTCGGCCCTTGATCGCCAACGCGGTTGACTCCGCCCAGCCCGTCGAACACAGCGAACTCGGTGATGAGTGTGGCCGGAGGGGTCTGTCCGTCGGATTCCGCGACGCGAAGGTGGTAGACGGCGAGTGACGCACCGTTCGGAACGCTGTCTCGGAGTGCGATCGTGCTCGACTCTCCCGCACCGATCCCTCCACCGGGGTCGACATCTACTGTATCGATCTCTCGACGCCGACTCTCGACCGCGATCGTGTCTTGGTGGGCGGTCGGTGACTGTATATGGCCGGCGAGGTCCTGTTCGATCGGGACCGTGGCACTGTTGAGGTCTACCAGGCGCGTGACGTGCTTCGAGCCGGTGGGCTCGCCGAGGTTGATAATCTTCTTGTTGTTCCAGTCCTTGTCCGCGTCGATCGTGAGCTGCGAGACTGTCGATATTCCCTCGCCGAACGGACCATCCCACTCCGTCCCTGTATAGGAGTATTTTCCTTTGACCCAGTTGCCGCTCGGATCATTTCCAGTGGTTCGCGCCTCAGCACCCTCGCCAAGGTATTCGGCGGGGTAGTTTGCGAGATCGTCGTAGATAGCAACACTGGACGCCGCCGTAGGCCTGACGGCCGCCGGTTCTATGGCTTCACCGACGATCGCTTCGAGCGTCTTCGCCGTGTTCCAGGCCCCCTTGACGATCGCCGGAAGCGTCTCGAATAGCGTCCACGAGACGTCGAGATCGTTGCCCGCTCCAGGAAGCGTGGCGGACTCCCACGTGAGAACGTAGGTTAGATCGGTCTCGTTTCGCGCAGCGACATACGTCCGGATAGGTTCGTCAGACACCGACCACTCGTGGTCGATGCCTACCTGGCCGGCGGCTTCGCCGAACGCGCCGGAGAACTGCGTTCCCTGCCCCGTAAACGCACCGGTGATCGTCACCGGAACGGACTGTTGATCGCCGGGCAGCGTGAGCGCCGAGCGCCCCGTGTCAGTCGATGCTGCGACAACGGGTGCTTCCTGTTGGGCAGGATCTCTCCAACCGTCTTCGTAGAGGGCCTGGCCGACAGCCGCTTTCCCCGATGCGAGGTCGGAGGCATCCTCCGCTCGCACAGCATCGATAAATCCCTGTGTCCCAGGGCCGGAGTGGTGGTCGGACGCCCCCAATCCAGTGAGGTCTTGATGAGAGCCCGAAAAATGGGCAGGGGCGACGATCGAGAGGATCTCCGCGTCGGTTGGAATCGATTCACTCGTCGCGAGCGTTGTATTCTTCGTGACCGTCGTCCCGCTCGGGAGTGTGAGTGTCTTTCCCGCTTCAACCTCGTGGCCGTAGACGTCCTTGACGCGGACCTGTGACTTTCGACGCCGGTCGTCGATGTGTTCGGATCGGAGTTTGAGCGCCGATTCCGGCACACAGACCTCGTGTAGGACTATTGGCGGGCCACTCAGACTACTGTCGAGCGCTTCGAGATCGTAGAGATCGGGCGGGGCCGGCCGGTGAGTGTCGAAATAGCCTCCTTCAGCAGGGTCTGCCACACGACTGTCTTCGAGTCCGGGCTCGAACGGCTCTGCGACCCCTCCATAAACTTCGATCACCCCGCTCGGCGAAACGCAAATGAGGAGTTTTCGTTCTTCGTCGGCTGCTTTCTCGCCGACGTACCACGCTTCGAGCGAGCGGGTTGCCACGCCGATCTGATGGATTTCTCCGCCGGTGAAGATTGTGACAGGGTCGATAACGAGCTGGAAGTCGTCATCGACACCGACGCTCGCCCCACCACCGGACACCCATCCGTAGCCGTGCGTGAGTGTGTCGACGAGTGAGTTTTCGTCGATCGCGTGATTCGCGTCCCGGTCGTCGCGGCGGAATCCTTCGGGCGTCGGGTCGGGGGCCACTACTCAACCACCTCCACGGACCCGTCAGGGAATAGTGGCGGTGCGTAGGTGTTTCGGCCATAGACAGCCGCTTTCCCAGTCAGATCTGGCCCGTCGTCGCGAAAGAGACGGATATGATTGAGGTCTGTTTGATCCTTTAGGAACGTGCCGTGACTGAATGAATTGTCGATATCGGGGCTAACAGCGTGCATCGTTCGTGCCATTACGGGGTAGTTCTTCGGCGTTTGACTGGCCGCATTCGGGACTGTGAGTGTATATTCAGATACTGAAACTTCCTGGCCGGGTGCGCGGGCGATACGCCAGTAGTCCGACGGTGCCGAGTAGTAGACTGAGAACTCTGGCTGGCGAACCGACCCTATTTCGTCTTCTTCGGTGAGATTTCCATAAAAGTCGTAGTCGTAGTGGGCGTCGACGTAGCGGTCGCTACTTTCTCTGTTCAACCGGAAGTCGAGCGAGTTCCCCCGTCCGTCAGGGCCGTGATTTTCGGTCTGAATCCGGAGCGTCACCTGATTGTAGTTGTTCGGGATATCGAGACGGAAGTCGAACTTCTTGTTCGGGTTGCGATGCTCGTAGTACGCGATCCGCGCCCCCCGGCCAGTCACGCCCGACGCCGCACGCTCGATGATCTCGTCGACATCATACCGATCGCCTTTGTACGTGAGGTAGCGGGACTCGGTCGAGCTATCGGAGTGTTCGGCGTTCTCGGCCTCGCCAGCCATATCGGCGTAGTCGGCTTCGGTCGCCCACTCAGCGATCCGGGCGATCTTCGCGAAGTGGACTTCCCCGCCCGGTGGGTTCGCGTCGTTGCGGTGGTAGAAGGTGTTCTCGTTGTTCAAGACCGCACCGACCGTCAGCGGTGGACCGTATGTGACCGTACCATCCTGCCACGTCACCGTGTTGTTGACCGCGAAATCGTCAGTTTCGAGATCTTCGTATTGGGCGTCCGGGTAGCGGTTGAATGGCGTGACCTGGGGCGGGTCGTCTGACTGTTGTTGTTGGGGTCTGACCTCGGCAATCTTTAGATAGTCCGAATACACCTGGCCCGTGGTTGGATCGGTAGACGTCGGTGGCGTATCCGCTAGATCGTCGGCGTCGGTAACGTGAATCTCGCGCGTGCCATCACCCTCGTCGAAGAGGTTGCACCACACCCACACTTCGTTCGTTCCGACCGTCGTGAGTGAGACGGTGTTCTGAACCGGCACCTGCGCGCAGAGCATGACGAGTTTGAGGGTGGCCGATCCGTCCGGTTTCGGACTCGGTGCGAACATCTCCGGTAAGAGCCGATAGGCAACTCCTTCGGAGATGTCGATCGTCCCGTTCACGCCTTCGGATGGTGTGACGTTGTTGATCGCCAGACCCGACGCCGCGTAATCCGCGATGTTCGCGTGTCCTGCGAGCGCGCCGATGTACTGTGCCGAGTCTAGTTCTCCTGTTTGGATATAAAGTTGGTCTTCCATTTTTGGCGGGGTGAAGTGGTCTTCGAGGAAACTACGCGCTCGTCGCGTTTAGATAGCGGAAGTCGAGCGCAATACCGATCTTCGTACTCGACGGGAGGGTACCTTGTTCGTCGGGCGGACCACCCTCCGGGCCGAGCGGGACGGCCGGGCCGTAGTGGTAGGCAACGATAATTTCGTCGAGCGGGACGCCGTCGGGATCGGTTATCCCGTCAGGGTTCGTAACGATGAGTGCTCGCTCGGTGATGGGTGTCCCGAAGGGCAGGAGTTGGCCGTGGGGAAAGTCGATCCCTATCCGCGTGACGGTCGGCTCCGCTTCGACACGCTCGTGGTAGATGTTTTGGTTGGGCATCGAGCGTCGAAACACCTCTTCAGTGAGTTGGTTGGCCTCTGGCGTCAATTCCTGTGTCGGTATGGGTTGGTCGCCCGTCCCGACCGCCACAGTATCGGCGTTGCCGACCGTCAACTGTTCTGCCTCGGAGACGATGCCGTAGAACGCCCCCGAGAAATACCTCTCGCCGTACTTGGTAAATGCCATGTTGCTATATCAATCGATTTGGCCGTGGTGCCGACAGCGCCGGTGTTCTGTGACTTGTTCTCCCTGCTATTCGCCGCCGAAGTCACCCCTCGACGAAGCCACCCCTCGCCGAATCACCCCGGTGGCGCGTCGGACTCTCCAAACGCGTCGTCGCCTTCGAACGATTCCTGGCCTTCCAGCCGCCCGTAGTAGGTGTGGTCGGTGTGAGCGCTCGTTTCGACTTCCATTACGGACCCGCTCGCGACCGTCTCAGTGTGTGGGCGTGTATCCAGTTCAATATGATTCTCCTCCGAGACGAACTCCAGCCCACGCATTTCGACCACGAGGGCGTCGGCGTACTCGGCTAACTCACGAACGAGTCCGCCAGGATGAGACGCCCAAGCGTGGTCGTGGACCGTGACGTCGTACTGTAGCGTTTCGGGATAGCTAGTAAGTTGGATCGCACCCCCGTCGCCGTGTTTCTCCGAGTCGTAGTGCGGGTCATACGGATGTGGCGCGTCCTGGGTGAGGAGCCCGCTCGCGATCGCCGCCCGGATGTCTTGGGCGCGCCCCTCACCGGAGTACGCGACCGGGAGCCCTTCGAGGTAACGTCGATACGTTTCTTCGCCCCGTCCTCGGTGCTTCCCGAGTGTTTTGTAGCGTGTGCCCCATTCGGTGAGGTGTTCGTCCTCGGCGTGGCCGATAAACTTCTGGTTCTTATCGGCCTCTGCCTCTTTAGATACCTGATCCCACGTCTGTTGAGCGCCGCGAACGATAACGCCGAGATAGTGGCGCGACGGATCGAGAGCGTCTTGAAGCGGTGGGAGGGCCTTTGCGAGTTCGTCGGCGACCGTTTTACGGAGTGGTGGGTTGGTACTACTGCTGGTACTACTGTTGGTGCTACCCTCTCCTATCTCGGTATCGGAACTCGTAGACGACGATTCGGACACGGCTACCGCTCACCCACAGAGAACGTAACGCCACCACTCACGATCTTATCGTAGGGGCCGATCTCGGCCTCGATATCGGTTCCGGGCGGAACCGTCGTGCCGGTGGCTTGGTCAGTGACAGACAGGTCGTCGATGTCGCCGATATCCTCGAAGTCGGCATTCATAATCGTCGCCGTCAGTCGTTGGATCGACAGCCCCTCGCCGATACCGAACTCCGAGAGGAATCGGATAGTTGCGTTCTCGGCCCGCTCGACAGCAATATCTGCCGTCGTGGACTCTTTGGTGGGCCGGAGTGTTGCTTCGACAGCAAGCGGGTGCCGAGTGGGTGCCTTCACGTTTATTTCGAGCGGGAACGCCCAGTCGTCGGCCAGAGCTTGGACGTCTGCGGTCGGTGGTCCGCCATCCACGTAGAAGTCGGCGTAGGGATACGCCCGCTCGCTGTCCGGGTCGGCCGGGTCGCGATAGGGTACTATGGCGAGATCGTCGGTATCGATGCTGTATTCCTCCCGATACGTGTGATAGACCTTTGCGACGAAGGCCTGTTCCGTGACTCCGTCGGCGTTGTATTCGAGCGTCCGTCGGGCACGTTCGCGGAGTTCGGGGTCCGTCTCAGCGGCTTCCCCGCCGGTGACTGGGTTGTTGTTTAGTACCCCTTCGATGTCGCCCGTTGGTGCTCGCTGGGCAGGGACGTGGTCAATCGCCCCGGCGACGACATTCCACGCGATCCCTCCTGAGACACCCCGGATCGGGACGGTGACTGCCGACTCGCCGACGGCCGGTTGGTGGTCTCCGATCGCCTCGTAGCGGAGCGGTTCGCTTCCAGTGTCCGTCGTGACGCTTTGCCCGCCGCTCCCGCCACCTGTTTCGAACAATGTCCCGTCCGCAACAGTAATACTGTCGTTCCGGACGAATACACGCACTTCGCCGGTCGCTCTCGTGGCTGGGATTCGCGTCTTACCCTGTCCTCTCGCCCACTCCTCTAAGTCAGCCGAATAGACGTACTGATTGTAACGCCCGACATCAAACGTCTCGGGATCGACCTCGCGAAAGGTATCGCCGAGACCCGGGACGTCGTCCTGGGTAAGTGGTTTGCCCGTCCACTCTGCAAAACCGGCGAGTTTTGACGCGAATATTTGATAGTAGAGTTCTTCAGCGATACCCGCCTGTCCGAGTCGAAAGAGAGCGTATTCGAGGTCCGGGACGGGCGTGGCCGACCACCCCAGAATGGGGCGTTTATCGTCCGGTAAGCGTGAAGACGCTGCCGTAATTCGCCGCTTAATCGTCTCGAAGATATCGTCGGCTGATCGGAGTGACATTTTTATTGAGGTGGGGAGAAGGGCGAACGCATTGGATCGAAGACGGACCTCGCAGGACACGCTCTCTGTACCGACAGTTAGGGAAGCGCCGCGCCGGCACCGGCCGCCCCGCTCGCGAGCGGGATCGGTATCTCTTGGGTGTGGCGTGTGTCGTCGATGGCAGTGAACGTCATGTCTACGACGACCGCGTTCGTATCGTCGCGGGCGCGAAACACACGGAGGTAGTCAACGCGTTTGACCCGGTCTTCGGACTCGGCGACTCGCACGACTTTCGACCGGAAATCCGAGATGTCTTCGACGGACGCGAGTGTTCCTAACAGCCGGTCGGCGAGCGTCGCGAGTTTGAGTGCGAAGTCGCCGCTGAAGTGTTCGAGCCCGTCCGACCGCCGTAGCGACCCGGTTTGAGGATCGACACTCAGGTCGAATGTCGCGCCCGGATCGGCGTTGCTATTCAGTGCGAAGCCTGCGCCGAACACGAGCGCTTCGTCTACCGTATCCAAACCATCTTCGGGCCGGCCTCGGTCGTCTCGTCGTGGCGGTGTCGGTGGCTGTCGGCCACCGTAGCTAAACCCGCCGTATTGTCCTCGTGCCATCAGTAATCACTCGTTTGTCGCATTAACGTCCACCCGACGAGGACACATTCCCCGAAGTGCCGCCTGGATCGTCACGCCGTCGGCATCGGCAGGTACTCTAGTCCCCGGCCGGGCGATACAGCCACGAAATGTTCCCTGCCGGCCAGTCACGACGAACGCGACTCCGGATTGAGCAGCCCCATCGACACTAGTTTGGCGGACCGTCACGTCGTAAGCTGTCTCGGAGCCTGCATCGACTATTTCCGGTGCGTCGGCGCGAAAGCCTGCCACCTCATCTACGGCTACGAGAAGGTCGCATCGTTCCACAGTCGGGCCACCAGCATCCGAACCGACGACCACCGCTCCACGTGCGATCGGCGATCCGGCCCCTCCGTTCGCGCTCGTCTCGTCTGTCTCGCCAGCCACCGAATCAACCGCAACCCTGCTGTCGCGGATCGTGCCCGTTCGAGTTGTAGGATCTGTCGTGGAGAGCGTTGCGGAGCGGGCGAACGCGACGCCAGCAACCTCGGAGTACGCACTCGAATCGATGCCCGAAACGACCCGGCCGACGGCGTCGGTGCGTGACTGGTCTAGCCCTTCGAAATCGATGTCGACTGTCGCGTTTCTGATCTCGTGGTCCGACCCTGTCAGCCGAACTTGTGCGCCATTATTATTACGATAGTCTCCGCCAGAGATTGTGACGACGTTCTCCGAACTAGCCACGTCGATCCCGTGGCCAGAACACTCTGCAATCTCGCAGTCGGTGATTTTAACATGACCCTGGTTCGACGACCCGATCAGAAGGCCCGCACGGCCGTACTGGGGCACTTCGGAATCTGTCCGACGGGCGAAGTGGTTGGTGGGCCACCACGCACCGTGTGGCATCGATAGGTGGTCGATGTCGAGTGTCGACCGTCGAGTGCCAGACACGTCGAATGTCGCGCCAGTCGCGACAGCGGTGTCGTCTCGGTCGAGGACACGGCAATCTCGGATGAGGAGCGAGTCAGAGCAGCGAAAGCGGAGTTGTGGCCCCGCCTTGTACCCGTTCCTGTCGATGTCGATCCCGTCGAACGTGACCTCGCGGGCGGCGATGTCGAGCCACACGTCAGAGAACCCCTGGGGCGCGACGAAGCGTGGCCGGCTCAGATGCTCGGCGGGTGTTCCCTCGGTTTCGGGCGGCGCGACTCCCTCGTCCGCCGCGACGAAGTGGACTTCGGCAGGGCCGCTCGCGTCGGTGGCGATATCACGACCGACCGGGTGACGCCGTCCCGAAAACGCGTATATCCCCGGTGGGACGCGTATCGCGACCGAGTGAGTAAAGCCAGGAATAGACGCGAGGGCGTTGTCGCTGTCTGTCTCACCAGTCGGATCGGCGTCGAGATCATCAACGATGTCGACGACGATATCTACGTTGTCAAGCGAACCCGACTCCTCCGGGTCGTCGAGAGCCCCGGTAGAACTCGTGGACACGGCTACGCCACCTGCCTACCGAACGACTGGGTGGTTGTCTCGCCGCCCGTCCGTGCCCCGGCGTTCGGTGCGCTTTGCTGGCCGAACACGTTGCTCTGGTCGAAAATCATATTGACGAACGACTCTGGGTTGGCAGCCGTGTTGCTGTACTTGTTTTTCTGGCCGAGCTTTATCTCGCCCGTCTGTTGCACCGCATAGTCTCGATCTGATGTATAGAAAAGATTATTTGTGAACTCCGCCGTCTCGCGGGGACGTCCTCGAATGCGAATGCACTGGGCCTTTCCGGGAACGGTAAAAGTGTTGTACCTCACAATCAATTTCCCGCCGGCTGGATCTGGGCCATGTTGATCGAGCGCGTGGTTATAATATGCTGGCGCGAAGATATTATCTATAACTTCGTACCCGGCATTCGAGGGATTCGCGGCTATGCTGTGGCGGTTGTTGGCGAAGTAGTTTTTGACGATGAGGGTCCGGCCGCTCGATGGGCTAGATGCCACCCCATATCCTTGTGACGCGCCAGGGTTGTCGTGAATATACGAATAGGCCACTGTGCCAGGACCATCGCCGCGCATGGCGAATGCAACCGCCTCCCATCCGTATGCCTCACAGTTGTCGATGGTGAGCGCGGTGCCGCCCCGGTGTTCGACACCGACCGGGTGGTGGTCATTGCTGCCGGCTTCGCCGTTCCACGTCGTATCAGGCCCCTCGAATCGGAGACCAGTTATTCGACACCCGGAGGCTTTCACACGGATCGGACGGCCTTCGGGACCGCCCGCGACGATCGTCGGGCCGAGAGCCCCCGATCCACCGTCAGTGATGAGTGACGCCGTCGTCGTTGCGCCGCGATTCCCGGCGATAGTGACGTTATCGCTCGTGAGTGACGCACGGTCGAACTGGTAGTTACCTCCTTCGAGAAAGATCGTTTCGCCCGAGCTAGCGTTGCCGATTGCACGAGCAGCTGCCGGGCCATCGTCCGCCGGAACAACCGTGTCGGCGTCGGTGGCTGAAAGGATGTCGGTGTAACCCGCACCGCCACCGATGTCGCCCGCGCCAGCAGGGACCGGGCCGCTACCGCCACCCGTCGTGAACCCACCGTCAATAGCGTTCGGATCGATGGCCGAAATCGCAGCCGAATATTCGACGACCTCGCACTCTGCGGGGGCGAACCCCCCTTGAACTGTGGTCGGAGTCGTGCCGTCGTCCGTCGGCGGCGATCCTGGCGGAACGATTGTACCCTCGGCTGTTGACGTCCCGTTCTCCGCTTCGGCAGCAGACATCGGGACGCCCGTCGGCGGTCGGAGATCGAGTGCGAGAGTGTAGTACTGCTCTTCGGCAGGGTCGTAGACCTGCTGGTAAACGAGTTGGTCGTTCGGGTCGTCGCTATCAGCATCGTCGAGTGCGACGACTTCGACACCGCTCACATCTGACGACGCGGTGCTAACTGTGTCTTGTAACCATCCGTCGCCGGTGATGGAGCCGTTCGTCGAGAGGGTCGGCGCACCGCCGTCGTAGGACGAGTTATTGACGACAGCCGTCGATCCCTTCCGGTCGCCCCATACGCCGGTCGACACCTGCATAACTGTCCCGCCGACACGGGCGCGGACGTTCTCCCAACCCGTGCGTTCGGTGTAACTCCAACACGCCCTGTCTGACGACCCACCCGCGGCCGTGTCGTCGATGACACAGCCCCGACACGTCGAACCGGTAGTGCCAAGACGAAAGACGGCGCTGACACAGTTGCCACCGTAGGAGTTTTCTATCCGGACGGTGCCACCTCCACCAGGAATTTTGTTCGGCCACGACTGGCCGTTTCCAGGAGCCGAGGCATAGACTCCGTTGTCGAGATATCCTTGGACGTTTACCTCACTAAGGATGAGGTCGCCCGCGTGACCTGCTTGGACGAAGATGAATGCATGAGGGTCGCCACCGGTGTTCGCATCGCCGTCGCCGCCGTAAACGTGGCGGATCGTCGCTGACTGGCCCTCTTCACACCGCACAACCCAGTCAGAATTGGTTGGTTTTCCACCGTCGAAACCGACGTTTTCGACCCTCCCCCCTCGCTGAACGATGTGATATTCGCCCGCTATGGTGACGTTTTCGAGCGGGGACGAGGGCGTGACGTCGATCCGGCCTGGGTCAATGAGGGTGTTCGTCGCGGACACTTACACCACCGTCCCTTGTGCGTCGACCCAGTCTGTCCCATTGAACCAAATCGGCTTGTTTAGATCGGTATCGAAATACTGGATAACGCCTTGTTGAGACGTGGGGCGGTCGGCCGTCGGGCCGGAGGGAATCGTCGCGTCAGTGAGCGTGGCACCGTTGAATCGGACCTCGCCCACCTGTCCGTTGAACTCGACTTCGTTCCAGGTGATGGGGTCGCCGGCCGTTCCGGGAGGGGCGGTTTGGAGCGTGATTGACCCCTCATTAATATCGACAGCCATAGCTGGTTCGTTGCCGACGGCGTAGCGCCACGTCGAAGTAGACGTATCGTAAATACAGTTCCAGCCCTGATTCACCCGCCCGTGACCGCCTGTCACAGAGAGCGCGAAGCCTCCTAGACTCGACGACCACCGTTCGCGTTGACCATCGCCGCGCGGGGTCGTAGAATCGGAATCGTCGCTCCCCGTGTGGGTGAGGACACCGCCCATTTCGTCGTCCGTATCGGAGCGAAGATATTGGCTCGCCGTGTTGCCACCGAGCGCGTCGGCATCGTCAACAGTACCTGTTTCGTCGGCGTCGTACGTTTGATTTGTTCCTCGAAGCCCACCAGGGAAGAGTGCGAAGTCCTCTGCCGGTGGGTAAAAGACGCGGATGTCGTCGGCACCTTGTGGGCCCCGCAAGAGGAGTGCGCCGTCGTCGCGCCACCACTGTTCCC
>Ga0306901_1000471_pt1 | contig 17305 bp, 21 predicted proteins | sample AntRauMFilla3767_FD_190431 | JGI IMG/M metagenome (GOLD analysis project Ga0306901, IMG submission 190431) | Saline lake microbial communities from Rauer Islands, Antarctica - Metagenome Filla 3 #767 (v2) (version 2) | ecosystem: Environmental > Aquatic > Non-marine Saline and Alkaline > Saline ... | reverse complement strand
TGGACCGGAGAAGCCGCGGACGCACAGGGCCGAGAAACGAAGTGGACCGGGATCGACTGGGTCGAGGAGCATCCGGACGAGCTCCGGCTCCACACCGAGGAGGGCGATCACCCGGTCGTGGTCGATCGGGACTACGTCATCGCCTTCAACCGAACGGAGTGATCCTGAATGCGTGATGCCGCGTCCGGACGGGAGGTCCCAGAAGAGGCAGCCCTGGCGCCCTCGCAGGACGACGAGGCCTCCCCCCAGGCCCGCGACGAGCGCGCGACGGTCGTCGGTCGGAAGGAGCACACCGAGGAGCCGTCGTACGAGGACGTCACCGACTGGGTGAACTGCTACGAGTCGAACCCCCTGGTCCGCGTCCCGGTCCAGAACTTCGCCTCGGACGTCACCGAGCCCGGCGTCGCGGTCGCCGTCTACACCGACGACGAGTCGATGCCGACGGTCCCCCAGGACTACCGCGACGACACGTACGCCGGGATGGACCTCGACGACGCGCTCGAGGCCTGGCTCTCGGACTGCTACATCGACGGCTGGGACTTCGACGCCGACGTCGTCGACCTCCTGGACGCCGTCGTGAAGGACCGGCGCGGCCGCCGGGGCACCGCCATCGTCGAGCACGCCTACGACGACCCGAAGAAGCGCGAGCGCGTCCTGGGCCTCCGCCCCATCAAGGTGGAGACGGTCACGGCGTACACGCGCTCCGGGAAGGGCATCGTCCTCCGACCCGACGACGAGGTCAACGAGTTCGAGAGCGTCGCCGTCCAGGACCTCGACGACTCCCGGGACGAGGCGCCGGAGACGCCGGCCGGGAAGACCGCGGCCATCGCTCAGTACGACGACATCTTCGGGACGAGCGAGCGGGACGAGATCCCGTTCGCCCTCGACGACATCACGGTCAGCGCCTACGACCCCGACACGGGCAGCCTGTTCGGCCAGCCCGACACGGCGACGGTCGTCGACCGCGCCGAGGCCGTGCGCAAGAAGCTCGAGCGCGTCGACCAGGCCGTCCTGAACGCGGCCTTCTCGAACATCATCGCCGCCGTCGACACCGACGAGGAGAAGATCGTCAAGAAGGTCCGCGACAACCTCGACCCGAACGACCCGGAGATCGTCTCCGCGACGAACGCGCCGGTCGAGCTGACCGAGGTGAACGGCCAGGTCCCCGACGCCGTCGACACGATCCAGCAGGAGATCGAGTTCGTCCTGGCCGCGATGCCGACGCCGCTGTACCGCGTCGGGTTCGCCGCCGACATCAACCGCGACATCACGAGCGAGCAGCAGGAAGACTACGCCGACGCGCTGCGCCGCGAGCGCCGGCGCCTCGAGGCCGACTTCAAGAAGGTCCTCCGGCTGAAGGCGACGGAGTTCCTCGAGGGCAACGCCCACGCCGAGGGCGGCATCGACGTCGACGTCGGGATGGAGATCCGGCCGGACGACGCGACCAGCCCGCTCCAGGACGACGAGTTCGACGCCGGCGAGTTCAGCACGCTGATGGACGGCCTCGCGACGGCCGCGGGCCCGAAGGGCGGCGCCGACACGATCGTCCCGAAGCGCGTCATCCTCGAGACGTTCCTCGACATGGACCCGGACGAGATCCTCGACGAGGAGGGCACCGCCGACCTGGCCGCGCTCGACGAGTCCGACCCCCGCGTTCGCGACGCCTTCGAGCGCGCGATGGGCGCCGGCGGGATGCCCGCCGAGCTCGCGAACCAGTACGAGCCGGGCAAGGACATCGTCGACACGCCCGAGGGGAAGGGCCTGGTCGTCGAGGTCCTCACCGAGACGAAGACGATCGACGAGGACGCCGAGGGGGTCCCCGACGAGATCGAGGCGAGCGCCGACTCCCCGACGTACGTGGTCACGCTCGCGGAGACGTCGGGCCCGCCCATCGGCTTCTTCAAGGCCAGCGACCTCGAGGCCACGGAGGTCAACGCCGACGTCGAGCCGGTGGACAGCCTCGACGAGGAGGAGGCGGCCGCCATCGCGAACGGCGAGTGCCCGACCGGCGAGGACGCCGAGCTCGCGGGCGGGAGCTGGTCGCCGCCCGAGTCCTGGCGGAAGGCCGACGTCCCGGCGCGCCTCATCGCTCTCGACGCCTTCCAGTCGATGGGCGGGGACTTCGACGGCTGCGAGCGCGAGATGCGGGGCTCGGTCCGGACGCCCCAGCAGTTCTGCGGGGCGTTCATGGACTACGTGTTCGGGGGCTACGACTACTGGCGGGGCGACTCGTTCCTCCCGGGTGACTGACCATGTCGGACCCAGCTGACGACCTCCGAGACGAGTTCGTTCGCGACATCCGGCGCCGGTTCCGACGGATCCGCGGCGAGATCCGCGAGTGGGCCGGCTACGAGTACGACGTCTTCGGGCTCACCGATGATGGCCCTCGGCTGCCGGAGGACCTGCCTGACGACGCGCCCGACGTCTACCGGTTCACCACGGACCGGCGGAAGACGTCGGCGTTCCTGGACTGGCTGCGCCGGCGGCTCGACGACGAGCTGCTCGAGCCGCTGCGGACCAACCAGGTCGAGAACGGCGAGCACTGGACGGCCGAGTACATCCGCGCCGCCTACGACCGGGCCTGGCGCGATGCTCGCAGCCGGCTCCGAACGCAGGGCGTGAGCGTGGGTTCGCTCCCGGGCGACGACGACACCGAGCTGATCGACGCGCTGTTCGACATGCCGGCGCCGCGGGAGGGCCTCCGGACGCTGTTCACGCGGACCTACCGAAACCTCCAGGACATCGGCGCCGACACCGCCGAGCCGGTCCGGGAGACGCTGCTGACCGGGTTCGAGGAGGGCTGGAACCCGCGGAAGATGGCCACGGAGCTCACGAAGGAGGTCCGCACCATCCAGCACACGCAGGCGGAGGTCCTGGCGCGGACGGAGACGATGAACGCCTACACGGAGGCCAGCCTCGACCGCTACGAGCGGGCGGGCGTCGACGCCGTCCAGCACGGCGAGTGGTCGACCGCGCTCGACACGCGGGTCTGCCCGATCTGCAAGCAGCTCGACGGCCGGGAGATCCCGATCGGCGAGATGCGGACCGGGACGTTCGTCTTCGAGCCCGGCCCCGACGATCCGGACCACCTGGCGGGAGAGTACCCGCTGCGCCCGCCAGCCCACCCACAGGGGCGATGTACGGTGCTCCCGGTGCTGTAGGGGACTCCTGACTTCAGAACCATGTCCACGCAAACCCAATCCACGTTCACGAGTCGTACCGCCGGCCTCGCCGAGACGGAGGCCGATGACACCCACGTCATCAACGGCGTCGCCATCGGCGCCGGAGACGTCACCCACGGCCTCACCCGGAAGTCGAAGGTGTGGCAGCCGGACGAGCTCCGCGCTGCCGCGTCGACGCTCGAGGGCGCCGAGATCAAAGCCCTCCACTCCGACGCCGTCGTCGGCGAGGTCACGAAAGCCGGCTTCGAGCCCGGGGTCGGCGTCCTCTACGAGGCCGAACTCGAGGACGAGAAGCTGGCCGCGGGCGTCGCGAGCGGCCGCCTCTCGGTCAGCATCGAGGCCACGCACTTCGACGGCGGCACGGTCGACACGCCGGAGGGCAAGGCGATGGCCGCGACGAACATCACGTTCGACGGCCTCGCCATCGTCCAGAAGGATGCGGCGCCGTCGGCGAGCGCGAAGCCCGGGCAGGCGGCCGCGCTCGCCGTGATGCCCGACGAGGTCCACGCGGCCCTCGCCGGCGAGGAGGACGTCGACCTGGAGTCGGCCGCGGCGGCCGACATCGACGACGACGTCGACGAGCCCGCGGACGAGGATCCGGGCGCCGATGGCGCTGGCCGCGATGACCCCGCTGGAGCGAGCTCTTCCAGCCGTGACAACGACGCTGCCAGCGACGACCCGGACACCGAGACCGCGGCCGCTGCGGAATCGAACCAGACGACCGACACTACTACAACGACATCCATGAGCGATGACGACGACCCCGAGGACGTCCAGGAGCTGAAGGCACGTCTCTCGGACAAGACCGAACGGATCGACACCCTCGAAGAGCAGGTCGACGAACTCGAGGAGGAGAACGAACGACTGAGCGAGCGGGCGGAGGCCGTCGACGAGGCCGAGGAGGCCTACGCCGAGGCCCTCGCCGAGCACGTTCCCCGCGGCGCGGAGGAGCTGCAGGACGACCTCTCGCTCGACCAGATGCGCGAGTGGCTCGCCGACATCGACGAGGCCAACCTGGCCGAAGACGTCGAGCCCTCCGTGCGCTCGGGGAACGACCCCAGCGGGACGGAGACGGCGAACCTCTCCGAGGCCGAGCGCGAGCGGAAGTCCGAACTCGAGGCGAAGCTCTCGGAGCTCGAGGAGAAGGAGGGCCCGCTCGCGGAGAAGGAGCAGGAGCGCCTCGAAGCCGAACTCGCGGAGATCACCGGAGGTGACGACTGATGAGTCTCAACCCGGGCCAGTCCCACAAGGGCGACGCCCAGCACACCGAGACTCGGACCGCCGCCGAGGCGCTCGACGGCGGCGACGCCGTCGCGCTCGACGCGAACGGCGAACTCGTCACCGCTGACGACACCAACGACACGACCGTCTACGGCGTCGCCGGCTACAACGGCGGAGACGGCTACGAGGCCGGGGACAACGTCCTCGTGACCTACAGCGGGCCCGTCGTCGCGAACGTCGCGGCCGGCGTCGGCCCGGGCGTCGAGCTCGGCGCCTCGGCCACCGAGGGCCAGCTCGCCGCGGGCACCAGCGCGAAGGGCATCCTGACGATGTACGCCGAGGGCGCGGCCCCCGGCGGCATCCCCGACGTCCCGGACGGCTACGCCCACGTCGACGTGTAGAACGAGCAGCCAACCAACACCACACAACTCTGATACGACATGCCGCTTCCTGACATCACTCAGATCGTCGACCCCACGACCGTTCGTGAGGTCGCTGCCGAACGAGTCGAAGCACAGACCGTCGTCCGCGAGTTCTTCCAGGACCCGCCTGGAGGGATCCCCGAGGGCGCCGGCGAAACCTACCAGATCCCGGTGCCCGCCGAGGAGCTCGGCGAGCCCGAAGAGGTCGAGCCCGGCGCGGACACGACCTACGACCGCGAGGAGTACGGTCGTCCGGAGATCGCCCGGCAGATCTTCAAGAAGGGCTCGAAGATCCCGGAGGAGGACATCAACGACAACATCTTCGACCTCGTCCAGGACCACCTGGACGGCCACGCGAAGAACATGGCGAAGAAGCTGGACCGGGCGGCGTTCGCGGTCCTCGACGCGGCCGCGCCCACTGGCAACGCCGTCGGCGACGACGACGGCACCCTCAGCTTCATCGACATCAACGCCGGCGCGACCGAGCTCGCCCAGCGCGGTGAGGACGGCTTCACCGCCGACATGGCGCTCGTCGGTCCGTCCGGCAAGGAGTCGCTCATCAACTACCTCGCCGACCTGGGCACCGACCTCGGGGACGAGGCGGTCCAGAACGGCGAGCTCGGCGAGTTCGCCGGCATCCGCTTCATGTTCTCGAACAACGTCTCCGTCGGCGCCAACGAGGCGATCCTCGTCGACACCGACGAGTTCGGCTTCGAGGGCGAGTGGCAGGGCGTCAACACCGACCAGGCCACCGACTTCGACGCCGACGCCATCAAGATGAAGATCAAGGCCGCGTACGGCTGGACCGACAAGCACTCCGAGGCCGCCGTCCGGGTCCAGGGCTGATCGTCCATGACTCACGAGCTTCAGCTCACGACCGACCAGGAGGACGTCACGCTGGCCCTCGGCCAGCATCCTGACGGCGTCCTCGAGTTCGAGGGCGGGACCGCCGCCGTCGACGACGAGTCGGTCGCGAGAGTCATCGACGACACCTACCCGAACATCGAGGACAAAGCTCTCGACCTGGAGGCCGCGCTCGCCGACGCGACCTCCGGGGACGACCAGGAGGACGACGACGTCGTCGCCGAGCCGCCGTTCGACCCGACCGAGAAGACGGTCGGCGAACTCGAGGAGCTCCTCGACGAGGGCGACTACTCGGCCGCCGAGCTCGACGCGATCGCCGCGGCGGAGGAGGCCGGCGAGGACCGGTCGACCGCACAGGACGCAATCGACGCGGCCCGCGAGTAGTGACCCATGAGCTACGAGGACGAATCGGACCTCAAGTACATCAACGAGCTCGCCGAGATCCCGCTCACGGGCCCGGACCTCTGGGAGGGCGACACCGAGTCGAAGCTGGACGCGGCCGAGATGGCCGAGAGCAAGCTCGAGGCGGACGTCAACGACGGCGACGTCATCGGCGATCCGTCGCCGCTCCACGCGCGAGCGGCCAACGCCTACGCCAGCTACATCCTCTTCATCGGTCCCGAGCACCCGGAAGACGCGCTGTCGGGCGAGATGTACGGCGGCGCTGGCTCGGACACCATGGAGTTCGCTCGCGAAGTCCATGAGGTCTACCGGTCACTTCGGTCGAGTATCGAGACGTCCGAGGAGGACGAGAGTAGCGACAGTAGCGACCTGATCTTCTCGGCATGACCTCGTTCGACGGCTTCGACGATCTCGCCGAACAGCTCCGGGTGTTCCAACAGCAGCTGGAGAACGGCGAGCGCCTCGTCGACGACGCTCTCGATTCGGCGGTCGAGACAACGGCGGCGGGGGTCGAGCGTCGAACGAAGCAGAACCTCACCAAGCACGGCGCGGTCGACACCGGGAACCTGCGGAACTCGTACCGGTACGCTCGCGTCGACACCGCCCACTACATGGTCGGTACGTCGGTCGAGTACGGGCCCCACGTCGAGTTCGGCACCGATGCCCACGTCATCGAGGCCGACGACGGCGGGTTCCTGTACTTCGAGGGTGAGGATGGTCAGCTGATCCGGAAGCGGTCGGTGAACCACCCGGGGACGCCGGCCCAGCCGCACCTGCGGCCCGCGCTCCGGAACTCCGACCTCGCCCAGGAGATCCAGGAGGAGATCGAGGAGCTGTTCGAGAAGGTGTTCCAATGACGCCAGAAGACGTCCTCCAGGCCATCGTCCGCGCCCTCGAGGCCTCGGACGAGTTCACGGGTGGTGACTACATCACTCACGAGTTCGACCCCGAGGGGACGGACAACCGGCTCCAGCAGCCGATCGTCTCGTTCAACATCCCGAGCAACCCCCGGACGACCGAGTGGGACTCGGACCTCGCCGGCTACCTGACCGACGACACGGGGCAGCAGCAGGGCCGCATCTTCCGGCCGACCTGGGAGATGCAGATCGACGTCGCGATCACGCTGGCGGCCGGCAACGACGCGCTCGATGCGTCGGTGCTCGGCGGCGAGTTCCAGCAGGCGCTGCTGCCGCACGACTCGGCGCTGTTCTCGAATCCGTTCCCCGACGGCGACGGCGGTGTCGTCGAGGAGATCGAGGACTTCACGGTCGGGAACGGCCAGCGGATGGACGACCTGGCCGGCCCGGGGCTCCGGCGCTGGCAGCAGGAGCTCGCGGTGACGTGGTACCACGAGATAACCACGGATGACCCGGCGCTGACTGAGGTCACCGTCGCGGCGCCGTCGGAGATGTCCGAGGACGACGACGGTCGGATCGTCTGGGAGTACTGAATCGCTCGCGAACCAACATTCCACACAACCAACATGGTAGTTACAATCGGTCAGTCCCCCGGAACCGAGGTCACGCTCGAGGCTGGCGCTATCGGAGGCATCTCGATCGGTGCCGAAGAGAAGCTCGTCATCTTCGCGCGCGGCGACCCGGCGAACGGGGACGCACAGACGAACAGCCCGGTGAAGATCGGGGCGAAGGGAGAGGCCGAGACGCAGTTCGGCGAGGGCAGTCACCTCACCCAGCTGCTGAAGCAGGCCATCGACAACGGCGCCAACACAGCGTATCTGTGGGGCGTCATGCCGTCGACGCAGTCGGTGACCGGCGAGGCCGTCGACGCGGCGACGCAGTCCTTCACCCTGAACAACGCACCCATCATCGAAGACGTCGACGAGATCACCGTCACCGACCCGGCGGGGCCGACGGAGTACGACGTCGAGTTCCGGTACAACTCGCCACCCGACACGCCCCAGAGCGCGGAGACGGCCTTCGTCCGCCCGCAGTCCGGGGAGATCGAGACGGACGCGGCAGCCGACTTCGAGGTCGACTACAAGTACCTCGACTGGCAGGCGGCGTTCGACGCCGCCGACCCCATCGTGAACGAGGGCGAGTCCGGCGTGTACTTCGCCGGGACGGACGCCGAGTCCGTCGCGTCGACGCTCTTCTCGAAGGCGGAGAACCTCCGCGACCCCGCCTACAAGATGGTGAAGGCCGGCGCCGGCGCGCCGCCGAACGCCAACACCGAGGAGACGACGCCGGACCCGGACTACAACACGACGGAGTACGCGGACAACCTCGACTCCCTGCCCGGGTTCGCGTTCGCGCCGGCCCGCCAGGACAACACGACGGACACGCTGCTCGGCGCGGTCGCCGGGGTCGCTGCGGGGAACGACCTCCAGAACCCGATCCGTGGCGAGCAGCTCTCCGGCGTCGACGTCGAGTCCGGGTCGGACGACGCGGCCCTCTTCGACTGGGGCGAGCGGAACGGCCTGCGGAACGCCCAGGTCATCCCCATCAAGCAGGAGGGCTCGATCAACCTCGACGGCTCGGTGTCGACGAACACCAGCGAGAACTGGGAGACGGACTTCCAGACGGTCCGCGTGGTCGACCGCGCCATCCTGGTGGTGTACGCGGTCGCCCAGCAGATCATGAACACGCTGGACACGCCCGGTCGCGACGAGATCGCGGCCGAGGAGGCGCAGGCCCAGCTCGAGGGGATGGCCGACGAAGGCCTCGTCCTCCCGAACCAGCCGAACGAAGTGAACCTGTTCGTGCGGCCCGTCGACGACACGCCCCAGGGCACGATCGCCCTCGAGATGGGCGTGACGCCGGTACAGGCCGTCGACACGTTCAAGACCACCATCACGATCGGGTGATAACTCATGGCAAACGACCGCAATCAGACTGGTGACGACGTCGAACTCGTCATCGACGGCGAAGTGGTTCCAGTCACGGACAAGGGCTGGACCGACACCCGGGACTGGGCCGCGTCGAACTTCGACGACTCGAAGGCCCCCGACCGCGGGCTCGCAGCCCGCTCGACGGAGGGGGACCTCGAGTACGACGGCACCAAGCAGGAACTGGAGCGGAAGCTCCACGAGGCGCCGCAGAACAAGCACCGCCTCATCTTCCGGAACAAGAAGCACGGTGGCGGCTACCGGATCATGAACGTCACCATCGACGACATCGAGCACTCGCACCCGGGCGACGGGAAGTCGAACGTCTCGATCAGCTGGTCGGGCGGCGAGCCCATCCCCTTCTGAGGACGTCGTCGACGAAGCGCGATCGGCGAACCGCTGAGCAACTACTTCTCGCGGCTACAACATCATGACACGAAACAGCGACGTTGAAGTTCTGAACAAGGTACTGGAGGAACCGGAGCAGAAACCGTACATCATCGAGACGAAGCACGGCACGATCGAGTACGAGATTCGACGTGCCAGTCGGACGCGGCGGCATGCGTTCATCGACTCGCTCCCGGACGAGCTCGTCGAGTACATGAACGAGCAGGCGAGCGAGCAGCGCGACCAGCTCGACATCGACGACATCTCCTCGCTCGACGACCTGAGCAAGGCCGAGCCCGACGACGCGCCCTCGGACACGATGCTGACCGAGGAGTCCGTCCAGGAGATGGAGGAGTTCATCGTCGAGCACCTGGAGCACTCCCAGATCTCGAACTCGGAGACGCGGGACCTGATGGAGCTGTGGCCGGACGAGCAGTTCTTCGCGACGTCGTTCCTGATCCTCGCCGTCTCCTCGGAGAGTGACTCGGTGAAGGACTTTCGCGTCGAGTAACGAGGGCCAGGAGCTCCTGAAGGACATCGAGCAGTTCGGCCTCCCGAACGTCGACTCCGCGGCCGACCTCACTGTTCCTCAAGCCGTTTTCCTGCGGGTAGCTCGCGCCGAGCGGAGTCGACGGAAGAAAAAGGAGATGAAAGGATAACATGTTCGAGGCACTCAACGCCAGCCTCCTCGCCACCGAGACGATCAGCCGCGCGATGAACAGCGCGGCGAACGCCACCGAGGCGGCGGGCGATGACGCGGTCCAGTCAGGAGTAGAGTTCGGGTCCCTCGGGTCGGCGCTCGACCAGGTCGACGACGAGGCCATCCAGATGGCAGTCGGGATGCGGACGGCGGAGGGCGCCGTCGACGAGATGGGCGACGAGGCGCTCCAGGCCGCCCTCGAGACGAAGGCGCTCGACTCCGCGATGGACGACGCCGCGACGTCGTCGCTCGGCCTCGCCGCGTCGATGGGGCCACTCCGCGGCAGCATCGGCACGATGGGGCCGCTCGTCGCCGGCGTCGTCCCGCCGCTGTTCGGCCTGGCGGGCGCGCTCGGAGGCGTCGCGACGGCCGCCGGCGCCGCGGCCGGCGGGATCGCCGCGATCGCGTTCGGCGGCCTCCAGCGGAAGGCAGAGAACATGGCCGCCGCCTCGAGCCAGTTCGAGGACTCCTCGGAGGCGATGCAGGCGATCTTCAAGGACTTCGGCAGCCAGCTGAAGGAGGCGACCGAGCCGCTCCAGACCGCCGCGAACACCGAGTTCGCGATGGCGGGCCTCGAGGGCGTCATCGAGCTGGTCGGGATCGCCAGTCGCGGGTTCGCGCAGATGTCCGGGACGTTGCGTGAGGTGGGGTCGATGTTCGGGGGTGAAATCCTGGCATCGGCCCCTGCTGTCTTCGACGAGCTCGACACGACCCTGACGGCACTGATGCCGTCCCTCGAGGCGCTCGCGTCGATGCTCGGCGACGTCCCGCAGCTCATCGCGTTCCTACGCGAGAGCACCGTCCGCGTCCAGTCGGAGATGATCGGGCTCGGTGGTGCTGTCGTCGACGCCGCAGCGGGGCTGACCACGCTCGGGGTCGCCATCCTCGACCTGGTCCTCCCGGTGCTGAACCCACTGCTCAGCCTCATCGGGTGGACGGCCACGCTGATCGGCTCGCTCCCGGAGCCAGTCCTGGCCGCAGCCGGGGCGTTCGCGGTCTACACAGCTGTGGTCGCTGTCTACGGGAGCGTCGCCGGCGCCGCGGCAGCTGCGACCGGCGTGCTCGCCAGCGCCATCGGCGTGATCACGGCGCCGATCTCCGCGACCGCCCTGGCGATCGGGGCGCTCATCGGCGCCGTCGTCGGCATCATCACGTACTTCGGCCTCTGGGGCGACATCATCGGCTTCGTCAAGGGCGTCTGGAACGCCCTCGTCGAGATCGTCGAGTTCGCCATCCAGGTCACGTACGGGATGATCCTCGCGATCGAGGACCTGCTCGGACCGCTGACGTTCCTCCTCGGGCCACTCGGGGTCGTCATCTGGACGATCGCGAACCTCGGGGAGATCATCAAGTTCGTCGGCGGCGTCTTCGCCTGGTTCATGGGCGTCGTGGACACCGTCATCTCGACGGTGATGGGGTGGGTCGACACCGCGATCGGCGCCATCCAGCAGCTCATGGACTGGGCGATGTCGGTGGTCAACGCCATCCCGGGCGTCTCCGTCGACTTCGGCGACGTCCAGGAGACCGTCAACCTCGACGGTCTGAAGGCCGGCGAGGAAACCGAGTCCGCGCCCGAGGACGATGACAAGGGCCGGACGAAGGAGGAGTCGAAGAACCACTACGACTTCCGCGGCGCCAACTTCGGGGACTCCTCGCAGTCCCAGGTCGAGCAGACGGTCACCGAGGCCGTCCGGAAGGCGAACAGCGAATCGCGGGCCCGCGAGGACGGCCAGCAGTTCTGACCACCCATGAGCTCTAACGAAAACATCACGGACGAGCGCCGGCCCACTGCCCGGCTCGGGGACATCGAGTTCGCGTTCGAGCATCCTCAGCTGAGCAACCAGGGCTCGGGGAAGTACGTCCAGCACGAGGTCCTCCCGCTCTCCGAGGAGGACGACCGCGCGATGGTACTCCAGCCGATGGGCCGCGAGGCCCGCGACTGGACGCTGCGCGGGACCTGCTACAAGGAGACCGCCAACACGCTCGACGACATGATCGGCACGGTCGTCAGCCTCCGGCACTCCAGGCACTCCGGCGACGTCTACATCAGCGACGTCAGCACGGACCCGCAGGGCGTCGAGGACAGCACCGACTGGCGCTACGACTACATCGTCGACCTGATCGAGGTGGTGTGAGTGCCCATCGAGACTCGGCCTGTCTACGGAGAGGTGCGCGCCGCCGGCGAGACGTACCGCATCGTCTCCGGCGGCACCTCCGGGACGTCCCACCAGACCGAGCTCGACACGGGCCTCACGTACAAGAGCGACCGGTACAACACCGCCGGGAAGCTCGACGTCACCGTGCTCTCGGAGACGGACATCCCCGAGGAGGTCGACGCCGAGGTCTACCTCCGCGACACGCTGGTGTTCCGGGGGACGATCCGGAACTCGAAGCCGGGGATCTCGCTGCGGATCCGGCTGAACTGCTACGACGCCGTCGCGGACCTGAAGCTGAACACCCTCTCGGGGACGTACAACCGCGCCTCGATCACCGAGATCACCGAGGCCGCGCTCGCCGAGGCCGGCGTCACCGGCCAGGTGGACCTCCCGCAGGTCCGCGTCTCGCCGTCGTTCGACGAGACCCGCTGCGACAAGGTGCTGAAGAAGGTCGCCCGCTGGGGCGACGCGGCCTGGTGGGTGTCCGCCGGGAACGAGGTCGTCGTCACGGAGAACATCGCGGCGGAGACGGAGCGCCACGAGGCCGAGCTGATCCGGGACGCCTCCCCGGGGAAGCGGACGCCCGCCTACCAGAGCGTGCGCGTCATCGGCTCGAGTCCCGTCTCCCGGCGCGGCCTCGGCTACCGGTACATGATCTCGAGCTCGCCGATCGTCGCGACGGCCGGCACCGGCACGCCGCGGTTCACGCTCCGGGACAACGACATCCAGACCCAGGAGCAGGCGCAGAAGGCGGCCGACGCCATCCACAAGCGCCTCCAGGCGCAGCAGAAGTCGGGCTGGATCGAGCTGGTCGGCAACGAGTCGATCCGGCCGTTCGACACGGTCCAGATGCCCGAGACGCTCGGCGGCGAGGAGTACCTCGTCTCCGCGATCAAACACACCCTCGACTCCAGGAGCGGGTTCGTCACGCGCTGCAACCTCGGGGGACTCATCGAGGCCTAACACCATGTCTGACGAAGAACTCGAGGACACGGAGCGTGCTCGCATCCTGAAGGTCATCCGGGACGAGATCCGGATGCCGCGCATCGCCGAGGTCGAGGAGGTGTACACGCACAGCTCCGCGGACGACACCTCGAACCACGAGGCCGACCTCTCGATCCCGCCGGGCCCGCACGAGATCCGGAGCCACGACCGCGTCCCGATCGCCGTCCCGACGTCGGGCGCGCTGACGGTCCCGGAGCCGAACGACCTCGTCCTCGTCGAGTACCTCGCCGGCGACGGCGACGAGCCGATCATCACGCAGGTGGTGTACGGCGACGCTCCCGACGACCGCGCCCCGGTCGGCGACGTCGGCGACGTCCAGTTCAGCCGCGGGGACCTGTCGGTGAAGGTCGCGGGCGACGGCTCGTTCGCGCGCCTCGCGAGCGGCGCCGGCGACGGCTCCCCGGACCTGGTCGTCGAGCTCGACGACTCGGGCCAGGTCGTCCTCGGGAACCCGGACGGCGACCTGCAGCCGGTCGCCCGCCAGGGTGACGCCGTCGAGGACGACGCCGGGAACCAGATCGGGACGATCGTCGACGGGAGCGCCGACGTCGAGTCGAGCTGACGCAGGCCTGTCGACCACGAGAGGTGCTATTCATGCCAGACACAGACCCCACCGAAGCGGAGATGTACGGCCGCGGGCTCTCGTTCGGGGCCCGCTGGGACTTCGAGACGAGGGCCGGCTCGCTCGCGCTCGCCGAGGGCGAAGACGTCCTCGGTCGCGACCTCGCGTTCGGAGCGACACTCGAGCTCGGCGACCTGCTCCACGAGCGGCTCACGCCCGACCTCGCGGAGGAGATCAAGATCGCCGTGAAGCGCGTCGCCCGTCGCGACGGTCGGATCCAGCGAGTCGTCGAGCCCGTCGAGGTCAGACGTACCGATGACGCCGGGACGGCCGAGGTACAGCTGACCGTGGTCGCGGAGACCGGCGAGCGCGGCGAGTTCGTCCTTCCACTGTAGGAGATCACGATGGTACTTGAACCAGAACAACAAGAGCAGATCTACGAACGCATCAGGGACGCCATCGCGGCAGCGTCGGCGATCACGAACTTCAGTCCGAACAGCCCCGAGCGGGCGATCACGGACGACGGGTTCAGCGCCGAGATGCGCGAGCGCCAGCACGAGGCGCTCGCCGTCCAGCTGTCGGCGTACATCGACTACGCCGGCAAGGAGATCACCGAGCAGGACCTCGACGACCTCGGCGTCGACGCCGAGCGCGTCGACCTCGAGCTGCTGAACTCGTACATCGAGTCCTCCGACCTGGACGCGCTCGCGAAGCGGTACTCCACGTTCCGGGACCCCGGGACCTTCGCGACCGGCACGGTCACCTTCGAGACGTCGGCCGACGAGGTCCTCATCCCGAACGGGACCGTCGTCGGGACGCAGCCCGACGCCGATGGCGAGTACCTGGCGTTCTTCACGACCACGGAAGTTGTATCGCCCCAGGGAGAGAGCTCCGTCGACGTCGACATCGAGGCCGCCGAGCGCGGCACCGACTACAACGTCGGCGCCGGCACGATCACGTTCCTCCCCCAGTCCGTCCCGGGCGTCGGCGGGAATCCGCCCGTCACCAACCCCGAGGCCACGACCGGCGGGGAGGACGAGGAGACCGACGAGGAGCTGCGCGCTCGCGCGAAGGAGTCGCTGGTCGGCACTTCCGGCGGCGGCACCCTCCAGGGCGTCGAGAACGGCCTCATCGCTGCCTTCGCCGGCCTCGACAGCGAGAACGTCGAGATCGTCGAGGACACCGACGAGAACACCTTCGACTACGTCGTCGACGGCGGCCCGAGCGACGACGCGCTGCGGGACAAGATGGACGAGCTCCGCCCGGTCGCCATCGAGGGCACGCTCGTCCGCCCGACGCAGGTCACCCTCGACATCACCGCCGACGTCTCCGGCTCCGACGTCGACGTCGCGGCCGTCGAGGAGGACCTCCGCACCTACGTCGGCAACCTCGGCCTCGGTGACACGTACGTCATCGACCGGGTGATCCAGACGATCATGAACGCCGACGACGGGATCGAGGGCATCGACTCGCTGACGACGACCGCCGTCGACGAGGTCCACACGTACCAGGCCGGCACGAGCGTCTACGCGCTCGACCGCGCCCCGATCGTCGCGGGCTCGGTCGCGAACGTCGAGGACGACTCCGGCGACCAGTACGAGAAGGGGACCGACTACCAGGAGGTCGACGACTCCGGCGACGGTACGCCGGACGCGATCGACTGGTCGATCGGCGGCGCTGCGCCCGACGACGGCGAGACGTTCACCGTCGACTACCAGGTCGACCACGACGTCACGTTCGGGACGCAGGAGAAGTCGGTCGTCGGGGACGCCACGGTGACGGAGGTCTAAGATGGCCGAGGACACCGACCAGACGCTCCGCGGCCGCCTCCCGTCGCTGTTCCCGCTGTACGACGACTCGATGGAGTTCGAGCCCTGGCTCGACGCCCACCAGGGCGAGCTCGACGAGTTCGATGCGGATCTCGCGCAAGTCAAGGACGAGATCCACATCGAGACTGCGACCGGCCAGGAGCTGAACCTCATCGGGAACGAGTACGGCGTGCTCGGGCGGCGCCGCGGTCGCGACGACGACTCCTACCGGGCGTACCTGATGTCCCTGATGGCGTTCTTCCAGGGCGTCGGGACCATCCCGGGCGTCAAGCAGGCCGTCTCCTCGGGCCTGCTCGTCGACACCGATGTCGTCGACGTCCTCGAGGACTTCGACGCGAACAAGTACGAAATCGAACTCACGGACTGGACCGCCCACGAGACGGGCACCGTCCGTACCCTCGCCGACCTCGCCGACCCGCTCGCTATCGAGCGCCTGGATCCGGTTCACTACCTGCTCGAGGGCGATACGGTGACGCCGACCAGCAGCGGGACGCGCGTCATCACGTCGACGAGCGGCCTGGGAACCGGTGAGCTCGGCGAAGGTACCCTTTCCTGACAACCAACCATGACAAGCACCATCACAGACGACGGACTCGAATGGATCGGCGATAGAGCAGCCGGACTGGCATCCGGCCCGATCGACGCGGTCGCGGTCGGTACCGGCACCGACCCGCCATCGATCGACGACCAGGAGCTCCAGGAGGAGCAGGCCCGCGACCTGGACGGCGTCTTCGAGGCCGGTCACGGCATCGAAGAGTACGCCATCGAGGTCTCCGGCGGCCTCGAGGTACCGGCCGACACGGCGATCACGGAGTTCGGCCTGTTCGCCGGCGACGTCCTGGTGCTGCGCGAGGTCCGCGCTCCGGTGACGGTCAACGCCGGCGAGCGCTCGGAGTTCCGTGTGCCGCTGGAGCAGACGAGGTGACCGATGGCGGACCACAGCTTCCCGCAGTCGGGTGACCCCGACGACGCGGCCAACTTCGCCGAACACCTCGGCCGGTCGAACATCACCGACTACGTCGAGTACGGCCTCGAGCTCCAGAACATCGACTACGGCGCCCTGACGTTCGACGTCTCCGAGGGGAAAGCGTACCTCCTCGGGGACACGGCGACGGCGGCCTCGACCGGCGAGACCCGCCATCGCGTCGACCACGTCGTCCACCTGGACGCGCGCGCCGGCCTCGCGCTGACCGACGGCGCCGTGAACCACGTCTTCGTCGACGGGAACATCGGCACGAACGACTCGCCGACGATCGTGGTGAACACGACCGGCGCGGCGCCGTCGGACTCGTCGCTGAAGATCGGGGAGATCGACACCAGCGCCGACACGGCGACCGAACTGAACCGTGCTCCGGAGGGGACGTTCGAGGTGGCGACGATCAACGGGACGCTGACCATCCCGAGATATGCAACGAAATCCGACATTCCAACCGACATGCCAGAGGGATCGATCGCCTACGACGAGGCCGAGGACATGCTCTACATCGAGGACGGGACCTGAGGTGATCTGATGACACTCCGACCAATCGGTAAGACCGATGAAGATATCGAGGACGTCGTCGCCGCGCTGCTGGCTGCTGGGAACGGGCTCGACGTCACTTACGACGACGAGAACGGAACGCTGACTGTCGACGTCTCGCAGAACGCGATCGGGACCGGCGAGCTCAGTTTCGATACGGCGACCCAGGACGAACTCGACGCCGTCGAGAGCTCGGCAGCGGACGCTCGAA
>Ga0306901_1000468_pt1 | contig 17391 bp, 29 predicted proteins | sample AntRauMFilla3767_FD_190431 | JGI IMG/M metagenome (GOLD analysis project Ga0306901, IMG submission 190431) | Saline lake microbial communities from Rauer Islands, Antarctica - Metagenome Filla 3 #767 (v2) (version 2) | ecosystem: Environmental > Aquatic > Non-marine Saline and Alkaline > Saline ... | reverse complement strand
AGGCGTGGCTGTTTTTCTTTAATAATCCGAGCGAGTTCAAAGAACATCGTCCCTCTTGTATCATCAAAGCCTCCCCTGTTCCCTGCGATAGAAAAAGATTGGCAGGGAAATCCGCCCACCAAGAGGTCAAAGTCTGGTAATTCTTTTTCGTTGATTTCTGTGATGTCTCCATAGTTTTTGTGGTTAGGGAAGTGGGCTTGATAAATTTGTTGGGCGTACTTGTCGATTTCTGAGTAACCAACACACCTTGCCTCTCCACTGTGTTTAGAGTGTAGCTCGTTTCGCTGTCCTTCCACCCCTTTCCGTTCTGGTTTTTTTGTCTCCCTGATGAGTCTTGAAAGATTATTGTCATATGCTTGTGTTATTCCTAATTCAAATCCTCCGATGCCGCTGAATGTTGAAAAATATCTCATATATATACTATACCTTATTTCTCCTCTTCCTATTCGCCCACCACGCAATCTTAGGCTCACAGTTGCCGCTATGCTTTGTTGCGTCCTGTGCAGTCTTCTAGGAAGCTCTGGGCGGCGTCAAAATGACGTATAGCGGGCCGTTCTAGTGAATTTGATGAATGGGTCGCCGCCAGACGTTTCGCCTCTTGTCGGGCCATTTTAAGCGATATCGACGGGTACTTGTCGATAGTCTTGTACGAGCGGCGTTTGCCCAGCACCGCGACGAATGTTTTGCTGCCACCTTGAGACACCCGGACACCAAAGCCTGCCTGTAATGCGTCGAAGTATGTCTGCTGGCCTTTTGCCGGTAAAGGTAGGTTCCGGGTGGTGACGTCTGTCAGTGCAATCTTAGCCACGTTCTAGCCTCATTTCTTCACCTTAATCGACCAATGAAAGGTAGAAGCATCTAGTGGTACTATTCTCTTTTTATTCTCACATATCGTTCATGTTGCCGTTGCTTAAAGCAATGCTCGCTGTTGCACAACTTCCAAGCGGGGACCACTAACACGCAGTTACAGTGGGGGCATCGGTTAGTCATTATGGTCGGTTAAGGCTTGCTGGCCAACGCTATGACCTCCCTCGTTCAAAGCTGCATATTTGCCGCGCACCAGGTCTATCAGGGGTAACTTCAAATCCTCAGACTGGCAGTAGCGGGCAATCTCCTTGGCGTTCTCTAGAATCATCTTGAGTTTGGCGGCGGTACCAGTCTGTTCCAGATCCCTGTAGTCTTCACCGTTAAGCAAGTGTTCAGGATTCCAACCCATAGTGGCGTGGTAGTCGGGTTCGATGCGGCGGATGTCTGCACCTAGCACCGATAGACCGCTATCAAACGTGCCGCGCTTTTGTGGGTTGTTAAACAAAAAATACGCACGATGTGTTTCATTCGCGTCGATAGTAAACTCTTGGTCCTTTCTATGACCGCAGACAATTTTGACTTTGAATTTAGAAATCTTCATAACTAAAATGCCACCCGGCTTTCAGTGCCGCCTGCCTCGACCCGCTTTCTAGTAACTGCATTTTCCAACTGTACCCACTTGTCGCGCAAATGGACAGGTGTGGTGATTGTTGGAAAATATTGCATCCCATTAGTCTTTGGAAGTACAGCAATCCGGTCAAGCGTAGTTTTCAAACCATACTCTCGAATAAGGAAATCACATGCACTTCGTTGAGTGGTGTTCGCATAGTAATTTTTGTTCTTTGCATCAACCAACTCAAACGCTTTAATAATCTCTGCACCAACGCTGTTAAATTTATTTTTCATATCGACTGATTTATCTACTCGCAACCCCTGGTTGCTAGTGTCTTTTGTATAAGTTTCTTTATTGTCTTTTGTGTTTACGCTTTTCCGTAACAAAGTGTTACGCTTTTCCGTAACAACAGTTACGCTTTTCCGTAACTCCACCCACCTCTCATAGTCTTTTTGAAAGGATATTTTGTTACGCTTTTCCGTAACAATTTTTCGATCAATCAGACGTTGTTTTGCCTCCGAAACTCTCTCTTTTCGCAGGCCGGTCATCAATGCAATCTGGCTTCCAGTTATCCAATCTTCGGATTTATTATAGCCGTAGGTCTTCCTAAAAAGACACATAACAAACTGCCACTCGCTACCTGACATTTGCACAGTTGATAGTGCTTCAAGTATTTCGTTAGCAATTCGCGTGTATCCCTTTTCTAGTTGTGGTGATGCCATAAAACAAATACCCCACTCAGGCCGGTACGTGAATATCACGTAACCGCCTAAAAGGGGTATTCGTATATAGAAACGTGTTACGTTTTATTCTATACCGGCCACCCCAATCTGAGGTACTACTACTATAGCACTAATTCACCCCTCACACGCCACACAAACATCATCAGACCTGTGGACAACCACCACCGGCACATACCGAAACCCATCCGACTCGAATGACTGATAGTACTCCACTTCCTTATAAGTCTCCGGCGTCACCTCAGTCTCATCCCCATTAGGGGCCAAGCGTCGGTATGTTTTATTGATAGTCATTCGCCCAGTATATCAGCAGGCTTTATCGTCACCACCACCTCATTGTCTCCGCCCTTCTTCACCTTCTGCGCGGTAGTTGTGACAGCCGCTATGTACTTCTGATCATCGTCAGGCAGCACTTCTAGTTGCACCAAAGCATCAGCGCATAATTTGGCCATGTACCCATAATTATCAATGTCGAGTTGATTGCCGGTGGTCTTAAAGTGGTAGTGGATGTGGACCGGAAACGTGCCTGTGTAGGCTTTAGGCCGCGCTGACATGACGGCATATTGATATTGCTCTTTGTGCTGCATCCTCGCCCGGAAATGGATGCCACTATAAATCTTATTCAAACTTATCTTCTCTGGAATAGGGATAGTTATTTTCACTCCACCAAGTATAGCAAAAGGAAACAGCCCTACCGTTGCAAGGCTGCTAGTTTCTTACGGTCAAACTCATAGCACCGCTGGCAGTGCTGAGGGTGAAAAAAGAACACGGCATTAAGGATTGGTTCAACGGGCCAGCACTCACGATATACTCGTCCACATAACATTTCATCAGGGCAGCCACTAAACCAGTAGTAGTTGATCGCGCGTGAGATGTATATTCGGTAAAGCATGGCTACCTCCTTTCAATTGCATCTATCCCTATAATAGCAAAAGCCACCGCTTATGATCGGTGGCCTTTGTGTTGGTGATATGTGCAACGTAGAGAGAGGTGGAACCCTCAAAGGTGTAAGGACTGATAGCCGCAGACCTCACCTCGATATTGTAGCATCTGGTTTGCCGTCAGTACCCCCTGGCTCGGTGGATAAGCTCGGCGGTGGCCTCACTCACCATGTACAGTAACTTGGATTGATTGCTTTGGTCGAACATGGCCACAATGTACCAGGCGTTGTCGCCAATATTCTCCAGGGGCGTGATACGGGATAGCTTTTCGGATGTGTATCGTGTGTCATTGTACCCCTCCCAAATAGAAGTGGCAGCAGCTTTGATCTCGTTGAATACAAAGTCAGGCGGTGCCTGATAGTATTCCTCTGGTTTCATTTGCATAGATTAATTGGTTATAGTTTCTACTATCTCCCTCGCCACTCCACCCGTCACCACCACACGCCTGACGGTCTTGGTGGCTGGGGCGTCATAGCGGTAATGAGCATGTCCCTTCACGTAGTCTACCGCCAGTAGACCGTCCTCAGCCAGCTCACGTAGCCTTCTGGTAGCATTTGCTGCCGTGTATGACGTTTTGGTCGTGACAAGCCTTTGAATGTCACCTGAGGCTATTCTGACGCCTGGGCGTGCTTTGTAGTAGGAGAGGATGCGGTCTTTGAGTGATTGACGGCTCATGGTGATAGTAGTAGCTTGATAGACAGTTTACGCTGCTCCTGCATGAAGTGTCTGAGGTTCCTGATGCATTCCGGAGGCACTTCGTTTTTGTCCTCTATTTGCTTGAGGATGTCGTGGCGGTGGTCAATAGCGAGCTGTCGCAGCCAGGCTTGGTATTCTGGGGTGGCAGCTAGTTGGTCGGTTACGATCATACAATTATGAGTTGATTTCTGCATTAGCCCATTCAATAGCTTCGCGGAACTGTTTGACAGTCATCGTGTCGTGATACTCATTGTATACTTCGCCTTCGCTTTTTCCTTTTTCGAGCAACGCCAGTACTTCGATGAAATACCACGGAATATCGTCTTCGCCGGTAATAGTGCTGCCACGCTTCGGCGCAGCTTCTTTTTCCTCGGCCTTCGGGCAGGTTTTGCGATTGTGGCCTATTTCGCCACAGTTGCCGCATAATAACTTGCGTTTATTTGGCGCTTCTAGTGGGTTCGGCTTAGGTTTTAAGGTTATCCCTGGCTCTGGTTCGTCGGGCGTTTCTACCGCAACCGTGCGTTCCTCTGGAAGGTCTTTGATAACCAACATCAGGTCGATTGCTTGGTCGGCGGGAATGTCCCTATCGATTAGTTCTGTTTGATTGCCTTCCTCATCTATGCGCGAAAGCAATACTGTGTAGGTGTTCATACGGGTTTCTTATACTTGCTAATAAATTGCTGGTGCATCCCCTCGCACGGCTTCCCCTTGCAGTACTGGCGCTTTTCTAGGCTGGTGAGGTCGTAGATTTTCCGGCCACAGAAGGCGCATTTTGGTGTGGGGCGGATAGTCATAGGCGTGTGAGGATTTCTAATAAAAGATACGTGTGTATTAGCCATCCCCAAGACTGCAACATACTAAGTCCACTGCGTTATCTTCCGCCCGTCCCCGTCCCGAAACGCACCGCAAAGGATTGTGAGCCAGTCAATAAAGTTCCAGATGGCCGACACGATCAGGCCAACAAAGGATAGTGTCAGTAGCAGCATCACTATGCCGGTCCCTACCTTGCCCACATACATTCTATGAATCCCCAGGGGGCCTAGAAAGGTTGATAACAGAAACGCGGGCAGGATTAGTTTGTTTGATTTTTCGTTCATAAAGTAAGTAGTTTATAGGCCACCACTATCAGTACGATAATGATGAAGGCGTGTAATTTGTCATGGTCTTTTCTAGGGCCACGGGCCGGTCTGAGCCGGTCACGGGCGGTGATGTGGTCGTTGTAGGGCATGGTTATTTGGTGAATCTATCGACAAACTTATAAAGTAGTACATGGTCGCCCATATCTTTAAGTAGCAGCCCTTGGCCTTCGCCTTGGTAGTCATGAGACTTTAGCCATTCTTGATATCGGGCGTCGGCTTCTAGCTGCTTCTGACGCGCTACCTCTGCCGCTGCGTCCTTTTCAGCTTCCTCTTCTTTTCGGCGGTCTTCATCGACCTTTGCCTTTTCTTGGCGTTCTTTCTCCGCTGCCTGGTCCCGCTCGATGCGTTCTCGTTCATCTTGACGCGCCTGTTCCTCTCGTTTTTGGGTGGTTTCTTCGTTAGCAAGGCGTTGAGCTTCTTTCTCTTGCTCGGCTTTGACACGTTCGATTTCTAGGCGGTCGGCTTCGTTCTTCTGGGCCAATCGCCGGTTGATGTAGGCCTCAAATACAGGACCATCCATTTCTAGTAATTCGTCTTCTGATACTACGATTCCGTCACCGATAGCTGTCAGTCGCTCGATGCGGTGTGGCAGTAGGCCTTTTCTACTCTCACGTTCCTTAGTTTGCTTGGCCGCTTCCTCAGCCTCACTAAGCCGTTCTTCTTCTGGCTTGATGATGCCGATAAGCTCCTTTTCACGGGCGATGACAGCGGTGGCGAACTTATTAGCGTCGTCACGCATTGCTTTGCCTGTCTTCGTGATTTCCACCCGGGCATTTTTTAGCTGGATGCGCGTCTGACAGACTTCTTTTATGTCGGTAAGGTCAAGCGCCTTTGACGTTTCTGCTAAGGCTTGCAGCTCAGCCAACTTGGGATTGAACTGTTCAATGTCTAGGTTGGTCATACTAGTTTGGCGGTGTTGCCGTATCTACTGGCTGAGTAACCTCTGGGGCGTCCTGTGTGGCCGCTGGTGCCGTTTCTGGCGTCACTTCAACTGTTGGCTCTACTGGTGCTGCAACCGCTGCCTGTGGGGCCTCTGGTTTGCTTGTAGGCTCAAAAGGATTGCCGCCGCGGTATAGCTCGGTGATGTCGAAGCCTGCTGCTTGTGTTTTCTCCCAAGCTGCCTTGCCTTCGTCTGGTAGCTCGCTGTGGGGTGAATTGAGGGTGGTGTACTTGGTGTCCATCCCTGACCCCTCTCGCGTCACAGTTAGGTTGTAGCCAAGTGGTGATCCCCAGTCGGCGTCACGGGCGTATGCCTCGATAGCTTCTTGGATGCTCTTTTGTGGGATGCTAAGTACTTCGACGTGACCACTGTTAAAGTTGAATACTGGCATAGCCCAGAAGTGGTTTAGCTTGCCGTCTTTGAATGATGAAGTATCGGTCGGCTTGTCGCTCATGGTAAATCGGTATGGCTTATTCTTGCCTTCAACCACCTTCCATCCTTCATACCCAAAGATTGGCTTTTGCAAAATACGGAACTTGTACTTGCCTGGGTTCTTAAAGTTCATGTACTGGCCGTCACTCTTTGGTACTTCGTAGTCGCTTGGTGCGTTTCCAAAAAAGTCGTCTGTTGCTTGTGTCATATCTATTTGTTAGTTTTTTGTTTAAGTAATCGCTCTTGGTTTCTCTGTAGCCAGGCTTGGTGGTCAAACTCTGTATCGTTTGCCGATGCTTCTCTATACTCTGGCTGATGGCGTCTATCGTCTTGCAGTACGATCTTGTCTTCATCCATATCAGTAGTTCTTTAAGATGGCTTCGATATCGAGTGCCCCGGTACTACCGGCGTGCCGAAAGATAACAGTGGCCATGGTGTAGACCTGCTGGCGGGTGACGTCCATTTTCTTTGCGGTCACGGTGATACCAGCGGTGCCGGTAAGATAGTGGGTTAGAGCCTTTCGATCTTTGGCTTTTAGTTTGTACTTGGTTGTGATTGCTATTGGCATATACGTTTTAATGGTTTTGGTAATCTGTTCGACCTATTAAAAGTATACATCAGGTATAAAAGTATGCAAATAAGTTATACACCGGACACAAACAAACCCCCTGCTTGTGGGGGCTTATTTGTAAACATAACAATACGATAAGTCTATCGCCCTTTCAGTATACACTAATTCTTTTTGGTGGCTTGGTTTTCGCCGATCATGGTCAGGTAGAGCTTTCGAGTGAGGCCCCAGATAGTACCAACGATTGATATGAGTGACAGTAGGTAGAAAGCGCCGTTGGCCAGTGCCTCGACCATAGTGTTAAGTAGGGTCGGGTCGACGTTGTAGCATTGGTAGCCAAAGTCACAGGCTAGATCAAAGGCTTGCATCAGGTACGGGATCACACCAATGAGGGCAAACTTGATTGAGGCTGAGGTTGCGTTTGGGTTGGCCGATGACCGTAGGATGAATTGTATGATTTGAGACATATTATTGGGTTAGTTGGTAGTAATACACCGGATAGCCAGCAGCCCTGTATCGGGCGTTCCAGCTATCAAGTGTGTAGTTTTCCTCCCATAGGCCGTTTGCACTGGTGTTCGACATGATGATCAGGTCACGGGCAAAAATTCCAGTATGGCCTACGATCTTTGCATCTTTAACAGTCCCGGTCGGGCTGATAATGATCGTCCCCGGCATAGGCGACGCCACTCGCTTGAAGCGGCTGTCGTTTTCCAAAGCGTCCCACAATGTCCAGGTGCCAGTAATCACAGGGAAGTCAGGCAACACGTCCTTGATGATGTTGGTCACACTCTCGGCGCAAGCCAGTTCATCTGGGGCCAGGTCACGCGGCGATGCCTCTCGCCCCAGATACTCATTGGCTGCTGCAAACAATGTCGGCTTGGTGTTTAGGCGACGTGACATGTTGTCGAGCAATTGGCCAACAAACGCCAGCACGTTAAAGCGCGTCTCTGCCAGCTTTTTTTCGACCTTCACTCGTGGCGGCTGGCGATCCGGTAATAAGTGCCACGGTAGCGCCCGCCAATCCTCAAGTGGGTACGGCTTTCGCACCCAACGGCGGGATTTAGATAGGTGGCTGTCACTTGCCCGGTAGCCATAAAAGGCGGCATGTGTCGTCGGGTTCATTATCCCCAACATCGGGCCAAGGCCATGTCGGCCCTCGTGCCACTCGCCAAGGGTGTTCTCAGTAAAGTTTGCCTGTATCTCCTTGCTGTAATGGTCGAGGATGCCGCGTCGGTCGTCCCAGGCCCCGTAGGTAATTACCTGCCCGCCTACCGTCCGGGCCTGGCCGTATAGCGTCGGGCGTAGGCCAAGCTCTGCCCACTGGTCACCTGTGAGAATGAGGTGGATTTGGTGGAAGCCGGGTTCTGCGACGTATCTGCTAAGTGATCCTTCATCAATATCGTCGTCACTTTCAAGCACTAGGTTCTTTAGAATGTCCCGATCAACACGGTAGCTGTTCTCGATTTTAAGGATGCCGGGTATTCCTAAGAAACGGCTAGCGCGTTCGCGGGGCGCTTGGTCAATTGGTAGCGGTGAGATGTAGAGGCGGTGTAGTGTTTTCATAAAAATAGTTATTGCGACTCAACGATCCCCAACCGTGCCTTTACTTGTTCAATTCCAACTAGGATTGCCCGAATATCACTCTCGATATCATTGACTTCGTCTTCTGTTGCCGCGATGTCCTTGGCGTTCTGCTGCACTTGTGAGTTAATGGCTGATGCCCAATAAAAGGCAGTCCCCCCTTGAATGACTAAAGCTAGTAACAATCCTATTCCCCACCTAGTTGTTGCATCTATCTCGCGGTTAGTCTCGCGCGTTATTTCTTCTTTGGACATAGCTCTATTGTAACAAACACGATTTAAGCAGCGCTATAGCTCAATGTATATCGGATGATAGTCTCCCGGCCTGCCACCTTGGTGTAGGGGGTAGTGAATAGGGCGCGGGTGTAGAGGGTAGCACCGGCGCGCAAGCCTAGTTCCTCATACGTCCCGTCGGCCAGCTCCGCATCTACCATAAAGAACTCGATCACGATAGACGCGCCAGATGGAGTGACTTTAGACGGCGGGACGCCATCTAAAACCAGGTTATCCAAGGCGGTGTCACCAGCGGCCACGGCAGTGTCCCCGTCCCCGATCTCCAGTGAGGTGATCTCTAGGGCGTTGCTGGTGTTCCCGGCGTGGTGCTGGGGGATGAGGGCGAGGCCAGCGGATAGGATGCGGTTGGGGATAACGGGGGAGCGGTAGACCTCTTTGCCGTTTTCTAGGCTGATGATTTGGAAGTGGCCGTGGGCTGGGCAAGTGTCGGTTTGGTGGATGGTTTTCATGCGCTATATGATGATTAGTAGCTCGGTTGATGAGACTGCCACGCCAACAAAGTAAGAATTTGTGCCCGCTGTTGTGCTGATCTCCCCTGTGGTATCGCTCAAGTAGTAATCACCTCCAACCGACAAACCTGTAAAGCCTGCGATAACGTCTCTATTATAAACGAAGGTTTCTACACTATTGCCACTGATAGGGTTAAGCTCAACCGCCCCACATGTCCGCCTGACACCTGATGTAGAGGTGCCAACGATTGTTTTGGTTTCTTGAGTATTAAACTGCCCGAATCCTGAGACAGTATCTCCAAGCGACACTTTGGTTGTTATTCTTGCATCTGTAATATCTACACCTGCTGCTGATGTATGAGTCATGACGATAACCGCTGATGTGTTTTCTTGTGTAAGAGTTGCATTATCTACAATATTTGCGGTTTCTGCTCCAAACGGGGTCGATTGGTTCACGTTCTCGAAAACGTATACGATAAAAGTGTCATCACTAGACAGTGATGGCCTGATTACAGCCATATCAAAAATTTGCTCAGTTAATGAGCTACCAATTGCTGTAGCAGAAGTTAGTAACTCAGTACCATCATTTTCAATTGCTGTTGCGGTTGCCGTTCTACTATTGCCGTTCCACGTTGCGCTATATAATTCTCCAACCGTTGCGCTACATACAACAATAACTCTATTGTCACCAGCGGGTGCAACCAAATTAGGAATTGTAGCAGAGCCTGTATAGAGAGTCCGTGGAGTACCAAGCAATCCAACTGCCTTAGGTACAGCTGTAGAAGTAATAAAACCAATGGGCTTCTTTGTATATAAGGCTGAGGCCCTTGCAATCAAACCGTCTGTCCCAAAAGAGACTACTTGAGGGTCAGTAGACGGGGTTGTATCTTCTAAAGTGTTTAGGCCAAATTGTGAAAACCTTTTAGATAATAACCCGTTCGCTTCTAACTGAGGTACCTTTCCAGCATCATCAGCCGGATCAACCGACCGCTCACTGTCATTTATAAAGTACGTCTTGCGTACTGGGGCGGATTCATTAAAGGGAAGGGCCATATACTAGAAGTGTACCACGCTAGGCAGCTGGCCCCAGGACCGCATAGTTGCAGATAAAAGGCTCGCCGCCGGTCACGTCACCATTCTCGTCGGCCAATAGATACGGCTTGGTGGTAGTCGTAGGTGTGGCAACACTATCCTCTCCAGTGGAACTGTCAGAAAACTGGTAAAAGGCCAGCAACACTTGCCGCTCATCATCCTCTAGCTTCTCATCGCTCAATAGCTTCCTCAGCGCGTCCACAAGCGTCATGGTGGCCGTAGAAGCCAGCTTTGCACTCCATACACCTGGCAACCCGCTATCGTTGCTGTACGGGCGAAACTGGACGCTTCTAATGATGTAGTCGTTGTTCACCCCGTGCAGGTCTGAATTGATATTCAAAAGCTGGCCAGATCGTAGGCCGGGGGTGTAGGTATCGAAGCTGGCTTCGTTTAACTGGCTGGCGTATGCCTCTAGCTCCGCCAAGCCCCGTTCAATGATCTGTTCCTGTGATCCCAGCGTTTCGTCACGCACCGAATACTCAAACTCCCCAAAGGTATTGATACTGTCGACGTCGGGGACCACGGCCACCAGCGGCACCAAGGGTGTCCCGTTTAGGTCGATGTTGGTTGTGCCGGTGGTGGGTGCTGGCGGGATGTTGGTATCGTCAAAACGAACGTACTTTTGCTGAAAACTCCAATAGCAATCAAAGCCCTCCACATCGAGGTACTCAGTTCCAACCGTCTGTTCGTCACCGTCTACCGTCACCGTTGGTTTGCTTGAAAACTCAAAGTTGGTCGCAAACTCAGTGGTCTCCCCGTCCCCGGCGTGAAGGGTGGACCTCGCTGCAATCGGCACCTTGCCGCCAATGATCTCCACCAGGTTGCGTAGCTGTGACAAGTCAGACCGGACAGTGAGGCTGCTAGGGATATAGCTGCCGCTGGTATCTGTGAGGTTGAATGGCGCTGCCTCGCTGTTTTTAGCGAAAAAGTGGATGTCCTTGTTGTAGTCCACGTACCAGATGTAGTTGTTGAGCTTTGCCAGCTTGTCCAGGCAGGCAGAAAAGGTCAGCCGGTTGAAGCTGATCCGGGCGACGGTCTGCTGCGCATCCACGTTGTTGATCGTAAAGGTCGGGGCATAGGTGTCACGCAGAAAGGTGATGATTTCGTCTGCCGTGTCGCCTATAAAGCGCTCCGTCACAAGTTTGCGGTCTAGCTGGTGGGTGAAGTCCACACACTCCACGTCGTAGGTGACGGTCGGTGGGGCCTGTACCGATGTCTCAAAGGACAGGATCGATCCGCCAAAGATGCGGGTGCCGTCTAGGGTGACAATGATCTCAGCGTTTAGCTCCGGGGTGAAACCGCCAGGTACCTTGTCGATGGTGAAGCTCAGGGTGTCGCGGGTGCTGGCTCGCTCATCAGAAATACTCACGCCGTCAGCGCTAACCTTGTCGGTGATGTCCGTTGCGTTGTGGGTGATTATCAGGCTCATGCTAGGCGCATTTGGCGCTGTAGGTCGCGCATTATACTGGTCTTCACTCTTTCGGTCATATCGCCTTGGACGTTAAAGACAAAGGTGTTGCCACCACCGCCGCCTACCATTTGATCTAGCTTATCCAAAGGAATTACGGCCTCGGGACCGGCTTCACCGACGTTGGCCAGAATTGATCGTGTGACAACGCCGCCTTCTGCCAACCGTGGAATTTTCAGCTCTGGCACTTTCGGGATGTTGATACCAAAGGACTTGCCACCAATCCGTGGCACCCAATCGGGGACACTCACTTGGATAGTGTTCAGTGCGCTGATGATCGTGTTGATAGCTCGCACCCATGAGTTGGCCATGCCCTCGCCAACACCGATAAAGAAGTTGACGAAGCCTTTGAGGAAGCCCTTGGCGGCTTCTAGTTTCGTGCCAATCCAATCAATCGCAATCCCCGCTGACCATTTAATCGTTTCCCAGTTTTGCTGCCAGTTAAGAGCGAGGGTGGCGATAGTAAAGCCAATGACGCCCAAGAGAGCGATGATGATACCAATAGGGGAGGCGAGTAGGGCGATGACTACGGCTACGGCCTTGAAACCGGCTATAACTGGCAAAATCACCAAGCCTAACGCACCTAGCGCAGCTACAATACCGGCAATAGCGGCGGACGCGATGATGATTTTCTTGGTCAGTTCTTGGTTCTCATCCACCCAGGCGGTGACTTTCTCTATGACGGGCGTTATCTTTTTCAGTATGTCTGTCGCTAGCGGTATGAATGTTTCACCGATGGTTTGTGAGACTTCGATAGTGGCCTTGCGGAGTGCTCGCTGTTGGCCAGTGTACGAGTTCATGCTGTTGCTTAGGCCTGCCACTGAGCTTTGGGTCTGGTCCATGATTAGCTTAGTGAACACCTGAGCTTCCTGCGCTTTGGTTAGCTCAGCGGTATTCATTCCCATAGCCTCTGCCATGTTCTTGATGTCTTCCTCTAAGACGTTGAAGCCCATATCAATGAGCTGTTGCCGGTTGCCAGCCAACCCCTTTGCCATGGCGTTAGCGGCCTGAGTGACGTTTACCGTTTCGCCAAAGAAGTCAGACAGTCCACCAGCGGCGGTGAGCAGGCTTTGAGTGATCTTCTCCCCTTCCTCTTTGCCGATCTCCCCCATGGCGTTGAGCTGAAAGCCGATGGAGTTTGCGCCGTTCATCATCTCACTCTCAACAAAGGCAAACTCAGTACCGAAGTCTTTAATGAAGCTATTGATGACACCGGCCGATTCACCAAAGGTGTTTTCAAAGTTTTGGGCAATTTTCTCTGCATTTCCCGCTTCCTTGATTGATTTTCCAATAGCAAAAGTAATACCTGCAAAGGCAGCAGTACCGACAACCGCCATCCTCTTAAAGGTGGGTTGCAGGTTTTCAATCTTGTTTCGCATCTTTTCGGTAGTAGTACCTACCTTTTCGATGTTCTTTTCCACCGACCGGAAAGCAGCTTGACTATTGTCGAGGGCGCTTATTCTTATCTTGACGTCGGGATTCATGTTCTAAATATTTTACCACGGCACGAATAAAGAAGTCTGGCTGGTTATAAAACTGCCAGTAGTCCCAGTGGAAGCGGTCGCAGATAACTACGACGCTTCGGAGGTCGATGCCGTCATTTTTTTTTGCTCACTCTGGATTTGAGCGTAAACAAAAGCATAGTCAGGTTCGTACATCTTTTGCAGGCGCTTGAGAACTTCCGCCCCGTCACCGTCGATGCTGACAACGGATGTGGATAGCAGGGCATGTTTTTCGGCCAGTCCGACCTTTTCCATGTCTGTCACGTGAAACTCCTTGCCGTCAGTAGTCTTGACGTACTGCATGGAGGCATTGTCCACTTTCTCGCGTTCAGCACCAGTGAGCATAGTCTTAATGACGACCTTATGTTCAGCGATAGGGGTGACGATCTCTTTGGTAACTTCCATACTAAGCAGCGTCGTAGTTATCCTTTTCGTTTACTAGGGACGCGGTCACTGATTGCGCTGTCCATGACACAGTTTCAGTAACGATGTCATCTAGCGGTCGGCTTTCTTCAGTGGAAAGAGTAACCTTTGGGAATGTGTAAATCAGGGTTGGGTTGCTGGCCTCGCCGATATCTACTGCTGTGTTCACGATACTGATTTGCAGCGCGTGTTCGCTATTGGCTTGGTCAAAGGCCTGGTATGTGTCAGCCGTCTTGTCCCAGGTGAATGAGCCAGTGAGGTTCATCAGCTGCGCGATGTGGTCTTGGATCGACGTAGAGGACAGGCAAACTTTCTCGCGGGTGTTGCGGTTCATTTCGTTTGTCATTTCAGTAACGCAGATAGGGGTTGCCGCCGCTAGGCCAGCTACATCGTCAGCGATCTTCACGGTTACAGATTGGTGAGGCGCTAGGTAGTCGTCGTCGGTAAAGGCTGGGGTGATGTCAGATACAGTTTCCTCAGCTCGGGCCATCAAAGACACGTTGGCATTAACAACGTCGTCCAGGCTGTAGGTTTCAGAAATTTGACCAACAACAGCGCCGTTGATCTTTTTGTGGTCAAAAGAGCCTCGGGCAAGTGACAACGAAAGGCTTGGTTGAGGATTGGCCACGTCGATAGAGAATGAGTGGCGGTAGACAATCGTTTCCCCTGACTCAACGGCAGAAGTACACCCGCCAAAGAGTGATTTTAGCCAGTAGCCGTAGGTGCGGAAACGCATGTTAACGGCAGCTTCACCAGCCACCCGCTTCATGGTGACAACCTGGCCCTTGTTCGCAAAGCCTGAGCCTTCCGTTTCGGCAATGTCTACCTTTTCAACTTCGGTCTGAACGGTCGCTGGTTCACGGGTACGGATAAAGTCCTGTGCTGCAACGTACGTGCCGCGTGTCGCCTCGACTGCTACCCCTGCAACGTATTTCTCCCCTAGTACTGTATTCATAATCTATTTATTTAATGCTTTAGCTTTCTTTAATGCCTCATTGTATGACTTGGCCTCCACCTCCACGCCAAGATTTGGAAACCGAAAAACACGCTCCCGAAGTTTATCTGGGACCATATCTTTGGTGACTGCATCTTGTTTGGAATTGATGTCTTTTTTCATATAGCTATATATTACCACGCCCTAAGACCGATCCTGTATCACCGTCACAGCCACCTGCATCATGGCCATGCGCAACGGGATATCCCCTTGTCCTGTACCAAAGCCCCAGGACACGCTTGACGCCCGACACCAGCCGCTAGGTAGGTTCAGACAGTCAGGCTTCTCAAAGGTCACACGGTACAGCTCGCCAATGGCGTCAGATATAGCCGTTTCAGCTAGTTCACGGCTGGCTTCGTTGGCTGGGTCGTACTTGTAAGCCACATACAGGTTGAACATGAAGGTCTTGCGGTCTGTCTCAGTCCCCGCCCAGACGTTGTCATTGTCCCCGTACTCAAGGATAAAAGCTGGCCAGTCAGCGTCCAGGGCCATAGACGGCGCACGGTAGAAGGTGGCGCTGGTGGTTGTGGTGTCTGTGATCCGGTCGGCCACTAGGGTGCGGATGTCTTCGGGTAGGTAACTCATAGCCTTATTCTAACACCCTTTTAACGGCGTCCTTGGCTTCACGTTTGATAAAGGTGTCGAGAGTGTCGAGTGCATTAGTAAAGAACGGCGTTTCTTTGCGCCGGGTGCGGTTATTGTGGAATGGCTGGCCGTGGACGTACTTGGAATAGTTGGCGTGGGCGGTAATCTCACCATACACGCCACTCTGCATCATGCTGCCGATGTTCTTGTCCGCATAGATGATGTTGCGCCGCAAGTTACCAGTGATCGCAGGGGCCTCTTTTTTGGCCTGTCGCTCAATACTGAAACCCACTCTGTCAGCAAATAGCTCGATACTCTCGGACATTGCACGGGGATAACGCTCAAGCATGGACTTGAACACAGCCGCGTCCACGTCGATGGTCATTTTCATGTGGACCGTAGATCAACCTGATAGTGGGACCGGCCCCGAAACTTGAGGAACTGTGCCCCCGTCACCTCATAGGTTTGGCTGTTTTCGTCAACGATCCGGTCGCCGATCTTCACCTCGGCAGCTGAGTAGAGCCGATACTCCTTGCCGTCCCGTCCCATCTGGCCGATCCCGTAGCCTGTAGATAACGGTTGGATATGGCAGGCGATGGTTGAGGCCACATTGTAGGTAGTTTTATTCCCAGTCACTAGGCTGCGCGAGAGAGTGGCTGTGCTGGTAAGTAGGTGATCCATATTAGAAAGTGATTGGCCGGTACGCCTTTACCGCCTCGACGGCCATGTTGTAGTCAAGCCGCTCTTCGTCGGTCATGTACGACACGCTGTACTCCCCGATCTTTTCAGACTTGACGCCCCCACGCTGATCCTTGACCTGTTTTAGTAGGATTGCGACGAATACTGTGCAGGCGTGCGCTACGGCTGCTGGCAGGGTCTTTTTGAGGCAGTGGACGCCTGTTACAGACACGTTTGCCACGTCATTAGTGAAGATGTTGTCCTTGAATATCAGCTGGGTCTTAATGTCACTGTTGTAGGGGATTTGGAACGGCGTCACGGCTATATCGTCTACCGTCACCTCGGTGATCGTGTGGACGTGATCGATCTGCTGGTTTGATAGGCCCGACCCGTCGTATAGACGCTCGGTTGGTGTAGTTCGATAAATAGGAAAGCCAGCCAGCTCGTCGCAGTGTTCGCTCATGGCGGCGATGTAGGCGTTTAGTTGGGTGTCAAAGGTGACTTCCAACGTTTGCTGTAGGTAATTTTGGATGTTGGCTTTGGTGCAATACGGTGTGCTCATGGTGTGATTATAGCATTACGAACACTCTCCTTGGCTGTATGGAGTGAATGGGCTGTCCATGCTTGTGAAGGGGCTATCCATCGGGCAGAAAGGACTGTTAAAGGAAACCTTTTCGATCAAGGCGTCGTGGCCATACAAGGCGAACGTTCCAGTGTCCAAAGATATCCGGTATTGGCTCAAAATAGCTGCTGGTGGCGCTGAAAGGGTGAAGTCAGCTGTTTGGGCCTCTAGCGTATATTGCAGCAGCAACGCAGTATTTTGGCCGGACAGGGTGTAGTTAGCAGCGTCGCAGGTTAGGAGCTGGGTGCGGGATAGCTGGGCGCTACTTCCCGACAGGGTGAATGCGCCTTGGTCAGCAGAGAGACTGTAGTTGGCTAGAAGTGACGTGTCGTTCCCGGTAAAGGTGTAGGTGCCGGGGTCACAATTGAGGATGTACTGTCTGAGAAAGGCTAGGTTGTTCCCGGTTAGAGCAAAACTGCTGGCTTCTGGGGTGAGGACGTATTGACGCAAAAAGTTGGCTGTCTGGCCGGACAGACTGAATGCTCCCGTCTCGGCGATCAGGGTGTAGGTTGGGCCTCCTCCCGCTACCGCTGCTACGCTGTAGAAGGTGCTATAGGAGTTTTGGTTGTTGTATTCGGCTTCATCATACGAACTACTAACTGAGCTTTCTCGGTATTTAAACTCATCAAACTGCCCATTAAAATTATTACCAGAAGGTCTTCCTCCAGTCCACATAGCGTCAGCTCTGTCAGCTGAACCGACATTTACAGAAGTTACAAAAGCACCGTCGACTCTTCCTTCTGCTGTAGAAGCTCCTGTCTTTATTAAGGTTGCCTTATGCCAGTTTCCATCTCGATACTGGTTGATACTACCAACAGTGACACCAGT